>Ga0209700_107770_pt1 | contig 14661 bp, 6 predicted proteins | sample SiratroredBW_FD_187528 | JGI IMG/M metagenome (GOLD analysis project Ga0209700, IMG submission 187528) | Root nodule microbial communities of legume samples collected from California, USA - Siratro red BW (SPAdes) (version 2) | ecosystem: Host-associated > Plants > Roots > Nodule | place: USA... | reverse complement strand
TTTTTTATATATATATATATATATATATATATATATGATCATGTTCACTTATGCTTCTCAATGTATTTATAAATGTGTATAATTCTTTATTTATAAATTATTATTATTATTATTATTATATCTAATAAGGCAAATACTTATTTCCTTTCATTATTATTTTTAATCATGTAATTATAATAGAGTATCCCTATATTATTTCTTTCAATTATTTTTCCTTTCATTCACAAAACTTGGATATGATAATATTGGATCGGTCATAGCTTTTGTGCCACTAATTCTAGAAACAATAAGAGTCCAACTTTATAGTGGGTCTGTCTTTTTTCTTTAGTATATAATTGTTTTGGGAAAACTGTGTTAGTGGTTTGAGTACACGGACCCATTTTTTAGATGACCGTAAAATTGATTTTAAAAATTATTTATTCAATAAAATTATTTATTAATTTAATTAGATTAATTAAAATATAAATTAATTTATATATTATTAAATAAAAATTAATTTACATATTAAACATATAAAACTAATTTATCAATCAAGTATACAAAAACTAATTTAACGATAAAATATATAAAAATTTATTTAATAACTAAATGTATAAATATCAAAAGAAAATTACTATATTAATATCTAAATAATAATAGTACTATATATAATATTTATTTAATATTTAATAAAAAACGATAATCACAAAATATATTTATTTAATATATTAAAACTACAGTTTAATCATCAAATTTCATATAGTTGAAATAGTTACAAATTTAATGTCTTTAAAATTAAGCTAATGTTAAGTACATATAAATAAAAATAATAATATATTAACTCTTTTTTCTGTCAATATATGGTCTTATTTTTACGATAGAATTGCAGATTTATACAGCGGCAATTTAACTATAAGAACTATTCTATAATGAAATGAATAACTTTTGTTAAAAGAAGATATATTTTAAAATTGTGCAAGAAATAATGTTATATTTAATATATGAAAATAAAAAATTAAAATTGTTTTATTTAATAATAACAATTTAAAGATTAAATGTAAAGTAAATAAGGAATATATATTTGTGTACAAAGTCCACCAATCAAGTCAATGAGTGATTATTCCTGCATCTCTATAATTTTAACATATTTTCATTTTAATCTTGGAAAAAGATAAAATAGCCTTTATTGATGATAACTGGAATTTTATTTTTTTTTTAACTTTGCGGGTTACACAAACCACAATACAATTAAAAAATAAATACATTGCGGGTTATACAACCCGTAATACAAAATTTTTTCTAATTGTATTGCGGTTTGTACAACTCACAATGTAAAAGGTACAGAAAATATAATTGCGGGTTGTACAGTCCGCAATGTATTTATTTTTTAATTGTATTGCGGTTTGTACAACCCGCAAAGTGAAAAAGAAATATGAATAGCAGTTATAATTAATAAAGGCTATTTTTATCTTTTTTTTTTAAAGCTAAAATGAGAATATGTTAGAATTATGGAGGTGCAAGAAGTCACCATGGAGGTGTAGGAAGAATCAGTCCAAGTCAAGGAGGCAATTTGGGGCCTGGCAGACAAAAACCAACCAGCGTTCGGTTAGAGTGCTTGCCTATTGTAGAATCTGCAAGTTATTCGAAAGATCAAATGAGGTTTTTACAATCCGCAAAAAATTCGATTTGTTCGAATTATTTGTAGATTGTACAAATTGTTAATTGATTTTTTTGATATCTTGCGGATTTTCCAAGCTGTAAGTCTTTCAAAAAAATTCATATGACTTGTTGTTTTTACATACTGTAACTCATTCGAAAATTCAATTCACTTACTGTTTTTATAATCCCCAACTCCAATTTATACAACTACCACTGTAATACACAATTAAACTTACAATAACCCTTATCTTTCATTCAATTGATTGAGCAGGTGTTCAATTGATTGTATAGGTATTAAATACTCTAATCTCCAATTTTCCCACCTTTGCTTCTACAAAATCTCCTTTGTTAACGACTAATCAGGGAGGTATAAAAATTTAGTGTGCTATAATTACCAAAGATGTACTATGTGCAGGAAATGCAAGTGGTGCAAGACGATGGGATCGGTAGAGGTGGGAGGTGGGTTCGAGGTGCAGGATTTTAGTTTAATGGGAGTAAAGAATACAATGGGTTTAAGATAAAGTTATAAAGGTCAAAGTGGTATTTTTCACTTTACTATGGAGGTGCTATGGAGGTGCGGAATGATTTTGAAGTCAAGAATCTTCTAGTTGCGGACGAAGAAAGACCAGAAAATGTTTCGGAAAATTATAGTTTTAGCGAGAGTTTAAGGAATTAGAAAAATTTAAGTGTTTTAACAGCAAATAAGCGAATATGTAACTAAGATATTCTCGAAAGTTCTACATTATTTCTATGCACGATTTAAATACCCCATATGTCCATTTCCCAGACATCAGTATAAGTTTTGTTTGTACATTTATTGAAGCACGATTTGCGAAATTCAACGTTACATTAGGAGTCTTTGTGATAAAAGGAAATGTCTCTGATTCAAAGCTTCTTTGGTGGTCGAAGGAGCAACGATTTGGTCCCTTTCTCCCTGGACGTGTGGGATCCCTTTAAGGATTTTCCTTTTCCCAATTCTCTTTCTCCTCAAAATTCAGCGTTTGTGAGCACTCGAGCGGATTGGAGGAAGTTTGAAGTTGATATTTTTTGAATTTTTTTTTAACAGCTATGAATATAATAAAAAAATATTTAAGAATGTGTTTCAATTCTATTATAATAAAGATACAACACTATTAAAAATCTACTTCTATACGATACAAAATAACCCATTTTACTGTTACATAATTTTCATATACAACTACGATCTGTATAAAATGTAATCATAAAACTGAAAAACCCACTAAAAAGATTTGGTAGCTAATAGTGAAAAATTCTTAATCAGAACTGAATATCCAATCAATTTAATACAAACAGTAAGTTATTCCATCCTCTGCCAGATTACCACGACCACCCAACCTTGTTGCAAGTTCTTGTTCTATTGTTTTCACTTTGTGTTTCGTGTACCTGCAAAAGAGAAATGACCTATCTACGACGAAGGTCAAAACCCACTCCCAAACACCTAGCAACTTTAAATCCACTACCACTGTTAGGTTTGGATTTCTTAAAGACATTAATCTGGATACAATAACTAATCTGATAATGAGAAATCTTTTTCAAAATTTTTGAATTTGGCTCACTGCCACCTAAGAAGAATATTTTTACATCATCTACCAAACTTATTAAAGACTACTTTACTCCTCTGAATCCATATTTCTCACACAATTGCTATACATAAACCTTTTCAGATTGTTAGTTTTGTGCCTCTCAAAGTCCCACATCAGTGGGTGGAGAAAGGGTACCACCTTTGCTTGCTATAAATAAAGGCCTTAGGCCTTGGTATTAAACATCCCACACTTGAAGTGTTATAGAGTGTGAAAGAAAGTTCCAAGAGTGTTGTGAGGATACACTGGGAATTTCTTGGGAACTCTAGTATTTTACTGGGGATCCTATTGGGTTTACTATATTGTAATTATTTTGAATATAGTGAATTTAACGGAGTTTACAAGGTGGAGTTTTCCACGATAAATTCGGTGTGCAGTTTTCTTTATTGTGCTTTGTTTTTCTCCACGAAATTTGGGCTCGCTTCCGCTCACATCCAGAAAGTGTGTTTCTACTCTGAAAATTATAACACAGATAACATTTGATTTTTTATTTAAACTCGTCTTATAGAAATTCTAAAAATAATTCACAATAGAATGGTGCCGAACCCAAATGGTATCTATCCAATTATCACATCTAATTCATATCCTTTGTGTAACTTCATAAGTAATGAATAAGCGATTTGCGTTCCCTCAAATTTATTACACGTGGCAGCCTATCCAAGATTGCTCTCCATACACAGAGATGTGCAGTAGGAGCCACTTTTAAGTTTAACAGTTGCTGAAAGACATCTATGTCTGGGCAAATACCTATATTATCTAACAATGAATATCCAGATCTAACTGAATAATCCTGATCCTGACCCATAACCAACCATCCGAGTCACTTTTATTCCAGTGTGTACTATTTAATAGTAAGAGGAAGTGAAGGTGGAGATTCAAGATGACAAAGTTCTTGAGATAAGCGGAGAGAGGAACATTGAGAAGGAAGACGAACGACAAGTGGCATCGCGTGGAGAGAAGCAGTGGTAAGTTCGTGAGAAGGTTCCGATTGCCAGAAAATGCTAAAGTGGAACAAGTGAAAGCTTCCATGGAGAATGGGGTTCTCACTGTCACTCTTCCCCAGAAAGAGGTTAAAAAGCCTGACGTTAAAGCCATAGAAATCTCTTCTTAACCTCCTATGCATGTTACTGTGTTCCTTCTTTTTGTGTGTTATGTTTTCTTCTGAGGATCATTTGTGTGAGAAGATTTCACGAATTATTATGTTGGTTAAGATACCTTGAGTTCAACTGTGTTACAGGGTTGAAAGATTGTGTCTTTTCTTATAATCTTTTATTTTGTGTGGAAGGAAATGTGATGTAACATTATACGTACTAAAAAAATCAACACAATGATTATTTTAAATCTTGTGAATTTTCTTTCTGAGAAATGTCACGTGCTCCTAATTAAACCAATGATTATCCCATCCATTAAGGTTTTCACACGTGTGATATTAATTGACTGAAACATGTTTCTTTTGGTTTTGGTGGGGAGAAAATTTTTGTTCGTAACGGGTCTATATAAAAATTAGTTACTAATTGGCTAAGCTTGTTTAAACAAGAAAAGTTTACTCAATGGATTTTGTTCATGAGTCAAACTCAGGCTCTTATCTTCCTCAAATTTTTTTTGATAATTCTTAAATATATATAATGGAATCTTTATGTGTTGAGATGTACTATGTTATAACAATCTACAACCTTTTTATATTCTATTCTTTTTATGGCTCTGTCATGCTAAAGAAAACTGATAAAAATGACTATTTTTGAATAAAGTGTGATATAATATTATTTACAGAAAGAGTATATATAGTGAGAGTCTAGTTAAGTAATTTTGTAAAGAATTAGATAGTCCAGTTAAGGTGTTTTATTTAAAAAATTAAATCAAGTTATTTCTATTTAATAACAAATTAGTGGACGCTTGTGTCTTAAACATATATTATATGCTTGATAAATGTAAGTAATGATCTTTTAAAACATATTCTCGATTTGTAAAAAGTTATCTTCTTATAAGAGTTCACAGAATTCACGGACATATTCTTGTATTATCATATGAATTCTTCTACGTTACACCCTCATCCAGCAACTCTCATTCATCTGGCATATATTTTTTCTTCAAGTTAATATGACTTGAATGTCAGCGGTGTTACTTTTATTATTGCTATTTTACCATATCGTCCAGATTACACAGCACATACATTTCTACATTGTTATTTATTGATATCTTTTAAGATCGTTAACTAACCAGTAGATACATATGTATTGTTATTTCTCTTCGTCCCTCGTCATCTAAGAACTCCTACTCCTATATATACATTTGCTTTCAAATCTTGTGACTCTAAAGAAGTGAAGGGACAGAAAGATAATTTGGTTTTAAAATTTCAAATTGGATTATAGATAGTTGTTTAAGTCTTACGTGAAAGATCGTGTGAATAATATTAGAAATTGAACTGAATCTTTGAGACAAATGAAGATTACTATTGAATCTATATAGTGGAACTTGCCTTTGTGATTGATGAATGAGTTTCGATATTCTTTTGAAGATATAATTATGGGTGAAATATTGAGAATACTTGTTATATCATACTTAAGTTGTCAAACAGAAAAGAAAAGAGAAAATGTCGAACAGAAAAGAAAGAGCAAATAAAATATAATATAATATAATATAATATATAAACGGTAGCGTAAATACAAAGTATTACATTGCCCTAATGATTTATTAAAAATGAAAGAAAGAAGATGATGAGAGGGAGAGTGAATGGAATGGAAAGGAGATTAGGACACAATTATCCTTTAGTTTAGGGGGCAGTAGTGGTTGGCGAAGAACATATGAAGGGAAGGATGCAAGGAAAAGGTCGGAGTGGTGGAACTGAAGGAAAGGGTGGCAATGGTAGAAATGGTGGCACTGAAGGAAAGGGTGGCACTGGTAGAAATGGTGGAACTGAAGGAAAGGGTGGTAGAAATGGCAAATTTGGAAAGCTAGGAATCTGCATGAGATGTCGTGCTGCTACTGCTCCCTCCATCATCATGCCTGAGAAACAAACACCAATCACAAAACTCAAAATCATCCATCTCTCACACTGAGAACCCATGTCTATGCCTCTTTCAGTTCCAAGTTTTACTTTCAATTACACTTCACAACTCTGCATGTTCCACACACTTCCACCTTCCCTTTTATACACAAATTAATCAATAAAAGATTAATTGTTACGTGTTTGGCAATCCATCTTTAATATGGAATGAAGCCCCCTCACTAATCTATCCTCAACTAATTATTAGTTCTAACGCTTTATAGTTACCCCAAGCTATCGCAGTATCTAGGGCAAACAAATTAAACGTAAACAATAAGCATAAAGATAAATGTTTCCCCTTCCGTACATACTCGTTGCAATTCTTCAACTCATTATTACAACATGTTCTTCCTTTTTGTTAAATCTTATCCCATCATATTAAAAATGACATATTGATTAAAAATATATCACATTACAATATATAAATAAATATAAATTTTATTTTACAAAATCACTTTTTAAACTTAAATTAAATTTAAAATTCATTTTTAAAGTGATTCATGTTATTTGAAAATAAAATCAGGTATATAATCAATTTGTGAAATTGAATTAGTATTAGTGATTTTTTTAATATTCATCTATATTTCCTGTAAGTGCAATCCAACTTTCCTTTTTAACTTCCTAAACATAATCTCTGGCTTTTCCTCACCATCAAGCAACAGTCTTTCCTTGTGGTTATTTTAGCTTCATCAAACCCTCATATGAGCCGTTTAAGGTGGATAGAAACACACAAAAAAAAGTTTCTTTTTGACAAACCATAGCTAAAACAAAAAAGAAAAAATGACTATGCTTCTTTTCATTCCGCTGTCATTAATTTCCATTTCATTGTTTAGCATTTTAAGATAAATATGTGCGAAGATTAATTTTGTAAAATCTTGATTACGAGAATCAGGAATTGTTGTTGTGTTTTTTTTCCTAAGAAACATAATCATTTTAAGAAAATCCGGTTATATCTTCTCTTGAGAAAGTTTAGGTTGTTGTGAGAATGAAAAGTTTAATACTAAAGCAGTATGCTAGAAGTGAACTTATAGCAAGGGAAAGAAAGTCTACTAAAGATAATAAAAGAGGTATCAAGAGGTAAAAAAGTCAAAGACTCAAGAAAAATAAGTTGTATGATTTATTAGATGTTGTATATTATAAGAAGAATGATAACATCATTCATAGAGATGAAAGAGAACTAACAACCTTTATAGATAATTTGGATATGCTAAAAAATTTAGTTACTAAGTTGAACCAACTCAAGAAAATAACCAATTAAAATATTTTTTTATTGGTTAGTTGTTTGTAACAAAAATCAAAATCAACTTAATTTTCTCATCATGTTGTGTAGACTTCATGACATACTTAAAAGCATAGTATTAGATTGTGATCCAATTTTTGAAAAGTACTTTTTAAAATTAATCACAGTAAATTACGTATGCCTCCTCTATTTATCACAATTAGAGTGACGATCAAACAGAGGTAATCAGTAAGGTTTTGTACCAATACATTAGAGTTTTTGTTCATAATCAGAAAAACAATGGAGAAGATACCTATATTGGGTCAATGGAGAAGATACCTATATTGGGTACTGCTCTTATGAAGTAGTATATAATAAGTATCTACCCACTTTATTTAGTATATCACTGAAGCAGTTGGAATGAAGCAATTGACATTGCAATTTCCAACTAAGAAATGTTACTTACAAGATTGCATTCTAAGTTAGTGAAAGTTTAAAATTCTATAAAGTTTCATGATGATAAGAGACATATCCCCGACTCTTTTAATGTTGGAGAGCAAAGTATCCTCGCTCTTTTAATGTTGGAAAACAAGTATTTTAATGTTGGAGAGCAAGTATTTAACTATGTCCCCCACTCTTTTAATGTTGGAGAGCAAGTGTTTAACTATGCCTTTATCCTCAAATTTCATGGAGTGGCTCATGAACTCAAAAGTTGGCCAAACTTTATTATGGGCAAGTGATATGACTTTTGGGTTAGACCTACCCGAAATCCAAAATTTATTTAGTTTTTCATGTTTAAAAAAAAAACATTATTATGGAGACCTTATTGAACATGGAATGAAAAGGAACATATACTAGTCAGTCTTGGCCTCTTTCACTTCCAACTTACACTTCACAAACTCTCCACCACCTTCCCTTTTATACACAAATTATCACTCCCTATCTTTCTTTAATCAGTTACATATTTATTTCTATTCCATAACATTTCCATTAAGCTTAGTAAACTCCCTCTTGATGGAATTTGCAGTTTTTGGTTTTCTAAATCAATATCTTTCTTTTTTTTATACACAAAATTAATGAATAAAGTAATTTAATTTTTTTTTCTAAACATAAAGTAATGACCAAACATTACTTGTTTCTACTGATAGTGTCTCTATCTCTTTGCATATATCTCTTTCAATATTGTTTTTACTTATACTCCCAAGTTACTAGACACTTGTGTCTAATTAAACATATGTTTGGATGGTGAATGGATGGATGCAAGTCATAATCTTTTAAACAATACTGCCAGACAGGTAAAAGCTCGGAGGAACGGTTTAATAGTTTTCAATGTTCTGAATTTGATCTAATACAAAGGAATCTGTCTTTTTTGTTATATTGACAACGGTGTTATGATAATAATAAGAAATGATTATGAATCATAAAATGGCACATTATTAGTTAAGATTCACTTGTTGATAAAATCAAGAATAATTTAATGAAAAGAAATACATTAACTTGTCTTAAAAATGAGATCAAATTAAAAACAGTAATTTTTTACTTTCCTCAAATTTCCTTGCACTTGAACATTTTGTTGAAACATAATTCACATCATTATTTTCTTTATCTTTCACTCACAATATATTATTACTGATATCATTTCTTTATTTTTTACCTATTTGTATTAATGTCTTATTTTTATCATATTTTGTGTTTGTATTATCTCTGGGTTTTGAACTTCTAATTTCTTTAAATCTCTAATTTTTTACTGTAGATTGAGAATTGCAAATCTTATATATTTGAATAATCTTTCCAGTAATAGTGACAGATGAGAAAAAAATGTTGAAGTGCAATAAAATTTAAATCTTATTTATTATATAAAATTGTAGATTAATTAAATTGACGGGTGATGTTTTTAATTAGAATTATTCTAGCTTATAACATCTTGTCATTATAATGTTTATCATCCTTACCGTTTTATATAGTTTTACTCACAATTTCAGTACTAGATTGAAAGATGAAAAATACAATAAATTATCAAATGAATGGAAAGATGAGGAGGTTTAAGACCAAAAAAAAAAATTATAAAAAACTAAAAACGAACCTGGATATATCCCCAAATTACATAAATAACTATTTATCAATTCTTAAAATTCTAAGATATTGAAACAGATAAGACGTCTGATCCTATTTACTTAATCTGCTTTCATGTACAATGTTACCATGTCAAGTATTTTCAAATTTGACTACCTGCAGTAGCAGCTCTGGTAAGTTGTCCAAATAAGTGATTGTCATTAGTGTTCTATGGTAGGATTTATTTGGTGAAAAATTGTTCGAAGGCAGAAGAAACAGTAACATCTTTTCATAGGATGCATGCAAGGTAGCTCGAAAACGTAAAATAACAAAAACCCAGGCATTGTGGGTAAAACGTGAGCAAGAGAATCACGCTAGACAATTGGATAGAACTCATAATCATTAGACCCTAAATAGTTTTACTGTCTTGTTATGCTTATAATTATACTTATTAATTTGATTATAATTATTGTAATATTATGATGCATGAGTCTGACTCACGGGGTTTTGCAGTTAATTAATTATAAATAATATTATGTTGTGTTTAGCTTCCTGGGTTTTATTTTTATTTTTTTAATTTTCATTTACGTTTTACATGGGTCTAGTTCACGTTACTTGAAATTAATTAATTACAAATAATATTGTGATGCGTGGGTCTGATTCCCACTTGAATTTATTTTTATTTTTTAAATTTTATTTTGTATTTTGTGTGGGTCTAGCCCACGCTCTTTGGCCCCTACTTGATTTTAACTTTTTTTTAAATTTACTTTTGCATTTTGCGTGGGTCTAGCTCACACTGTTAGCCCCCGCTTGATTTTAATTTTTTTTAAATTTACTTTTACATTTTGCATGGATCTACACTACGCAGCTTGCAATTAATTGATTACAAATAATATTGTGCTACGTGGGTTTGGCCCCCAACTTAGCTTTATTTTATTTTTTTCAAATTTTCTTATTCAGGTTGCGTGAGGTATGATATTTTAGAATGAGTTTGACCCACGCCTCTTGCTTGGGCCATTAACCCACGTATATTTTTGGTAGCTATTTGATTGTTTTCTTGTAGCGAAATTTTTATGTCACAAGGTTAGGACAGAAAGGTAATCAGGTTTAGAAAGGAGTGTGGGTTACTATAGTGAATGAAATTTAGAAACATAGAAATAAAATTTTTTTCCAAGAAGGAAGAGTGGATGCAGTAGAAATTTTCACAGTAGCACAGTCCAACTCATAGTCATGGGCTAAGTTTAAATGGCAGAGGTGTGTATAGGTTTTACTCAGATTGATACTTTTGCCCAGCGATATGTCTGGTAGATTTCCAATAATTACATTTAGTCATATTGTGGCTAGCCTTCATAGGAAGAAGTGGTAATCACATAGGATAAGAAAAACAAGGTACGCTTTTTGTTTGATGTATGCAAGTAAAGCTCCAAAAGTTCAAAACACAAGAATGCACTAGAGAGTGAAAGGTGAATCCCAATTCCACTCTCGAAGCCAGTTGTTCTAGATGAGATGGTCGTAGCCGAGTCATTCTGGATGCGGTAGTGTTACTAACGACAGGAAGCAAGTATTTATTCTTACTACTAGAGGTCAGGAGCAGAATTCATAATCCTACTAGAAGTAGTCCAAATGGCCACATGTGGATAGTTAGGCTTGTTTACTGGTTTCTATAACTTGTGTTATCTATATTAGCGGTGCACTGCAGTTTGAACAATTGTTGAGTTATTAGTTATTGTAGTTTTTGTTTGATTATCATGTGTTTTGTATGTAAGGTAGAAAACAGTGAGTGGGGTTAGTGTATAGTTTATTGCTTGTAGCATTTGTAAGCTAGGTAATTTAGAGAAGTATGGAACTTTTTTTTATTGTAATAAGGTTGAAACACCTCTTTTAAGTGTCTCCATTAATTCTATTCTTCGTTGTTAAAAAAAATGGTGAGAAATCAATTTCTTACATGTCTCCACATAATCTATATCATTCATTTCAATTTGTCAAGTTTGATTATACTTCACCTTCTAGGCTCTTGTGCTAAATGATTTGAAGAGTGGCATGCACTTCATTTAGCAGTTTTTTTGAAGGATAATCTTTTGATTAAAAAGATTCTACTCCAACTATGAGATAAGTAAGTAAATCTTCATTGACACAAGTTTGAAGCTTTGAGTTGTGAAAGATTAAAGCATCTCCTTTCTGAGTAACATTAGACCGAAAATCCTGACTTTTGGTGGATCACTTGCATTTACAAAGTGAAAAAACAAGTTATTTGTCAGATTCCTTGCACCTGAAACAAATGAAATCATCATGGCAATAACCTGTGTCATTTTTCCATGTGAATGATATCTTTCTTTGATATGATAGTATAATAGTCCAATGCACTAGCCACAGATCATACATATTGAGCCTCGCAACCAATATTTTCGATTATGGGCACCACCAACTAATAATTAGATTATAATGTCATGACATAAACAAAATGTAAGATCATCCAAAACTCTTATAATTCTAATTTTTTTTTTGTTCAATTATCGTGGATGATTATTCTTATTAACAAAAATTTGGTTTCATTTTTTAATTTAAATACTTATATTATATATATTTTAAGAATTTTTATTAAAAAATTACTTTGATTTTTTTTTTTTGCAAAAGTATTAGTAGAAAAAATATACTTAAAATTCAATTTCGCAGGAAAAAGTAGTTGGGAAATTTTGTTTGCAAGGAATAAGTTGCAGATTTAAAATTAGTAGCAAAATTACCTGCAAAAATTTAAATTTGCATTAAAAAGTACTTGATATTTTTGATATAGTAATTATAATACATTTTTTATCGGAGAGAAAGCATTATTTAAATACGATATATTCGTTGCATGTAATAATTATAAAAAAAATACTTTTAAATGAATCTATAAATATTTTTTTGTACAAAACTAATATATATATATATATATATATATATATATATATATATATATATATATATATATATATACTTTTATTAAGTAATATCGTAAATGATATATATATATACATATATTTTTATTAAGTGTTTATCGTAAATGATTTTTCATAATATTATATATATATATATATATATTGAATTTAATTATATTTTAAAAATTATTTATTGAGAAAGTAGAGAATGTTTGGTAAATTAAATTTTGTATTATGTAGTTGAAGAAAAAGTTGAAATATTTTAAAAAGAAATATCTTTTAACCGTGTTATTATATTAAATGGACTCATCTATATTACCTAACATGTAGGAAACCATAAATGCATTTAAATCTATGTACAACCTCCACTCATGAATCTATTATCATCTAATTAACAACCTAAACCGTAAACTTGCTTCCTTCCCTTGTTGCTCATATGCATGCTAGACTTAATAATACCAAATAATTTGTTTTAAACAACATGTAAAAGATTTTTATGTTAGAATTCATCTTCCCGGTGGAAGGAGTGGATGCCATGTTTGTTTCCTTGTATCAAAATCCTTCAAGGACGACATCTTGACCATCTAAAATCTTCTCTTGTGATTGCTGATTACCATCTCTTGATGATAGGATGTGCAAATGTATGTTATTTATATTTTCTAAGGTATATTAGAGGAAATTTTCATTATGATGCAGATGGTGTTAATTTTGAATTTTTGTGGTCTCCATGGATTGAAAATGACACAAGCAATTACCATTATTTATAGAAACCAAACAAGAGAGGATGTTGTATATTTTGTAGGTTAAAGGACTGAAACATATAATTGAAATTGTAGAGGGAAATTGAACGAAGAGAAGAGATGAAAAAGAGTGGTGCACGTTGAAGTTTAATCTCTAAACAAATAATATATCGATGAATTGAGATTATACATATAGTCGAATAAAACGATGTTAGAAAGCTCAAATGAGTTAATCATATTCAATATGTAGAGTTATCTTAAAAATCTTTATAAACTTAACAGATGATTTACTATCATCAGATTATTTAGTGGACAATAGATTTTTTAATAAGGTCACGAACTATAAATTTAGAAACTTTATAGTAGATATAGATTATGCAGACAACGTTGAGACCAGAAAGTCGATATCTAAGCATGTCTTCACACTGTTTGAAACTGTACTTTGTTAAAATCTAATTTGCAATCAGTTGTATTTTTATCTATTACCTAAATTGAGTATATCTCATTATAATTGAAGGAATTGACAGAAGAGTTAAGTATTTTATCAAAGTATATGATTATTCATTATAACAATTAAAATGTTTATATACAAAATATTTTTCTATATACAATTATTTTCTTTTATTTTTGTTTTTTGTATTTTTTTATTATTTTGGATAATGTCAATATATATATATATATGAAAGTAGAAAATAAGTTGGTAAACTAAATTATGGAATAAAACAAGTTCAAACATGTTATACCGACCATGTTTTTCTGCCCTGGGTGAGGTGGACACATTTTTGCTGCAATTAAATACAGTTTGGCTAAGTGACACTATCTAGATATTTATTTGAGTTCGAAGTAGTAGACAACTTTACATTTTTTTTTTCTCATGGCAATTGGGTTTAGTCACTAGGCAATTCATAGTTTCCACCAAGATAAGTTTCAAACATTAAAATTGGAAGTATTAATTACATGACAAATTCAACCTTTTTTTTATAGAAATTAGTGTGGGATCGAAGCTCGAGTTAGTGTGGAGACATCCTAGCAAATACAAGTACTGGGATGCTTCTTCATATGATTTAGGCTCAATATGTGATGAAACAACATTTATTAGACAAAGTTGTTTATGAGTCATACGATCATAATGAAGAACAGAGTTTATTGGATACTTAACCTTTGTATTCTTAGCCTTAACCTTCATAGAATTTGAAATTTGGTGATGATAATCTTTCAAATAGTTAGATGTCTTCCTTAGTCTGGTGGACCTCCTTACATTTTCATCTGCACTTTCATCTGCATGGATTTCTCCTTCTAGCTGCATATTATCATTTGAATATTCGTAAATATTTTCATATGTTGGCTGCAGAAAATCATGCTCAGAAACACTGTTTTGTTCTTCCAGATTTTTTGTCTATATGAATGTTTCTTCATGAAATACAACATTTCTTGAAATAAAAATCTCTCTTGT
>Ga0209700_107768_pt1 | contig 14664 bp, 7 predicted proteins | sample SiratroredBW_FD_187528 | JGI IMG/M metagenome (GOLD analysis project Ga0209700, IMG submission 187528) | Root nodule microbial communities of legume samples collected from California, USA - Siratro red BW (SPAdes) (version 2) | ecosystem: Host-associated > Plants > Roots > Nodule | place: USA... | reverse complement strand
TTTTTTTTTTTTTTTTTTTTTTTTTTTTTGTTTTTTTTTTTTTTTTTTTTTTTTTTTTTTTTAGATTTTGGTTAATTTTAATTCTATTCATTCTTTTTGAAGTTATTGTAACTATCAAGTAGGGAGAATTGAATTAAGACTATGCAATTTTTTAGTAATTATGATAATTTTGAAATTATATATACATAATGGGATGAATGAAATATGATATGGGTGTGATTTCAAAATTAATGGTTATATATATATATATATATATACATATATATATTCAATTAATGATGAAATTGTGTTTTGATTGTAAAAATATGTTGAATTGAAATTTATAACATGTTAAAATGGATAGTAAATTTTTAATGTGTTGTGTGCAACTCATTTTTTTTTTCTTTAGGTTTTGCAAATAATATTTGAACTTGGTGACTGAAATGACATTCACATAATAACATTTGTTACAAGTAACAAGGATTATCATTTATCATTAATTTACTTTTTAAGTTTATTGTTTAAATTATGATTTCAAATTTAAATAAGAGAGATGTTGAAACAATTTTCTTTTCTAGAATTCTTATTTCTTAAGATATGTTATTCTAAAACTTGATTTTCTTAAGTAATAACATATCAGTCGAAGAAGAATTAATGCTGATTTATAAATTAATATTTTATAAATACAATATATTAAATTATATTATTTTTAAATTATTTTTTCATTTTCTTAAAATAATATAAGACCTATTACTGAAAAAATAAAAGATTAAAAAGAGAATGAAATAAGTCCGGACATGAGTACTCATTGTTCTTATCTTCTACAAATAAAACAATCTCAATGTAATTAGATTTCAAATCAAAAGTTCAAATAAAAAGAGGTAACGATTACAAAATTTTAGTATAAATAAAGGGCACAAGTTTATGTTGTTAAGGATCGAAGAAGCAGAAAAGCGAAAAATAAAATAAGGGGAGGAAACATTTACATTTTTTTATATCATCTTACATATTTATTTTATGCTAGTTTATTAAAATTGAAATTTCCTTATAATGTCATCATATTAAAATATTATATACTTTTTATAATTAATAATTTAATATAATTTCTCTAAGTATTATTTGACAAATGTGAATATAATAATTAAAATTTAAATGATTGGTGTTTGTATTTTTGAAAAGTAAAAATATTATATATATATATATATAATTATATTATATTATATTATGAAATTTAAAATTTATGTATATTAATTCAATAAATAATTTCAGAAAATTAATTTTATTTAAATTTAAAATTAAGAAAATAAGAATTAATAATATGTCTGCTGAAATCTAAATTAATTTGTAGTTAAAGGTTTGACTTTAAAAATTTAAATGAGAAAAAGAAGTTGGACAAGAAAAATAATCTTGCATATTTTTTATTAATGGCAAGTTTTATTTGTCCCAATTAGTCATTAAAAATAATTTACACTTTAACTTCTAAAATAAAAAATATATCTACAAATATACAAATATATAAAAAAAAAGTTATATACGCATGATATATTTGTTTGTGTATCATCTAAGTCATTTATATGGTATTTTTCTTACTTCCTTCATCATTCTTGTTCCTATTTTTTTTTTCATAAAAATAAGAAAAATACATATATATTTTACCACACAATGTAAATGACTTTTTTCATACAAATTATTTTTTTCCGATGTTCAAAATAACATGATAACCTTTAAGAACAAGAATCATTATTACTTTTGATAGTTAGGATATCTTTAACAAATCTGATTGTTCACTATCTCTATAACATTTACTTATGATAATTTGTTGTACACCATGTCGCTTTACTATCATTTTCTTAAAATATGTAATAGAGTTCTAATCTGACTAGAAAATTATATAGATGCAAGTGTGTATGTACCTATATATATATAATAAAAAATGTACTAAGTGTTAAATAGTAATCTTAAAAAATTATGAAAATTAATAACTAAAAGATGATAGAGAGAAAATGGTACAATTAACATCAATAATATATTTTATAATTTACCCGATAGCTTCAGTTGCTCAAGTAACATAACTACAAGTCAAACATTATTTCTTGTTTCTCTTCAATTGTTTCATGTAACTACAAGTCAAATATTATTCCTTGTATCTCTTCAATTGTCTTAAGTAAAATTTATTTATCCACAGATGATTGGTTATGTTGAATATTTATGAATATATTAGTCATACTATAAATTTGGTGATACATAACAACAGTGTGATTGATGGGATAAAGTATGAATTTGATATGTTTTGTTGAAATATGTTATAACATTTTGAGTATAACCACTGATATTATTGTGTCAGAGATAGTAATTAGGGATATGTATTATTGATTTGTTAATACATAGTGCGGGTATTAAGTTATTTTATGATGGAAAGATTTTCTTATTGTTTATAAATCGCTACACCAAAATTAATCTAACGTTTTTATCTAGTGAAACTATTTGAGTAATTATTTTGATCAAGATTCTATTTTTGTTCATTTTAAATAACGTGAAACAAAAATCCAAAGAAAAATCAGAAGCGTTTGTTACAGGTTACACAGTTTCATAAAATATTGAGCACACAAGCCATAATGTTGTATTTAGGATGCTGATTTTTAGACACTCAAAAGTTCCAAATTCGCAATTTTCTGGTTTTATCATCATCATATTGATTACTTATCTCTTCTCTATATATATTTTTCTGAGTGCAGATACTAAGGAATGTGTAAGTGTACGCACCATTTTGTTTATCATATATAAGACATGAACCTTGTGTCATCTTAGAAGAACCTTTGTACGAAGTAACACTTCTCAAGGCATGAACATCAAAAACCTGCAATGCAGTACAATGTAACTGAAGTTATATTATGTATGTATATATAAACAAAAATATATATAAAAAAATTAAATAAATTTAAACGTCTAAAAAAATTTATTTACGTACCATACATGCGATCACTTAGAGTTCAATGGACGTAAATGTAAGCATGGTCGCATCTCCTGTTGAAAAAAATGGCACTCACCAAAACTCCCCAGAATCCCACAGCAAACCCAATTCCCAGACCCATGTAAAACCACGAATATATTTCAACTTTCTCATCATCATCTTCTTCTTCTTCTTGCATGGGTTTTGTACCATGGTGTTCTTCATCTTGCGGACAAATATTTGTGAGTGGAGGTCCACATAGGCTAGGATTGCCAATATAGCTAAGGTCTGTGAAACCAAGTTGGGTCCCTGATGGAATTTTCCCCATAAAATTGTTGAATGACAAATTCAAGACCTCCAGATAATGCAAGGTAGACATGGCTCTTGGAATTTGCCCAGAGAAATTATTTCTTGAAAGATCAATGGATTCTAATGGTTTCAAGTTCACAATCTCTTCTGATATTGTTCCCATTAAGTGATTATGGGACAAATTCAAGGACTGTAGTTCAGTGAGCATGTACATATCTGAAGGCACAGTTCCAGACAAGTTGTTGTTTGAGAGATCAATCACGTTCATCAAGTCAACATATGATAACTCGTTTCCTTTTATAAGGATCGGAATGCTGGTGATAACGGTCATTGAAAAACCTGGAAAATTAAGGATGAAGCCTACTCTACGATTTGAAGCATAGTTAGCAACCATGGTTGTTATGCTATGCAAGCAATTAGGTATAGATCCTGATAATCTGTTACTTGACAAATCCATCACCATTAAGGAATGGAGTTCACATATCTCTGTGGGAATAGTGCCACTGAATTGATTGGATCCCAATTTAAGACCTTTAGTATTTTGTCTCAACCAGCTTGGTATAACCCCAGAAAGATTGTTATGACCAACATCAAATATGCAAAGATTATGGCAATTTTTCAGGGAAAGAGGAACCTCCCCAGATAACTCATTGCTTCCCAGAGACAAAACACGAAGGTTTGACAAAGATCCCATTGAGTCAGGAATCTTACCTTTAAGGTTGTTGTGTCCTAAATTAATGAGCACCAGGGATTGCCAATTATTCCAACAATCTGTTAGTTCTCCAGATAAATTATTATAAGCCATGTTCAAGTGCACTAACTTGCTTTTATTTGTCATATTTTGGCACAGCATAGTAGAAATGGAACCTGACAAAGAGTTATTACGTAAGTGTAAAACAACCACTTCTGGTGATATACGAGGCAAGGCACCTCTTAAATTATTTCCCACTAACCAAACGACTTTCGAGTGTAGCACCACATTTGACATGTCCCCATTGATCATGTTACGTTCTAAGGAGATAAATTCAAGTTGAGTAGCCAACTTCCAAAACATGTCAAGAGGTTCAAATGAAGCATTTGAATCTCCAATTGCAAGATATTTCAGAGAACTCTGTTTGAATAGCCATGCAGGAAATTTGCTTCTCACACAGCCCAGTCTAATATGTTTAAGTTGAAAGGGAGGGTCCCATTCAGAGTCAAAATCAAAGACCAAGCCAGGTGAACTCAATGAAAGATCCCTCAGATTTGAAAAGGAAAGTAAATTTCTTTCCGAGACAATTCCAGTTAAGAAATTGGCTGCAACTCGAAGGGTCTCCAACTTGAAGAGTTGCCCGAGATTATCTGGAAGACTTCCATTCAACTCATTTGACGCAAGTATCAAAACAGTCAAGGATGATAGATTTCCCAAACTTGTGGGAATTGGACCAGATAAAAAATTTTGAGAAAGATCGAGTTCTTGTAGTTGTTCAAGTTGTCCTAACCAATCTGGAATGGTTCCTTTGAGATAATTCCGAGACAAAACCAAGGACTTAAGACTTCTAAAACATGGCAATGTTCTAGGTAGTAGGCTATGGATTTGATTTTGGCTAAGGTCAATACGAGAAATGTCACTACTAAGATTGAATAACCAGATAGGCAACTCAGACACAAAATGATTGTGAGCGAGATTTAGAACTTGAAGTGAAGTAAAATTAGCGTACTGGAGAAATGGATAGAAATTTTCAAGTTGGCAACTCACCAAGTGCAACTCTTCAAGAGAAGGAAGCATGGTTACTGGTTGAAGCCAATCAATGTCCTTGTGAATATAAATACCACCAAGGTTGAGATATTGTAAAGAGGTCAGTGGAGAAATCCAATGAAGATCATGGACAAGAAGATCATAATTATATGATAAATCAAGGTAGTGAAGCTTGGTAGTGTTTCCAAACAGATAAGGAAGGTTCTGAGTTGACAAGTCATCACATTTATGGCTACCAATTGAATCATATTTGATACACTTGAAGTCATTGTTGCTCAAATTCAAGTAGTTCAAAAATTCAAGTTCCAGCAAAGTGAGGCTGAATACACCTGATAAGCAGTGCGACTTGTCGTCCTTGTCTCCATAAGGAACCATTTGAGGTTGATTTGTATGACAAGGGAGATGAAGTTGTGTTACTCTACCTGTGATATCATCACACTTGACTCCAGTCCATTCACAACAATCTAATTTTGGGAACCATGAGGAGAGAACACCTGAGGGATCTATGAGTCCTTGTTTGAAGTGTAGGAGTGTGTTCATGTCCTTCTGGTTGCAATGAATCTTCAAACTGCACATGACAGAATTGAAGGTGATTGAACATAACAAGCAAAGTAAAAAGAGTTCAATATTGAAGGGAGAGGCATCCATGATCACTCAATAAGATGTTCTGATGGTGGGAAGGCATTCAATCCAGTACAAGTATATGTGTGGTTGAAGTATGTTTTCCATATATCTAAAGAATAAACTCTTAAAGAACTCTACAAAATTGCATGGATGGGATATTTAGTTCTTTTTAAAAACATTCAATTAGTCTTTTTTTTATTTTTAACAGCAAAGAATGAATAAAATAAAAGGAACACTTAAAGGTGTTCTAACCTTTGTATAACACACCTTATCTAAGAATAAGTGTCACAACTGTCAAAACATTAATCCATACAGAAATACACTCTACTAAACAGATCAAAAACCAGGATACTAGAGACACCTGAAAAGGAAACAGAACCAGTATCCAGAAAGATGAATACACAAAAAAATAGATATAAATACAGATCCATAGTAGGGAGGGGGGCCATCCAACCATATCTCAAGAGTTGTTATGCCAATGATTGGAGACACTGCACTGAAGAGAAATTCCAATCCGAATAAGAAAATATGGTTATTTTCATATTGTACTTAGCCCATAGTTAGTCCTAAGTTGAGCTAAACTAAATATTTCATCAGCATCCACGACCCCACCTTTGAATATCATCTTATTTCTGTGACTCCATACTTTTGATACAATGGCTACCTACAATCCTTTTCAGGCTCTATTAACGCTTTGCTTTTGGCCCAATAAGCAAAAACTCTGAAAATTGACATGAGTGACCTGATGTCTACCAACCACCTTCCCAATCTATCTGTCGCATTGGTCCCACACTTGTTATACCACAATACAAGTATTAAACAAATAATCAGTAGATTCAACACCATCCTGATACAAATGACAAAGCGGATTTGCCAGCTGAACTTCCCTTCGTGCTAAGTTAAGTCTAGTTGGCAATCTGTCTAATAATATTCTTCACGCACCCACAATCGCTGAAGGGACAACACTTAAACTCCACGACAACTTGAAAGATACTGAAAACTACATAGAACTCTCACTATTCAGAATGCTATATTCAGACCTGACTGTATACTTCTGAGTATCCTCACTCACCCACACTATCAGCATTTGTTTTTCAAGATATTTTTCCAATTCGAACCTCTCTGTTTACCGACTAAGATTCCAAGTTGTGCAACTAAAGGTCCTAATCTTATAACCTACTTAATTCTCAATTTAGTCTTATTTTATTTTTCACTGATATTTTATACTAAAAATATTAAAATAAATGTCAGTCAATTATTTTTGGTTTATTGGGTTGGAAAAATCCGGTAGATTTTCTGCATATCCCCTGTTTCGTCTGTATTCTTTAAATTCAGAGTCGATGGACCATCCAATTTCTCCACTGTCATATTGGATGGCAACTAATATATGATCTTGAATATGTTAGTGACATTCGATGTGTGGCTGATTATTAGTATGAGCAATATGGCTCCACTACACAAACTGTTAATTATTTGACATAAATGGGGACATCTGAACATGGTGGCTTATCTTTGACAAGACACATCAAGGGCCACACTATTTGTAGGGGTAGCCTTTTAGGGGTTGTAGTTTTGTTTTGTTTTGTTTATTGTATTCATCCCACTACCAAAGAAAGATAAACCTAAAACAATAGGATGGAACTCTTGGAGATTTATTCCATTCATAATCCCCACAAAATTTCTAACACTCTGAAGGTGCGGATTTGCGGGACAAGTGAATTTTTTGGTCCCTCTCATTGTGCGAAGAAAGGTGAATACAGCTAGCTAGGACATGCAAAATGACTTCGCTGTCCCTACGTGATATCACTGTGCATGGGATGCTCTTAAACCTGTGCATGTGACTCTTTTAAACCCTAAAATGCTTTTAAACCGTGTGCAGCATTGTTACAGGGATGCCATGCAATCCCATGCAGGTGTGAAGTGCTTTTGTCATTGGTTTGTTGGTAGCTTCTTCATAACTATGTGATTCATAGGTAAGGTTTAACGATATCGGCATGATTGCATGATTTGATATGATGCATGGAAGTACTATAGTAGTTTATGGACGACAGTAATCAATTTTGTATGGCAAAAGAAATAGATAATCGATTATGGAACTTATTATGTGTATAAAATGGCAGCTTAATCTATTATAGTAATCGATTATGAGTTATTATCATGCATGTTTTTGCTTCTTCTTTTTTTTTTGCCTGAAGACTTATTGTTTTTACGCTTAAATGTTAAAATATAATGGAGATGGAGTTAAGAGGATTGCATATTTAGCACGAGGTATGGAATTCAATTTTATCATTTTTGGTTTTCTTTTTTTACACTTATATTATAATAAAATATTTAAGAATTAATAAGAATAAGAATTTTATTTTATTTTAAAACAATTGACAATTTTATAATTCCATCAATTATAAAATAATAATTCATCAATCACACCTAATAAATCTCACAATCTTTTTTTAATTCAAATAATTTAAATTTCTAAAACACCTTCATTTCAAAATCATCAATCCATCTAAACAAATAAGTGACAGTCATCCTCGTTCTAACTTTTACTAAATCTTTTATTTTCTCTTTTAATGAAGACTCATTATATATATGAAAGATTTTTTTTGTTAACTTTCATTTCATATATATATATATATATATATATATATATATATATATATATATATATATATATAAGTAATAAATAATTCAGATTTATTAAGAATGATATTTTCTTTTAATAATGATCATGAAGGATCTAAATCCTATCTTATTAATACTTTTAAGATAATTAAATATATATATATATATATATATATATATATATATATATATATATATAAAATATATAATTTAAAAATTGAATGAGAGCATTTAACGGATAAAAATAATTTTAAATGTATATTCGCTATTTAAAATAAATTGTAATCGCGATAGTATTAGATAAGAAAAAAAATGTAATATTAAGAAATTCGGATTACTTTAATATATTTGAATCAAATAAGAAGTGACATTTATAATATACAATTCTTTCTTGCTTTATAACATATAATTAAAATTGAGACAGTGTACTTTATAATCAAATATAATGTACTTAAAAAACTTTTATATATATATATATATATATATACACACGAAAGAGTAAGATAATATAATATAATCATCATGAATCTTACAATTTGCATATCATAGTAGATATATAAACATTGATGCAACTACATTCACGTACTTAAAGAAAATATTTCATTCTACGTAATAACACATTAAACTTGAATATAATAATAATCATTTGTATTTTTATTATTTAAAGTAATTTATCATATTAGAAACATCACTCATAAAAAATCATTTTCAAATTTGTATTTTATGATAGATCTTAATATGAACTTTATTTAGTTTCTCACAATTTGATATCTTAATTCAGATGATTAAATCATTGATGAAGTTAAAATATCTTCTTCCATTTAGTGTTTAATATTATATAATATTATCTTATATATCATTTATCATATACTAAGTCACAAGACCACACCACCACGTTAGGAATCTAACTTATCATATAGGTATCCACATATAACATATATATCTATGTATATCATACAATCGCACATCATGTGCATCTCTGGATACATATATCGCAATGTACACAATACCACTCAAATTATTACTTATTCACATTATACAATCATTATCAATTCACTTCCCCTTCTAAAAAAAACAATAGACAACAATATACAATCAATTTTTAATTCACTAGTATTCAAGGATTGAATGTTGAGAAAGGTATATACAAAATTCATAAAGAAATTATGTTTCATGTAATTTAACTTATACTTGGGTCAAAATCATTTCATTGAACGAATTTTAAGTTTGGTGAGCAAATTTAATTAGTTAAATTGTTTAAATTTGGTGAGCAAAATCAAATTTAATTTAGCAACTTATCAATTTTGTCTCTAGTTTAAATTTGTTGAGCAAAATAAATCACCCTTAAAAGAATTATGAAAAGAAAAATCCTTAAAAATTATTAAACAGTTCAATTATCCAATATTATCCATTCTAACGTGTTTAATAACTTCATTACAACCTACAAAATGAAATCAAAATCTTAGTTACATCATGCAACCAAAATGTAACTTGTCAATTCAACAATTTCACAAAAACACAACAATCTATACTTAAAACTTTGACTCCAAAATGAATTTACCATAAACCAACTAAACTGTTACTTATCAACCTCCACGTGTTCTACCAATTTTAAAATATTAAAATACAATATACATTCAATTAAAGATTAATTCTAACTAAATACTTCAAATTCCCAAATCCAATACATTCAATTAAAGATTAATTCTAGCTAAATACTACAAACTCCCAAATCCAAGTAACTTAGTAATATACCAGTCCACTGTAACTTCATCTAGTATCAAGTTAAAAGTCAATTATCATCTAACTCCAATACAAAATCTCCTTACAAATCATTCAACTAAAAACTAAACTTAATTAGCAAACTCTTTAATACTCAATGTGTTCTTCTAGGAAATTATCCAAAAATTAAAGGAAATCTAACTTAATCTGATTGGCATAAAAAATATTACTAAAAAAACATGTATTAGCAAGAGTTAATTTATTCAACTCAGATCTCACAGACAGCAAAAAAAAAAAAACCTCGTGCAATCAAATCAAACCACGCTAAAAAGGGAAAAACTTAACATAAAGGAAAAAGAAAAATTATTCAAATGATTGGGTTACATTATCCTAAATTCAATAAAATTGTATCCTCTAATTAAAGAAAACATGAGAAATTGTTTCAGATTTTTTTAAAAAAATATAAAAGAAAAAAAAAAGACTACAAATAAATGAATTGTTAAATAGTTAAAATTTTAAGTTATATATTAAATATAACTTGGAACTTTTATTTATATATTTTTTAAATCATCACTACTAAATAAAAATTGGAGTCTTCAATTTATAACAATAATAATAAATAGAATTTGCTATATTATATTAATTTATGGGCTAATACTATTTAAACCTTTTTTGGAGTATAACTACAAACATAACTAGAAGCTAGAGAACTGGATTTTGCAGTAATAAGTGATGGTGTTACCATGGATCTTCAGACTTAAACTTATTTCCAACTCATAACCATATTTACTCAAACATGAGATGACTCAATAATGATTAATTTAAGGGAGTTCTCCACCCCCATAATCAAAATCATCAATTAATTGACAAAATAATCAATTAGGTATATATTAATTAATTATATATGTATTTTTTTCATATATATGGAAAAAAAAGTTGCAATGCCTTTTGTCTGTTTTTTTTTTAAATATTGGTCTCCTGATAATGCAAGAATATACTGTTTCCAAAAATAATAATAAAAATACAAAAAAAGTTTTACTATTAGAGATTTGCGAAGGAGAAGAATCTTTTCCTATTTTTTTAAATAATTAACTTATTAATATTTATATTATATAATAGTAAAATAAATATAATTAATTATATTATATAATATAACAATAATATTTGTTAATATTAAATTTTATTATTAAAATAATAATAAATTTAAGAAAATTATAAAATAAAAAATTAATGAAAATAAAAAAATTAAAATTATTAATAATAAAAATAAAATATTACAATTTTTTAATTGATAAAATTCAAATATCTATCCCTTCTATTATATCATTTTCAAATTTTTTACTCAAATTTCTTAATCTAAACAATCTAAATTTTCACACATTATCATCTCAAATTCACCTCTTCAAATCCATTCTCTCAATCAAATATAACATAAAAGTAGGATTTAAAAATCGATGGATAAGAATTACGGCGAGAAATTACGTTACCGCGGATGTTTTAGGCTCAAAATAGAAAAACAAAGGTACATATTTATCTAGAGTATTATAATTCTGAATGCACAAAATGAGTTTTACTCATCCAGACCGTAGTTAGGAGATGGAGAGCTCTTTTAAAAAGGTTAAGCAGTATTAATCAAATGGTGAATAATGCCATTCCTAGAAGGCCTTTCTGCCATTTTATACATTTGGGTTAATGACAACTAGTTCCATTGTCATTTTTCCCACGAATGAGTTTACATACTTCTATATTCAAAATATATGTCATTTTATATCACGTGACTTTTTAAGTGAGCGTGCTGTTTGAGCAACTGACAGCCAGAAGGATCAAGCTTTAAATAATATCGGTTTAAGTACAAAATATTTGCAAAAAGAAAGAAAGCTGCACCCTAAACGAGCTTTCCCCTTCAGTCATCGTCCTCGGGATCAATCACCATTCTAAGCTTCCTTCTGGACCTGGCATTGTCCGGAAATGCACTGACAGCCACTTCATCCTCTGAATCTGCTAAGTTGTCCATTTGCTGATGTTCTACTTGGGAGGAATCCATGGAATCAACAAGATTTTCCCTGTCAATTCAAATTCAAGTCACTTCGTGACCATCACGTACACATCTATATAATCTATTTATTGTCCCAAACTTTCTTCGCACAGGATCAAGTTATTCTCATGTAATTACTCTTAAACCTTTCTTTTCTCTTAGACTAACAGCTATTTGACGAGTTGCTTTTAATAACCATTATATTACAAAACACGGACCTAGAGCTAAAGATGAGCTACTTTTATAACTTTATATTAAAAAAAAAAAATAGAAGGTTAAAAAGGATACTAACTTCAGCTAGAAAAACGTACTTCCTCTTCTACATAAATCTCTATCTGGTTCCTATAATTACACTATTCAAATCACTAGTATCTCCAACTACACTGCACAAAACCCTCCTACTATTTAACTTTGTATTTCTTTTAAATGCAAAGGCAAGACATGTATCCTTCTAGTTTCTTTAAGGCCTCTTTATGTACTTCTTAATAATAATAACAACATATGTTACAACAATTTATATTTCAACAAATAGGTTAAATAACCAAAAAAAATGTTAATTAACTCAATTGTCAGCCTAAGATCACCTGACTAGCAAAAGTGTGCATTGCAACAAGATATCTTTTCCCACGAAGTGGTAAAAGTGTGCTACTAGACCATATCAGCAAAAAAGAATCTCAATGCTATCGCTGTACACTGAATAAAAGATTATTTACCAAAAATAAAAAAAGATACCGAGTACAGAGACATACCTTTCGATAACCTCTGTTATGCCTCCATTAACATAATCATCGCCCATTATTCTCTGCTGAACTTCGATATTTTCAAGCTCGTCTTGCTTTGATTTAAGAAACGATCTTCCAGTTCTTCTACATCCAGTAACGGTACCAATAAGAACATAAAGAAAATTAAATTATGGTATGAATGGTGCCGGAATATGACAGCTAAAATTACAAGTGGTAAAGAGTTGTATACAGTGTAATTGATTTTAAGGAACTATTTTCAAGCTCATCTTGCTTTGATTTAAAAAAGGATCGTCCAGTTCTTCTACATCCAGAAATTGTATCAATAAGAACATAAAGAAAATTAAATATTGTATGAATGGTGCCGGAATAACAACTAAAATTACAAGTGGTTAAGAGTTGTATACAATGGGTAATTGATTTTAAAAAATTAAGAGAAAGGAATCTTTCCTTATATACAAACTTAACTAACATTGTAGCAAGATTTCACATAAAAAAATACACAGTTCAAACTAAATTCCAGATAAATGCCCCTATCGTTGATCAATAATATCCAAGAAAAGAGAAGTTGAAGTATGGAATATTTACTTGAGAGCAGAGCTGAGCATTTCATCATCAGAATCCTCTCTTGATGATGTATCCTCACTGATAGGTGCATGTAATTCCTCAGCTGATACCTTGCTATTAATTTTCTTCCTAAATTAAATAAAGATAGTTAACTCCAAATAAAACAAAATTGTTGATATACTAGACAAATCCATAATTTTTTTCAAGTCGAAGCAGATAGAAGCAGGAGCCGGCAGAATCAACAGGTTAAACTAAATTCCTGACATCAGTTATGATATAGTAGATCAGTAAACTAGTAATCTTATAAACGGAAAGGCAAATGAACATTACTTGATAACAGAGCTGAGCATTTCATCGTCCGAATCATCTGCTGAAAATCTATCCTCATTGGTTTGCCCATGTGACTGTCCCCTTGATATATTGTCATTCTCCACTTTCTTCCTAAAATTGTATAAACATTGAACAATAGTTAAACCAAGAAGAGGTAGAAGAGATTCATTCGTCCGGGCAGCAAAAGAAATTGCATTTGGCAAAGACTAAAATTCAGCTGAAGCGTATGTTTATGCATAAAATTAGACCGTGTAACCATTAAAATGGTCCATGGCTTCCTACACATGCCAATGAGTGATATTATTTTGCAAATATGAAGTATTAATGCTTCAGATTTGTAAAACTACAGACGAAAAACGCAAACACAAAATTACCTTTTGATCAATGATAACAATGTCTCATCTTCAGATTCACCCATCCTATCATTTGAGCTATCCATGAGATCTGCACCCTTTGGGTGCATTTTGCCTCTAGAACTCTTCTTCTGAGGAAGTGATAAACCAAGCTGCTTAAGTTTTCGAGAGACTTGGGCAGGAGTGAATTTACCATCCTCATCCAGTGCATTGGCTATCATGTAACTACATCTTCTATGGTCCTTGAATCTGCAGAAATAACAACCCAGCTGTAAATTCATATGCTAAATTCCTCTGCTATTTGTCATCCTCAGCAACATAATATAGAAAATTCAAAGAACATATTAACTATCCGTTCAGCCATTCTCGGTTAGATAGCTGAGAGAGATCAAATGCAAGGCAGCCAAGTGGTACTCACTGCTCATATAGAACTTTGATCCGAACTTCCTGATCTTCATTGAAAGCCCTGAGCCTCTTCTTTTTTTGCCTGTAAATATGAAATTGAACTAAATTCAGAGAAGACCTCAACATATTCGATGCATCAAAATGTGTTATTTATGACCCTCTTTTGACACATTATTGTACTGCACCAATAAACCTCACCTTTTTCTCTCTCCAATTTCTCTCCGTAACTCGCACCTCTTTTGTCTCCTCCCCTTCATTTCTTCTCTCACACTCTCCTGCACTAGCTCAAC
>Ga0209700_107767_pt1 | contig 14665 bp, 15 predicted proteins | sample SiratroredBW_FD_187528 | JGI IMG/M metagenome (GOLD analysis project Ga0209700, IMG submission 187528) | Root nodule microbial communities of legume samples collected from California, USA - Siratro red BW (SPAdes) (version 2) | ecosystem: Host-associated > Plants > Roots > Nodule | place: USA... | reverse complement strand
TTTCTAACTTCTATATACTTAAAAGTTACAAGAGATTTGTCACTTTAACAATTTAGTAATTTAAATTATTTTAAAATTTAAAACTCTTCAAAATTAAAAAAAAAACTATATAATACTTTTATTGTTGACATAGTTATTAATAAGCATCTTATCTAAATAAAATTATTAAAATATTATTATTTCAATATAATTATTTAGTTAATAATAATAATTTATTGTTATGATGTCATAACCGAAGGATTCCTTTAAAACAGAATTGAAATGGGAGTAAAAGAAAGTAGTTGTTATTACACATGTTAAAGAATAATACCCTCCACTCTAATGACGCTGACCGTGTTATTACACATGTTAAAAAGAGAATGATGTTTCTAATTACACATTTTTGTAACTTGGGTTTAAAAAATGATATTCATGAATATCAAATATATAAAAAGAAAATTGCGGACATTTATAATAATCTACAAAATAAATATGCTTGATATTTAAAAATTAATAATTTAATAAATAAGAAAATTAGTGAAGAATTATCCTTCACCTACTACAATGTTCCATGGAAACAGGGTTTAATACGTGCCTTACGTGCATCACTTTGCAATCGGTTATTTATTCCATCTCTGGCAAAGGATAAAAAACCCATCATAATTCTTCTTCTTTTGTTTCCTACTTAATGTCTAATCGGTTATTTATTGCATCTCTGGCAAAAAGATAAAGCCGCATCATAATTGTTCTGTGTTTCCTAATTAATGTCTAATCCCTTATTTATTTCATCTCTGGCAAATGATAAAGCCCCATCATAATTCTTCTTCTTGTGTTTCCTAATTAATGTCTATTTAATGCTTATTTAATGTCTATTACTTAAGTATTAGTACTAATACTAATCAATCACCATTCTAATTTTGAATTTGGTCAGGATGTTCTGAATTGAAGTGAAATAATATTGTTAAAGTTAATTGTATTTAAAATATTGCTTATTCTATATTATGATATAGTTTTATTTTTAAAAGATGTTTTCATACAATTAAGAAAAATATACATATATACATTATTCTTTCTTTTTTGATTTTTAAATTATATAAGATTATTTAACATGTCAAAATAACATAATTTATCTCCACCAAACGGTGACTCTTCAGCAACCTGAAGAATGTTGTCGTGTCAATTACTCTCTTACACTCTTACATTGTTGCAGCTGCTTATTAAAGGGGAAAAAAAAAAATCTTCAAAACTGTAATTTTGTATCACTCAGACCTTACAAAGTGAAAGCTAAATTATAATTTTAATCAATCTTACTTTTTTTTTTTTTTTTAATCAACGAGTTTTGCTATATATATATATTCAACAAGAAGGACGACAACAAGTTTTGTGAATTCAAGCTTTCATAACTCCTTGATAAGATCTTTGGGCTCTTCCGAAACTATGAGCATCATTTTCATAAAAACACTTACACTATTATGAAATTCAAATTCAATAAATGATTTGTGTATTGTTGAGTCACTAAATGATTTTCATACTTTTCTTTATTTATTCAATATTTATTTACTAATATTATTTTATACAACAAATAAAAACTTTCATACTTTGTTTTTATCAACAAAAATAAAAGTACTAAAATAAAATATTTAAAAACTATTCTAAATGTTATACAAAATTGTTCAAAATTGTACAGTTTTCAGTCTCTATATACTCTTCACTCCCTCTTCTACTATCTACTCCTTATTCCGACTTCTATACTTTCCTTTATTACTTTAATATAGTTTTCTATATTTTTACAATGACTAGTAATTGATAGAGTATATTTCTTTATATTGTCTTTTCAATTAAAATATACTTTATGTATTAAATTGGTTAAATATTTAAATACAAAGTCGGGGGACTATTTCAAACCCTAAAAACAATTAAGTGTTTTTAAAGTCACAATTTTATTATCTATAGTACTTTGTTATTGTATATATATACATGTTCTGTAGCAACACAACTCACCAAAGCCACTCTTCAAAATGGCCTTTAATGTAATGCTTTTGTTCTGTTTTGTTGCAGTGATGAAGAATGAAGTTGTTCCAAGTACTGCAACGAAGCTTGAGGGTACTACTACTTCACCTGATGAGAAACAAGTGGTAATTAGCTTTGAAGATAAAGAGCATCATCCCAAAGTAGAAGCAAAATATGATACCAACCAGCTTTTTCTACCCATGATTCCTCCACTTCCTCCTCTTCCATTCCCACGTCCATCGTTTCCACTTCCATCACCATCTGTTACAGGATTACCACTTCCACCACCATCCATTCCAGGGTTACCATTGCCACCCTTTCCTCCACTTCCTCCTTTTCCATTTCCATTCCCACGTCCATCATTTCCACTTCCATCACCGTCTATTCCAGGGTTACCTCTTCCATCACCATCCATTCCAGGGTTACCTCTTCCATCACCTTCAATTCCAGGATTACCTCTTCCATCACCATCCATTCCAGGGTTACCTCTTCCATCACCATCCATTCCAGGGTTACTACTTCCAAGGCCTTCAATTCCATTTCCTCCTATAACAATCCCTGGTTTTTCTGCTCCTTCTCCACCTACATGATTAGCCTGCTTTCATGTGATGGTGCATGCAGGAAAATCTACTTGCTTCGTATCTTCTTAGGGTTTGCTTAAAGTGGTTTGCATGTGTAAGTGTTTCAGTTTATGTGTATTATTATAAGAAAAGCATGTTTGTTGAATAAAACATGTTTATGTAGAAAAAACATGTTGAATAAAATATGTTTATGTAAGAAAAAACACATGTCTATTAAGACATGTTTAAGTTTATGTATGTTTGTTGAATAAAACATGTTTCAGTTTGTGTTATGGTTAGTTTCTTTAACAATAACTATTATGGTTCTTTACTCTCTATTACCATATAAAAAGTAGTCTTATGATCTGTTAGGTTTTTGTTAATTGTGATTTTTTAAGTTCTCTCAAACTTTGTTGATTTTTTTTAAATTCTAAAATTTAAGAAAATAGCAATGAATTATAATAACAAAACTGCTGTAAGACTTGGATGGAGGAGGGTTAACTATAAGTTTGAATGTTCCTTCAGGTCAAATTATTGCATTAAACAAAAAGACCTACACACTCATAGCAATCACCATAATGTTGAAGAAATTTCACTCTCTCCAAAAACTAATGTATATTTTAGTTCTTTTAACAAAAGTCTCTTTTGTTAAAGTCTTAACATTTAATCTTATTCTTTGACAGAGAATAATGATTTAAAATGGTCACAATAATAATTTTTAATTGGTTCATGCTTAAAAGTTGCACAAGAAATTTGTCATTTTAACAATTAGTATTTTAATTATTTAAAACTTAAAAATTAAAAAGCTATACAATACTTTTATTATTAACAAACCTTTTAAGAAGCATCTTATCGAAATAAAATTATTAAAATATTATTATTTGAATATAATTATTTTGTTAATAATAATTTGTTGTGATAACTTTTTATAATATGAGAACGGAAGGGGTTTATGTTTCTGAAACTTGCAACAAGTAAAGAGAGTAATAGAGATCGACAGAAAGAATAGTACACTGCACTGTATTAATACTGTTATTACACGTGTTAATAGAGAAAATGATGCTTATTTATTTATTTATTTTTAACAAGAAAATGATGGTTATAATTAGACCATCATAAAAAATGATGTTTATAATTATACCATTATGGTGACTTAGGTCTAAAAGATGATATTCATGACTATTAAACATTGAAGATAATAAAGATAAAATTATTATAGGATTTGATAAAAAAATTTAGCTAATATTCATTAGGAGAAAACTTTTATAAACGTCAATTAAAATATAGTTTTAAACCTATGTCAGATAATAAATACTAGTAATAATATTTGAAAAAGAATAAGGTCAATTAAAAAAAATGTTATCAACATTAATTAATTTATTTTTATTTATATTGATATAAAATAATCTCCTTTATTTTTTCTAACAACTATGAATAAAATAAATAAAAATACTTAAAGAATATCCTAACCCTATTTCAAACACAAATTTAACAAAACCCAACACTAACCTACCTTTAATCCAAACATTCACTTTGTTACTTTTAATACATTCACCTTGTTACCTTTAATACAAAATCCCTTTCATCTTCTCAAAATCTCCCAAATAAGGAACTACATTTACCTTAATAATCAAATATAGTAATGTCAATTTTTAACATATTTTCCAGATTTGAAATACAAGATACTTTATGTCCCTAATCTGCTTTGAAAACACTTTGAAGAGACTTTACCTAGTTAATACAACATCAAGTTCATTTTCCGCATCATTTGCATGAATTGTTGACTTGTACAATTCCTCTATTCCTCTTATTTGGACCACTTCCATATGCTTTCATATTGATTTGCTCCTTAGCCTAAGGTTCAGTTTGACACCATCAATCCATACTCCACATTCCATATCAACCAAATTATGAGTAGTTAGAAGAAGGGTACTACTACTATGGAACAAGAGGCAGAATCAAAGTTCTAGTACGATTAAGAGTAATGGATTTCTACTTGTAGTGTTGTTAGTATGTTTGACAAATATATTTGTACTTTTATAAAGGAGATGGTGGTGCATAGGATTATGATTACCTTTTGTGTAGCTTGATACATAGCAAAGTCACTCTCATAAGAGTGATGAATTTTTGTAAAGGGTTAGAACATCCATTAAATATTTTCATTGATTTTATTTTTTTCTGTTAAAAAAAAACATTCTGAATTGATGTTAATTAAAGAAATAAACACTTTACATTAAATTAAAAATAATCTATAATATCAACAAAATATATTTTTTGTATTATGAAATAAAATCTTAATGGTGAGAAAGAACATTAAAAAAAAATCTTACTAAAAATAAGCGGAAAAACAATGTTATGTTAATAATGTCCGTTCGAGCTTTACTAAACTAATTACATTGTAATTAAATCAAATTAATAATATCTCAACCTATACTAAATACTAAACTGAACAGAAAATATAAAAAAAGATATAATTTAAAAAAAATATAAAAGTTTTCAAATTTTTATTTGTCAAGCAAAATTTACAATTATCTACTTTTAAATAATTAAATTATTTCCATAATTCTTAGAATTTCAATTTATTATACAATCTGACATACTTTCTTACAAAACATTTCAAATTTCATATAAAAATTAATTATTCTCTAGAACTATTTATCCAAATACACTGTAATGATCGTTACTTTATTTTAACATTTAGATTAAAGTAGGAGATTTGAAAGTTGTTAACTAAATATATATTTTTTTAAATGACAGTCAAAATTGTAATTTATAACTTATTTGGATGAGATTGCAGAAAATGATAGAAAGAGATAAAAATAATGTAGTATTTCTATACAATACTTTTATTATATTAATAAGCATTTTATCTAAATAAAATTATTAAAACATTATTATTTGAACAGAGTTATTTATTTTAGAACCGATATTTTTTTTAGAAACTTGAGACACAACTGAAACAGGAGTAAAGAGAGTAATCGAGTCTGAGAAGAATGAATAACACCCCTGCACTGTATTTATGCTTTTCTTACACAGTGGTAAAAGAAAATGATGTTTATAATTACACCCATTTTAGTAACTTAGGCTTAAAAGATGATATTCGTGAATATCAAATATCGAGGATAAAGAAAAGAAAAAAAAAAAAAACTGTGAACATTTGTAATAAGATACAACTAAGAACACAAGAGCACTTTCTTGAGGCTTTAAAAATGGTTAAAATATTTGAGTTTATAATCAGAATATTAATATCAATTGTTCATCTGTAATCCTTGAAAACCAGTATTCTTGTGTGACTTAATGTAGATTTGTAATTTTATTTTAAAATGAACATTTAATCTTCAAAATTGTGAGACATATTTTTAGTGATGTATTACTATAATAATAATAATAATAATAATAATTATTATTATTATTATTATTATTATTATTTTATTTTAAAGTTAAGATTGTTTTAGTAACTAAATACATTTATATTACTTCTTCTCTAATTCTTGTCAATACAAATACAAGTCAGATATGATTTGAAATTTTAGAACCACCACAATCTCTAACTGTCTCAAGTATTTCATCCTTTCTAACCCAACTACAAATGTCATTATCTGATTGATTAATAATAATAACAATAATAATAATAATAATAATAATAATATTATAGACACACCCCACCAAATAGATAAGTCTAAAGTCTCCTAACTTAAAAGGATTTACACATTTAGGATTTAAGAATAAGTATGACAAAAGAGACATTACATATATCCTGGATATATATCCTATTACATAAAACCACTATAAAGTTTTTATTAAGGTCCACTCCTAACCCATCTGAGTAATTTTTAATGAAATTGAAATTAAATCCGTCAAATATGAAGCTTTTAAAACCACCGCAATCTCTGACTACCTCAAGTATTTCATCTTCTCTAAAGGAGTTAGATAACATGTCATTGTCCTACTTATTAATTTTATTAAAATGAACCCCATCCAAATTAATGTCCCATGTGCTGTGAACCTGTGTGTAAAATACTTTGCTCACACCAGACACCATTAATAAAAACTCTTTAATCTCATTATTAAGTAACCTCCACCTTAGATAGGGTGATCATAGATAAAAAAGTAATCATGATAAAAACAAACCCAATTCACTGAAAAACAATATTATATGTTAATAATATCTACTGAACTAATTATATTTTAATTAAAATCAAATTAATAATATCTCAACCTATACTACATACTAAACTGAACAGAAAATATAAAGAAAAAAAGACAATTTAAAAAAGCGAAAGAGTATAAAAGTTTTCAAATTCTTATTTCTCAAGTAAAATTTATAATGATCTACTTTTAAATAATTAAATTATATTCATAATTGTTAGAATTTCAATTTATTATACAATCGACATATTTTTTTAATAAAAAATTTCAAATTTCTTATAAAATTTAATTATTCTCTAAAGATTATCTATCCAAATATATTATAATAATCATTACCTTAATTTTAAGGTTTAGACTAAAGTGGGGATTTGAAAGATGGCAATCAAAATTGTATTTTATAACTATATTGATACTATTATTACACCTGTTAATAAAAAATGATGTTTATAATTACACCTATTTTAGTGACAGGTTTAAAAATGATATTCATAAGTATCAAATATTGAAGATAAAGAAAACAAAAACGGTAGACATTTGTAAGAACACAAAAACACTTAGACTTAAAAAATACAACCATTATGTTGAAAAAAAGAAAAAAAAAAAACTGTTCCTCAAGTACTTTTATCAAACACAACCATTATATTGAAAAAAACAAAAACAGTTTCTCCTAATTATAAAAAAAAAAAATTAGTTACCTTTACGTCCAATGAAAAATAATATTACACTATATTCTTATTACATATTATTGAACTTTTTAATATTCTATAAAACAGACATTGAACAAAATAAATATGCTTGATATTTAAAAACTATAATTTAATAAATAATAAAATTAGTTAAAAAATTAAAATTATCTTTTACCTACAACAATTCCATGGAGACAGACTTTGCAATGTGGCTTACTTGGATGGCTTTACAATCCGTCATTCAATCCATTTCTATCAAATGCTACAGGCCATCATAATTCTTCTTATCCCTAATTAATGTCTATTTAATGTTAATTTAATGTCTATTTCTTAACATTGTAGTACTCCTAATCACCATTATAATTTTGAATTTGATTAGAGATTAGGGTGTTCTCAATTCAAGAAATAATAAGATCATCCTCTTCTAAAAACACTTACACTTACAAGGTATATGAAGTTGATTATAATGTCACTATAAATAACTTTCATGCTTTCTTTCATTTGTTCAATATTTATTTTTTAGTATTATTTTATACAACAAAGTAAAAACTTTCATATATTTTTTATCAGTAAAAATAAAATAAAATATTCAAGTAACGTTCATATAAAACTATTCAAATACAAAATTGTTCAGAATAATATATTTTTCAATTTTTATTCTACTCTTCTTGCTTTCATACTTTCCATTATCACTTTAATATAGTTTTCTATAATATTTTCATTAATAACTAGTAATTGATAATTTATACATATTAATTTTATTATGGTACTCTATTCTTCTATATATATGCATGTTCTCTTGCATCACAACTCACCAAAGCTACTTCTCAAAATGACCTTTAATATTATGCTTTTGTTCTGTTTTGTTGCAGTGATGAAGAATGGAATTGTTCCAAGTACTGCAACGAAGCTTGAGAGTACTACTACTTCACCTCATGAGAAACAAGTCTTGCGATGGTATCGAGGGTTAAGAAAGGTTGGACAAGGATATGATAATTATGAACAAAAAAGAACAAAGAATATGATAACATGGAAGAATGTTTTTTTATTGAATGTGTGTCCCTTTGTCTACAATAGCTCACTTAATATAAAATTCTAGGAAACTAAATATAGAAATTATTCTAAATAAATACATTTGACATTCTCTGATATTCTACTGATATTCTTTGATATTCTGCTGATATTCTCTGATACTCCCTTAATTATCTTTGATATTCTATTGATTTGTTTCTTTGATACTCCCTTGATTATCTCTTTGATATTCTTACCAACAATATTCTCTGATATTCTATTGATTTGATTTGTTTCCATAATAATAATATTCTAACACTCCCCCTCAAGGTGAGCAGTGAGATCACCAATGCTTAGCTTGCTGAGGACACGGGTAAATGTTTTGCTGTAACAGTTTTGGTGAAAATGTCTACCAACTGGTCTTCTGACTTTAAAATGGAAGCTCAATACTGCTATCCTCAATCTTCTCCTTAATGGAGTGTCTGTCCACTTCAACGTGTTTGGTTTTGTCATGTTGTATAAGATTCTTTGTTTTCATATCTTCTTGTCATTCCCCCTTATTACTGGCTTCATGAAAGGTTTTGGGAATAAGAAAAGCTCTTGCAATGTTTGTTACTCCTTCTCTGGTTATCTTCATAGGATACCTGGCATTCCGAGAAACATGTTCTGGAGAATATCGATCAGGTGGTACCCCTCTATTTCTTCTTGGTTGAAGTGTGAAAGGCTCTGGTTCTGGTGCTAACCTGTCACTGTTAGTGACTTCATTCATAACAGGAGACAACTCAATAGGAAGTGTGAAAGGCATTGGTTCTGGTGCTAACCTGTCATTATTAGTGACTTCATTCATAACAGGAGACAACTCAGTAGAGTGAAGATCACTTACCTCTTGTTGGACATTCCCAGAAGGATCCTCATTGGTTGTGTTGGTCCCTCCTACGTGGAGAGACATGCTTGTTGGCTCCATCTACTTGCTCTTTTGGAACAGTTTCTTGGCAACTAAGGTTACTTAACCAACTTGGTGGTTCACTAGTTTTCTCCCCCTGAACATCAAGTTGGCTACTAAAAAAATATTCTGATTCTAAAAAATCACAATCCATAGTTACATATACACGGTGAGTGATTGGGTTGTAACATCGATACCCCTTTTGATGTGTAGCATATCCAACAAAGACACATTTCTCATTACACGGATCAAATTTGGTTCTGTTAGCTTTGGGAATATGAACGAACACATAGCACCCAAAAACTCGTGGTGATAATATTTGGACAGGAGGGATATTAGTCTGAGTAGCTAGGATCTGTAGGGGTGTTTTGTGGTTAAGGGTCTGGGAGGGTAACCTGTTCAAAAGATAGGTCGAGGTAGCAACAGCTTCGGGCCAAAACCGTGTTGGAACCTGTGCATCAAAAATCATGGCCCGAGTCATCTCTAGTAGCTTACGATTTTTCTGTTATGCTACACCATTCTGTTGGGGTGTGTTTGGACAAGAAATTTGATGAATTAAACCATTTTCTCTGAAAAACTCTTACATTGATTTGTTAACAAATTCTCCACCATTATCTGATCTAAGTACTTGGATTTTCTTGCCAAACTGAGTGTGAATCATTTGATAGAATACATAGAACTTATCGGGTACTTCAGATTTGTGTTTAAGAAAATATACCCACGTCATGTGAGAGAAATCGTCCACAAATAACAAAAAATACTGAAATTGATTATTATGGGAATTAGGAGCTGGACCCCACACATCAGAATGTACTAATGAAAAAGCAGAATTGACTCTATTATTGTTGGGAGAAAAAGTAACTCTATGATTCTTTGCCCGTATACAAGTTTCACATTTGATGGACTCAGTGTTACTAGTAAATAAACTAGGAAATAAAATCTTAAGGTACCCAAATGAAGGATGACCCAAACATCTATGTCATAACCAGAGTTGCCTTGTAACCGTTCCGTGAGCAAGCATGACATGTCCCTTGTGAGCAACCTCATCAACGTAGTAAAGACCTCCACGTTCAGTACCACGCCCAATGATCTCCTTTGTAAGAATGTCCTGTAAAAGGCAAAAAGTAGGAAACATGAGAACCACACAATTCAACTCCTTTGTAACTTGGCTTATAGAGAGTAATTTTGATGATAGTGCAGGAGCATTGAAACAATTTTCTAATTTCAATTCTTTTGAAAAAACAATTGAGCCCTCTCCTTGGACCGCAACTAATTCTCCATTGGTTGTCTCAATATTAGTTTTAACAGGTGTGGAGAGATTGCTAAAATCATAAGGATCATGGGTCATGGTGTCAATTGCCCCACAATCAAAAATCCACTGATCATATTTTCCTGGGTTGGTATCCTCCTCTCTTCTTTTACCTCTATGAGTGAATGTGGCTCTTCCATGAACGACTTGCGGTTTTGCTTCTTCCTCTCTTCTGGTGTCACCATTACAGTTACTAGTGGTTTACGGGATGCCCACGACGGTGGCAACCTTGTAATTTTTTTGTTTAAAATCTTCCCACCATTCGGGATAACCCACAATTTTGAAGCAAGTCTCCTTGGTGTGCTTCTTCATTCCACAATGAGTACAGTGGAGGTGGCTTTTGTCTTTCTTGTCTCGTTGTGATGGATGTCGCCCGGCAGTTTCTGGACGACTTCATCCCTGTCCATGTTCCAGTGGTCTATTTCTTGCAATTAAGCTGATTTCGACCTCCTCTAATGATGTGTTTTACTGGTGGTAGGCTTTAGAATTTGGAGTCGGGCCACCTACCTTCGGACAGCAGCATAGGCAGACTCTACTGAAGGGGTCTTCTCTTGCATCAAAAGATCTCTTCTGATGACTTCAAATTTTTCATTTATCCCTGTTAGGAACTGATATAGTCTCTGTTCTTGTTTGATTTTATTGAAGGTTGCAATATCATCTGAGCATTTCATAGGGTTCGGTTGCTTTCTGTCAAATGTCATCCATATAGCTTGTAATTTGTTCCAGAAATCTTCTAAGGTATCCTTTCCCTATTTCTGTGTGTTTGCTTTTCGGTGTAAATCATAGATTTGCATCGGGTCTGTGCCGCTTCCATAGGTAGTAGTCAATCCTTCCCATAAAACATTGGCGGTTGGAAATTGGGAAACATTATTTATCAAACTAATCTCAATATTCTGAATTATCCAAGTGAAGACAGTTTGGTCTGCCTGTTCCCATTTTTCATATGCTGGTTCTATCTCTTCTGGTGCCGGAGGTATACCTGTCAGATGACTCTTCTTTCCTCTGCCACCGATAGCTTTCTTCATGAGTGTTGCCCACAATGGATAATTGTCTCCGTTTAATTTGAAACCAATTGAAAAATTGTCAAGATTGGATTGTATTTGTTGAATCCCTAGGCCATTACGAAACATATTTGCAATTTACAAAGTTAGCTCATCAGTAATGGTTGAGGAGTTATTCTGGTTTTGATTCATGTTGTTCCAATTTCATCATCTGAAAAAGACATTTTTGGTTTTTTGGTGTTTTTTGGCTGTGAGGGGTAATGAAACAATGATGTTGGTTTTTAAGTTTCCAGGATCTGACATCGCTCTGATACCAACTTGCGATGGTGTCGAGGGTTAAGAAAGGTTGGACAAGGATATGATAACTATGAACAAAAAAGAACAAAGAATATGATAACATGCAAGAAGGTTTTTTTATTGAATGTGTGTCCCTTTATTTACAATAGCTCACTTAATATAAAATTCTAGGAAACTAAATATCGAAATTATTCTAAATAAATACATTTGATATTCTCTGATATTCTACTGATATTCTCTGATATTCTGCTGATATTCTCTGATACTCCCTTGATTATCTTTGATATTCTATTGATTTGTTTCTTTGATACTCTCTTGATTATCTCTCTGATATTCTTATCGATATTCTCTTATATTCTATTGATTTGATTTGTTTCTATAATAATAATATTCTACCAACAAGTGGTAATTAGCTTTGAAGATAAAGAGCATCATCCCAAAGTAGAAGCAAAATATGATACCAACCAGTTTTTTCCACCCATGATTCCTCCACTTCCTCCTCTTTCGTTCCCACCTCCATTGGTTCTATTTCCATCACCATCTGCTCCAGGGTTACCACTTTCACCATCCATTTCAGGGTTACCTCTTCCATCACCATCCAGGGTTACCATTGTCACCCTTTCCTCCAATTTCTCCTCTCCCGTGCCCACGTCCATCGGTTCCATTTCCATCACCATCTGTTGCTCCAGGGTTACCTCTTCCATCACCATTCATTCCAGGGTTACCATTGCCACCCTTTCCTCCACTTCCTCCTTTTCCATTTCCATTCCCACGTCCATCCTTTCCTCTTCCATCACCATCTATTCCAGGATTACCTCTTCCATCACCTTCAATTCCAGGGTTACCTCTTCCATCACCATCCATTCCAGGATTACCTCTTCCATCACCATCCATTCCAGGGTTACCACTTCCAAGGCCTTCAATTCCATTTCCTCCTATACCTCCAATAACAATCCCTGGTTTTTCTGCTCCTTCTCCACCTGCATGATTAGCCTGCTTCCATGCGGTGGTGCATGCAGGAAAATCTACTTGCTTCCTATGTTCTTAGGGTTTGCTTAAAGTGGTCTGCATGTGTATATGTTTCTGTGTGTTATTATAAGAAAAGCATGTGTGTTGAATAAAACATGTTTATGTAGAAAAAAACATGTATGTTGAATGAAATATGTTTATGTAAGTAAAAAAAACATGTCTGTTGAATAAGACATGTTTAAGTTTATCTGTGTCTGTTGAATAAAACATGCTTCAGCTTTATGGTTAGTTTCTTTAATAGCTAGTATGGCTCTTTACTCTATTACCATATCTAAAACAGTGGTCTTATGATCTGATAGGTTTTTGTGAATTGTGACTTTTTAAGTTCTCTCAAACTTTGTTGATTTTTTTTTTAAATTCTAAAATTTAAGAAAATAGTAATGAATTAATAACAAAACTGCTGAAAGACTTGGATGGAGGACGGTTAATTATAAGTTTGAATGTTCCTTCAGGTCAAATTATTGTATTAAAAAAAAGACCTACACACTTATAGCAATCACCATAATGTTAAAGAAATTTCACTCTCCCCATAAACTAATATATATTTTAGTTCTTTTAACAAAAGTCTCTTTTGTTAAAGTCTTAACATTTAATCTTACTCTTCGGCAGAGAATAATGATTTAAAATGACCATTATAATAATTTCAATCTTTGGCAGAGAATAATGATTTAAAATGGTCACTATAATAATTTCTAATTTTTTTTATGCTTAAAAGTTGCACAAGGAATTTGTCATTTTAACAATTAGAATTTTAATTATTTAAAAATTAAAATCTTTTAAAAATTAAAAAGTTATACAATACTTTTATTATTAACAAACCTTTTAATAAGCATCTTATCTAAAAAAAATTATTAAAATATTATTATTTGAATATAGTTAGTTATTTTGTCAATAATAATTTGTTGTGATAACTTTTTATAATGTGAGAAGATAATGTAAGAATGGAAGGGGTTCCTGAAACTTGAGACATGAGTAAAGAGAGTAATAGAGACCTGACAGAAAGAATAATACCCTGTACTATATTAATACTGTTATTACACGTGTTAAAGAAAGAAAATGATGCTTATTTATTTATTTATTTATTTATTTTACAATAAAATGATGTTTATAATTACACCATTATGGTGACTTAGGTTTAGAAAATGATATTCATCACTAACAAATATTGAAGATAAAAAAAAAATGGTGGACATTTATAATAATATACAACTAAAAACACAAGCACACTCTTGAGGATAAAAAATGGTTAAAATATTTTGGTTATAATAAGAGTATTAATATCCATTGTTTATCTTTAATTCTTGAAATGTGTGTTGACTTAGACGTAGATTCATAATTTTTTTAAAATAAACATTTAATCTTCAATTTTCTTTAGAATTAAATTTGTAATTTTACTACAACTTTTAAATTACGATATTAATGATTAAGATAATAATATTGGATTCTTACATGACATGTTTAATGAGGTATTACAACTATAATTATTTTATTTTAAAATAATTCAGATTATTTTAATATTAACTAAACACATTTGCATTACTTCTATTGAATTTGAATTATTTTTTATTTTAAATAAGATAATTTAAATTTATTATATATTAATTTTTTGTTTAAATATATTGTTAATACTATTAAATAAAAAATATTAAATACAAACATCATCTCTAAATAATTTAATCATATAAAATAAG
>Ga0209700_107766_pt1 | contig 14668 bp, 14 predicted proteins | sample SiratroredBW_FD_187528 | JGI IMG/M metagenome (GOLD analysis project Ga0209700, IMG submission 187528) | Root nodule microbial communities of legume samples collected from California, USA - Siratro red BW (SPAdes) (version 2) | ecosystem: Host-associated > Plants > Roots > Nodule | place: USA... | reverse complement strand
CCAGCAGCACTCACCCTCTACTGAACCCTTCAGCAGATGCGAGACCAGTGCAGAACCCACTGCACCAACTCAATTACAAACCCAGTAATTGAAAACAGCAAACAGATTGCAAATCAACAGGATCAGAAAGGATTACAAAATGCTTATACACAAAATAGATTACACAGAATGAAGATTAGGTGCAGAAGACTTAGCTTTGGTCCAGAACCAAAGTAGCAAGAACCTCACTTCAAGGATGCTTCAAAGATTCACGTTCTTGGAGTTTTCTTGATTTGAAAAGCTTTGCAAGAATGATGATCGCACAAAAGGGGCAATATCTCTCTTAGAAAAACTCAAGGAATGCTTTTCGAAAGTACTTGTTTTTATAAATCTGAAAGTGATTATTCTCATTCCTTTAAATACCCAAAATCAGTTTTAAAAACTGCTTAGTTGTCAAAATTCAATTAATTGAACAAATCATTCGATCGATTGAATTTGACCGTTAGTTTGACCCAGTCAAAGTTTTCAGTTGTAACAGCCATAACTGTATTTCAGTTATAACAGAAATAACTGTCACATTCAATCGATTGTATCAGAAATTCAATTGATTGAAAAACTTTTTTCCAGCTAAAACATTTTGGGTTATTTTTATTAAAAGCAGTTTTAATACAACTATTTGTGAATCTTTTTAGCACCTCAGAAGTGATGAACCATGCCACAAGTGATTAAGGACTAAGCCAATCACCAACACACAAACCCAACTAAGGACCAAGACCTAATCACCCAACTATCTTCATGTTGGCACAAAGTCTTCACTTGAACAATTCTGGTCTAGGTTGGTTCCAACAGATTCTTCATGAGGCAATCTTTATCAGCTTCACATGCTAAGCCTTGGTGCTCACAATATTGACTTCATCAAATCACATGCTTAGCCTTGGTGCTAACAATCTTCAGTTCTACCGGCTTCTTTGTGAAATGTTTGGTCTCACCCCATCTCCTCAGTCCTTCCTTCACTATTATAGTGTTCGGCCTAGTACCCCAATTCATTGGGTGTCCCTTGTCAATCAATATGGGGCTGCTTTATTTGCTCTTTATATTGTTTCCTATAAGCGCTTTAAGACTGGGTTCTTCCGTGTTGCTATAAAGCCGACAGGTCACAAGTATTTTTACTATGGTGATGTGCTCAAGTTTCTGTTTTATTGGATGAGTAAACTTGTGCACTACTTGTGTTGGCCGAGGTCATCAATGAACGATGAGGATCAAATAATTTTTGGTCTTTTTGATATACTTCCAAGGAGGTTACCTATTCGGAAAATCCTCAGGTTTTTCCTCTGCCCTCAACGCTGGGTTGATTTGAATGGTATGTGTATTTCGCATTCTCGTATAGTTCTCAGCTAGTATTAACTTAAACAAATTTTTGTCTGTCTTTGGTTGTAGGTATCATGGCTCAAGAGGGTGCGTCTGACATGTTGATGAAATTGCGTCTAGAGAAGGCGCAACGTACAAGAGAGGCCACCAAAGGTGTGTCCTCTGGTGCTGTCAAGACTTCAGTCCAACAGTCTGCTTTGTAGGTCCCTCCTATTGACCTTGGTCCTACTTTGGCTGAGAAGAAGCCAAAAAAGAAGAAAAAGAAGTCTATGTCGAGGCGTCCGGATGCTCCCGAACGGTCTCTTAAGAGGGGCAAGACGACTGTTGTAGATGCTGGCAGCAGCAAGGGGAAAACATTGATTCTTCATGACTTGGAGTTCCATAAGGGTGTGAACATCTCTCTCACCCGGCTGAAAATGAGGTCTTAATGTCGTCCTTCAAGGGTGACTTTATGACTGACCTGTTGGAGCTCCAAGCACGGTCGATTGTTGTCATTAGCCTCTTGGCCAACAAACATTCAAAGGAGTCGGCCAAGGAACTCGAAGATTTAAAGCTGTGACTAGTCGACTCTCGTGGTGCTTTGAAGATAACCGTGGAGGCTAAGTTAGCCTTATATGACCAAATCAACAAGTTGACAACTGACCTTTCGACTTCAAAGTCTGAGGCATCGAACTTGAAGAGACCATGTGTTGAATTGGAGAAGAAGGAAGAGGAGTCAACAGCCGAGGTGTCCCGTTATAATGTTATTATTCACGATCAGGAAGGTACCATATCGGCCAAGGATGAGACCATTGCCCGGTTCGAGAAAGAGGTGGCTGCCCTCAAGGATTTTATGCTCAAAGTTGCTGAAGATGGGTGGGTTTCGTCAAGCTGTCCTATTATACGAGGTTCCTTCTGATGATAACGGTTTTGATATTGACAAGGATGTGTATAAAGGTCAGCTCGTCCTGACAAAAAATATGGCCGGGAAGGGTGACGAAGGGGAGGTCTTTGAGGGAGAAGAAGAAGAGGGCAATGGTACTGAAGAGGGTACTCCTAAGGTCGAGGAGGAGGAGGCGGATGAAGCCGAGGAGGAAGAGGTGTCGGGTAAGGATGGCTCTGGAGGGGCCGAATAGTTGTCAGTTTCTTCATTTTTCTTTGTAGTTTGGAAGTTCATTGTTTTGTGATGTCTTGACCTCCACCCATTTCCTACCAACATTGTAAATTGCTTGGAGTATGAATGAAAAAACCATTTTGTCTAAGTGTTAGTTGTGTTCTTTTTGTTTCCTTGTGCTTTAATTAATGTCATACATACTTCTCCTTTTTATCCCATTTTACTGTCATTTCGAACTTAGAGCTATTCACTCCTGATTGTGTTCAGGATGAGGCCGAGGGGTTCTCTGTCTTGTTGCTAATCGTTTTTGCTTAGGTTTTTAGGTTAAGGTCGAGGTGGTTCTCGGCCTTGTTGTTAATCATTCATGTAGACGATTATTAGGTTGAGGCCGAGGTGTTTCACGACTTTGTTACCAATCGCTCTTGATTCGGTTTTGGTGTTGAGGCCGAGGTGTTTCTCGGCCTTGTTACCAATCGATTTTGATTGGATCTTCGAGTTGAGGCCGAAGTGCTTCTAGGCCTTGTTACCAATCTCTTGATTAGGTTTTCCGTGTTGAGGCCAAGGTGTTTCTCGGCCTTGTTACCAATCTCTCTTGATTGGGTTTTCGTGTTGAGGTCGAGGTGTTTCTCGGCCTTGTCAGCAATCGTTCTTGATTGGGTTTTCGTGTTGAGGCCGAGGTATTTCTCGACCTTGCTACCAATCGCTCTTGATTGGGTTTTTGTGTTGAGGCCAAGGTGTTTCTCGGCCTTGCTACCAATCGCTCTTGATTGGGTTTTTGTGTTGAGGCCGAGGTGTTTCTCGACCTTGCTACCAATCGCTCTTGATTGGGTTTTTGTGTTGAGGCCGAGGTGTTTCTTGGCATTGCTACCAATTGCTCTTGATTGGGTTTTCATGTTGCGGCCGCGGTGTTTCTCGGCCTTGGTACCAATTGTTCTTGATTGGGTTTTCGTGTTGAGGATGAGGTGTTTCTCGGCCTTGCTTCCAATCGCTCTTGATTGGGTTTTTGTATTGAGGCCGAGGTGTTTCTCGACCTTGCCTTGATTGGATTTTTGTGTTGAGGCCGAGGTGTTTCTTGGCCTTACTACCAATCATTCTTGATTCAGTTTTTGTGTTGAGGCCGAGGTGTTTCTCAGACTTGCTACCAATCACTCTTCATTGGGTTGAGGGCTGCTGATTTGTGGGTACGAATAGCTTGCAAAGCAACTCGATAACTTCATTGAAAATAGAGCCTCATTAAAACCTTCTCAGCCAAAACCCTCCTTTGGGAAAAAAGATTGAGTTAGGAAAGAGTGCTCTTCAAAATACAACATATTCAAGACATAAATTAACTAAAGTAGAACTTAAGGTTTGAAGCATTCCAGGTCCTCGGTATTGCCTGCCCAGAAAGATGTTCCAAATGATACGCCCCGTTGCCTGCTACTTGTCGGATTCTGAATGGTCCTTCCTAGTTGGCTGAGAATTTGCCCTCCCCTTGTTTAGCTTCACTTCTCCTCCTCCATACTAAGTCCTCAGCGTGAAAACTTCTCGATCTAACCTTGGAGTTGTATTTCCTCTCGGCCCTTCTCTTGCTTGCTTCTTCTCTTACTTATGTCTTGTCTCTCAGTTCACAGATTAGGTCTAGGCTAGCCATGAGGCTCTCATTATTGAGCTTTAGGTCGAACATTTCTCTATGCAGACTAAGCTCTCCATGTTCTACTAGCAACATAGCATCTGAGCTATAAGTGAGGCTGAAAGGAGTTTCCTTGGTCAAAGACTGTGGAGTGCACCTGTATGCCCATAGTGCTTCCAGTAACTCCTCGGTCCACCTTCCTTTGGCTATTCCCAGTCTTTTCTTAAGTTTGTTCTGGATGACTTTACTGGCGGCTTTAGCTTGCCCATTGGTTTGTGGGTGTTATACCAAGCTGGTGATGGAGCGAATTCCCAATCCTTTGTAAAAATCCTGAAGTCTTTAATTAATGAATTGTCTTCCATTGTCTAAAATGATAGTGTTTGGCAGCCCGAACTTGCATACTATGTTTTTCCACACAAAGGACTGGACCTTGTTAGCTGTGATAGAGGCTAAGGGTTCGGCCTCTAACCACTTAGTGAAATAATCAACAACAACTAGAAGGAACTTACATTGTCCTTTCACAGGGCTGAATGGTCTAATGATATCAATTTCCCATTTAGCAAAGGGCCATCAGGAGTTCATATGGTGCAGAACTTCAAGTTTAGTCCTCAGTATATTGCCAAATTCTTGGCATTTTTGGCACTTTTATACGTACTCCGCAACATCACCTTCCATTGTTGGCCAATAGTACCTGACCCTTAGTGCTCTAGCTACCATGTTGCGTCCTCCAAAATGGAGACCGCAAATTCCCTCATGTAACTCGCCCATTACGTACTCGACCTGACTTTTGTTGATGCACTTCAACAGTGGTCTAGAGTAGCTCCTTCTATACAGTTCTTCCCTTATCAGTGTATACCTCGTGCATTTTTGCTTCATGGTGGCCTCTTCGGCTTCTTGACACGTACCATCTTTCAGGAACTTGATGATAGGGATCATCCAACATTCTTTGCTTTCTTCAACGGTCATGACTTCCTTTTCCATGGCTATGCTTGGTGTTGAGACTATCATCTGTATGGCTGAGTGGTAATGGTTCTTATTTTTGGTGCTTGCGAGCTTGGCTAGTAGGTCAGCTCTTGCATTCTGCTTTCTTTTGATGTGCTCTACCTTTGCAACCTTCAAGGTAGAGAGGAGATTTAGCACCCAGTAATAGTACTGGATCATCATCTCGTCCTTGACCTGGAACTCCTAGGTCAAATAGCCAACTGTTAGCTTTGAATCACTTTTGCATTGAATCTCCTCAGCTCCCATTTCTTTAGCTAGATTCAATCCTGCAATTATGGCCTCATATTCAACTTGATTGTTAGTGGTTTTCGAATCAAACCTCAGGGATTGCTTGATGGGAAGTCCAGCTGGTTCTTCCAAGATGATTCCAGCCTTGCTTCCTTTGGTGTTCGAGGATCCGTCTACATAAATGACCCACTAGGTGTTAGGACTTGTCGGCTCTGGACTCAGCTCTACCAGAAAATCAGCTAGGTGTTGGGACCATATAGGCCCTCATGGCTCATATGTGATTCCAAATTCTGACAACTCGATTGACCATCTAATCATTCTTCTTGTGAGATCAGGTTTTGTTAGCACTTTCCTAATAGGATAATTAGTTTTAACCACAACTTTGTGGTTATTGAAGTAGGCTCTCATTCTCCTAGCTGTGTGAACTAGCGCCACTGTCTCCTTCTCAATCGTTTGGTATCTTCTTTCGGCATCTTGGAGTGTTCAGCTCACAAAGTATATAGGCTTTTGTTCCTGGTCGGCCTCCTGGACGAGTACCGAGCTGATGGCTTCTTCTGAGACTAACAAGTATACTATGATAGCTTGGCCATGAACTGGCTTTTGAATCACCAGTGGTTTGCCGTGAATTGTTTGAGCTACATGAAAAGTTCTTCACATTCTTCACTCCATTCAAACTTACTTCTTTTCTTAAATAGGCGGATAATTGGTCTAGTCTTCTCGGCCAATCTAGGGATGAACCTGGCCATAGCCGTCAACTTCCCTACCAGCCTCTGAATCTCCTTGACATTCCTTGGGCTCCTCATTTCTACAATAGCCTGACATTTATTCGGATTCGCCTCAATTCCTCTATTCATAAGCATGAATCCTAAAAACTTTTTGCCCTCCATGCCGAACACACATTTTTCAGGATTTAGCCTCATATTATACCTTCGTAATGCTCCGAGGACTTCAACTAGGTCGTGACGATGTTGTTCGCACGAATCAGATTTGACAATGATGTCGTCCACATATACCTCGACATTCCTCCCAATCAAGCCATGAAATACCTTATCCATGAGACGGTGGTATGTGGCCCCTGCATTCTTTAGCCTGAACGACATAACCTCGTAGTAAAAATAAGCCTCTTCTATCATGAATGCAGTCTTATCTTTGTCCCTAGGATGCATTCTGATCTGGTTATAACCAGAATAGGCGTCCAAGAAGCTCAACATCTTGTGTCTTACAGCTCCATCTACTAACTTGTCGATGCTTGGCAATGGGTAGGTGTCTTTTGGGCACGTCTTGTTGAGATCCGTGTAGTCAGTGCACATTCTCCACTTGCCATTGGGCTTTTTTACCATCACAATGTTAGCGCCAAGTAGTGTACTTTGCTTCTTTAACAAAGTTTGCAGCTATCAACTTATCTACTTCCTTCTTCGCCACTTCTCTCTTCTCCTCTCCTTGTTTCCTTTTCTTTTGAGCTATAGGTTTCGCGTCCTTTTAAACTGATAATCGATGAGACATGACCTCAGGATCGCCCCTAGCATGTCTTCAGCTATTCATGAGAACATGTCGACGTTTTGGACGAGAACTTGCCGGATCATTTCAGCTTCTTTCTCTCCCAAGGAGATGCCCAGCTTCGTGCCATGCTCCTTATCTCTTAGTTCTATTTGGACCACGTCTTCTCCGGGCTCCAGTCATGCATGATCCACTCTTGGATCCAGATCTGTCACGTTCACACTTTTGGCTCTCTTCTTTCCCTCTTGCCTTTTTCCTATGCTTTTCGATCTCAGGTTTTGTGGGCCCCAAACGTAGGCTGGCAACGTAGCATTCTCTCGCTGTTTTTTTGTTGACATAGACCGTGATAATGTCTCTCTCAATAGATGCGAACTTCATGGAGAGACGGGGAGTGGACACAATGGCTCCGAGTTGGTTTGGTGAGGGTCGGCCTAACAGGATCTTATATGACATACTAACGTCTACCAGCAAGTAGCAAATCTTGATGACTCGACTTTGATGTTCAAGTTTTCCAAACTTGGTAGAGGTCTACGAAACCTCTGGTATCTACTTGCTCCCTAGAGAACCCGACGATCTGATCATCATATGGTTGGATCTCGGTATCCGGGATCTTCAGCTTCTTGAATGTCTTCCAATAGAGGATGTCAACTGAACTGCCTTGAGCTACAAGAGTTTTCATCACTACAAAATTATCAATGGTTATAGTTATGACCATTGGGTCGTCCTATTTAGGATCGATGGCTTTGAAGTCGCAATCTGTGAAGGTTATGGGTGGCATCCTTCTCTTCATTCTAGTGTAGACAAGGTGCACAACTTGCACACTCCTCAAATGCTTATTTCTTGTTGACGTCGAGGACCTCTCTCCATCAAAACCTTAGACTATGGTGTTGATAACCACTCGAACTGGGATCCCCCTGCAACCTCGCCACCTTGAGGACCTAGAGCAGTTGGTTCTCTGCCTTCGCTCTTCGTTCCGTGGGCTTCTCTTGGGACTTCTCCTCGGGCTCTTTCCCCTTTGGCCTCTTTATGGTGAAAGTGGAGTTCTGCCCTGTACAAACCTTCTCAGGTGCCTAACCTGTATTAGCTCTTCGATTTTGTCTTTTAAGGCCCAACACTCATCAGTGTTGTGCCCGTAGTTCTGATGATACCGATAATGCTTGTTGGTATCCGCATTCTATGGAGTAGGCAGTTTTTGTAGAGATGGGATGAGGTCGGCACTCAATGCTTCCTCCAGGATTCGTCCTCTGTTGACCTTGAGGGGAGTGTAGTGAGTGAACTTGGGAGGTCTTGGCTCCCTTTGTTTGAACTGCTGAACGTGACTCCTCTCTTTACCCTTTCCTTTACTCATGTTCTCTTCAGCCTGAGTTTGGTTCCGAAATTCACGAAGTTCCTCCAATTGCATAAACTTAGCGGCACTGGACCTAAACTCATCAAGGTCGAGGGCTGGTTTCTTACACTGGTTGTCTGCAAATGGTCCTAGGCAGAGTGTCGTTATCAAATGGTGCAAAGCAACGTTTGGATCCCGATTTTTGATCTGAAGAGTTAGCTTTCCGAACCTCTCCATGAAGGTTCTCAAGGACTCTCCTCTTCCCTGCCTCACGTTGATCAATGTTATAGAGCCGACGTGATGTGGTCGACTGGTAGCAAATTGAGCGCTGAACTTACTTACTAACATATCAAAGCTAGCAATAGAGTAAGGGGGTTAGCTGGTAAACCAACTCAGGGCTGTCCCCTTTAGAGACGTGGAGAAAACGCAACAGAAAATCGGGTCGTGGTTAGTGTAGAGACTTACTTGGGTGGAGAAGATATTAACGTGCTCTCCCGGATCCGTCGTGCTGTCGTAAGGTTCGATATTCAATCCCTTCCAATGGAAAGGGAGTTCGACGTCCATGATTCTATCCACGAAAGGATGTTTACGGCTTCCCCTTGCGTACTAGACGACCTCAGTTTCACACATTGCAGAATGGAGTTTCGATCCACTCGGGTCAGTTTGGTTGACCACGATCTGGCGAGTACCCTCCCCCTCTGAGAGAGTGGGCTAGTAATTGTAGAGCATTTCCTTTATCTCTTCATTTTCATGTCTTAGGGCATCGATCTCTTCTTCATTTATGCACCTTAAGTCATTGATCTCCTCTTCATTTTTCCGTTGTATGGCCACCATCTGCTCTTGCAAAGCAGTTAGCATGGCCATAGCATCGTTTGCCATGTTAATGTGCTCCTGTCTTTGGTATTGAAGCTTGCTCCGTGTTGACACCATTGGAGTTTAGTCTGCGTACCTCTCGGCCCCACGATGGGCGCTAATTGTTCTTACAAAGCCTAGAGGTCGAGAATAATAAATGTTCTTGCCGGAGCCTTGAGGTTGAGAACAAGACTTCAAGGTGTCAACTGTGTTGGTCTCTCTAAAAATCTCTAATCTCTGGTAGTTGGGGCGATGGGAAGGTACTTGCCAAAGGCACTCCGATGCTCTCCTTCGTGTTTGGTTATTAGAAGTTTCCCTAACGTGTCTTAGAATTGATCTCCCCAAAAAGTTCCCTAATTTCACTTATTGTTCACTATTTATACCCTCTCCCCTTGTGACTTTTCGTTTCTCTTATGCTATTAGGAAGACGTATAGCCTCTTCTGTTAGAGATATAACGACTGTTTTGCACTATGTGTCAAAGGGAAGACGTGCAGTCTCTTCTGCATAAGGTATGATTGTTGTTCTGCACTAGGTGTTAGAGGGAAGACGTGTGGTCACTTCTTTGTCAGATGATAGGAATGTCGTTTATTGGGATTTGTTTCCATGTCAGATGTGAGATGCTTGTTTCCAATACAAGGGAAGTGGGGATGTTGGTTTGTTAGTGCTAGCTGGGTACCTATTGGCCTGGGTACTTGTCGGCCTAGGTTCTTGTGGGTCTGGGTATTTGTCGGCCTGGGTTCTTGTGGTTCTGGGCACTTATCAACTTGGGTACTTGTCGGCCTGGGTTCTTGTGGGTCTGGGTACTTGTCAACCTAGATTCTTGTGGGTCTGGGCAGTTATCAACTTGGGTACTTGTTGACTTGGGGACTTGTCGGCCTGGGTTCTCTCTATAATGAGCTTTGTGAATACATGTTGTCGACCATGCTCCTTGGTAACCGTATAGTACACAAGCTTCCCAAGCTTGCATTAGTTGTTGAACTATGAGGAGCTTGATGAGTGGTGTTGTCGGCCCCACTCTTTGATGCCGTATAGTGAATGTTGTTAGTCATGCCCCTTGGTGGCCGCATAGTACAAAAATAAATTTAAGACCATGAGAATAATTTGATCATTTTATAAATATATTAGTTTACAACTTTTTTAAAATTTGTTATACTTATTAAATTACTGAATTTTTTTCTTTATTTTTTCTCAATTTTCACTCTATTTTTCCTAATCCAAATAATTAGCATAATCCCAACAACTAAGTGGTTAATTATATTATTCACTTTATTGATGTAATAAAATAAGTTCTTGAATTAATATATTTAGCAAATGCTTTGTAAATTAATTTTCAAAATATATATTAGAGTTCAAATAATTTTTAAATTAAAATAAAATTTTACTATAAAACTCTAATAATCAAAAGAAACTATTTTTCAAAATAAGGATATTTCAAAATAAATTAATCAAAATTAAGTTAATTAGTTTTATTTTATTTATTACTTTAATTACATTTTTTGTTATAATATAAAATAATTATTAATAAAATGTTAACTAATTATTTTATATGTTATTTAATGACTTTTATTTTAGTTATTTATTTATATAATATAAAATGCATATTAATAAAATATTAAATTAATTTATTTTATTTTATTTAATATTGTAATATTTTTTATTTTATTATAATACATTATATATATTAATAAAAAGAATGATATAATTATTTAAAAGGTTATGTATGTTTATAATTATATGATTAATCAAACTTACTGAACATAATTAATTATATCATAAATATTTTGTTATTATTTACGCAGACAGTATATTGGAAAAGCATAATACATTTTATATAAATTTTGTTTACAAATTGACTTACGTTTTTCGTATTTTAAATCTCGTTTTTGGATTTTCATTTGTATTCCGTTCGCATAAATCATATTGAATAAATCTACTTTGACACCACTAATGATATCATTCCTCAATGATATTTCTATCAAAAGAAAGCCATAATTAGAAGTGATAAGTACCATTTTTCAGGTCAACTGTGAATTAATTATGGGCCCCATCCCCCAATGGTTTCTGACTCAAGACCTTTCCACACTATAATGGGTCCCATAACTCTGAATTTGTTCTCTTTCATCCAACAATGTACTACAAGTGGACAGACATGGATCAAGACTTCCTCCATCTACAACTTAATGAGACATTAGAAAGAGGTCAAGTACAACTTACAACAGTATTTTCTACGTGAAGTACAGTGTCTCTTTTTAAGACTTACAACTTAATTTTTTTATTAATGTTTAATGTTTAAAAATTAAAATTTTATAGAAAAGTATACCGATGAGATACTATTTAAATTATCATTAAAATCACCTCTTCTAAGTATTGTCTCTTTTGGAATTTTAAAATTTTGTCGTAGTTTTGTTATTAGAAAGAGTTTTAGAAACTTACATTTAAATTGCACTTGACTTTTACTTTAAATTAATATGTTTTATAATATATGTTTGGAAAATGAATATTCATATTTAAAATCACTTTTCTATCATATAAAAGACTTTAATATTTTGATTCCTAATTCTTATATAATATTGTTAGAATTATAATAATATTTAATATATTTTTTTTAAGTTTGGAACTTCGTTATACTTTTATTCTTCAAAAATATCAACATAAATTAAAATTAAGAAAAAATATATATTTAAATTGTTGTGTTTACAAAGAGAAATTTTGTCAAACTCTTCATTAAATAATTTCTCCATTTATATGTGTTACATGTTCTAAGTTGTGTTAGAATGTTATCCTAACTTGTGTTACATATTCACGGCAAGCGTGGGTTGCTTAAAGGTGTAGTTAAACGCCACAGACTTGGCCAGTCAAAATGGGAGGCTTTCATGAGCAAGCTCAGAGTGACCCCTGGAATCACAAGTTCTTTAAACAACCGCTCTTGTATGTCCCTACAAAATAATTTTTAAATTATTTTGCAGGGAGATATAAGGGCAATTCAATTGCCCATATATCTCCCTGCAAAATAACTTTTTAAAAATTCTTTTGCAGGGACATACAAGGACGGTTGTTTAAAACAATTGTCCTTGTATCTCCCTTTTTAAATTATTTTGCACGGACATACAAGGGTGGTTGCTTAAAGAACCGCCATGGTATTTTGGATACAAGCACGTCTCCCACTAACAACCATGCTCGTATCCCCTATTTTAAGGAACCCGCTCAGTGCTTCCCTCAACCCTACCACCACTTAGGTATCTTTCTCTTCTACTTCCGCCGCCACCCCTACCACCACTAAGAAGGCCATTGTCTTCTGCTTCCACAACCTCAAACCACCACTTCTTCTCCCTCCTCCCAACGCCACCATTTCCAAGTGGAGGCCAAAGCCATGACCTTCCTCTCTCCCCACCCCAACTTTCCACCCTTCTATGGAGACTCTGAATAAATTTTTGAAGTTGTTTTAAGGGCTAATCTCCTACCTCAGCTTTTAGGTCTGTGTCTTCTCCTGCTAAGGACCTTCTTAGGAAGATGATTTGTAGAGATCCCTCTAAACATATATCTGCACACCAAGCATTGAGTAAGTTTATTCCCATCATCACTTTTCTAAACGAAGTTATTATTATTTTCTTGATTGTGATAGTTTTTTTTTTTGTGTTGCCTTGTTAATTAATGTGTCGTGTTGTTGCAGGACATCCTTGGATTTTGAGTGGTGATGTGTGAAGATGAGCGAGGAGCAAGTCGCAAAGCTCTGGGACGTGCAGAGAGAGTACGAAGAAGTTCTCGACAAGAACTGTAGGGTTCTTGCAGAGTATTTCAAAGAGGTTTTGGTGAACGAGAACAGTGACGCGGGAATTAGTCCACCGCCGTTGGTACTGAAGAGCACAGCTGAAGGTGGCAATAGGGGGAACAAAATGGGGGAGATGACGCAGTTGCTATTTTCTTTTTAAAAAAAAAGACATACAAACACGGTTGTAACAAACAACCGCGTTTGTATGTTGCACTTTCCAGCGCGGTTATTCAACAGCGGTGGTAGCTTCAGTACTTTCTAATACGGTTCGGTCTACTGCAGTTCTAGAGCCGCGGTTGTAAGCCTTGTATAACCGCAGTTAAATGCCTTTTTTCTACTAGTGACATTAGATGGAAGAGCTCCTCATGATGCGGAAGCAATGGATGTGGAGGAATTCACCATGGAAGGAAGCGTGCAAGGGAAGTTTGATATGGTTTTTGGTGAAGAAGATAGTGAAAGCCTTGAAGGAGGTTAGGCCAACCTTCAAGAGAGAGCTTTTAACTTCTTGGAGAAGAAACTCAATGTGAAACTTGAGGCAATGTGCTGAAAATTTGACAGCATTTAATTACTCAAATCAAGTCTACAAGAGAGGTTCCTAGACCTCTTATTTATAGAAGAAAGGATGAGCTACTTAGCTTTCCATGCAAGCTATCTAGGTAGGGTATGAGAGAAGCTAGGTCTAGAAACCCTAGCTTTTAAGACAAGCTTCTAACCCTAGCTTATATGACAAGCTTCCCAAACCTAGCTTACACTCCAAGGCTCTCACAAGGCGGTGACAAGTGGCACAAGGAGAGAGCTCCTTGTGCTACTTGGACTCTTTGATCAAGCCCAACATTATTTATGGACCTCAAGGCCCAAACTTACACTACATGGCTCACAAATACAAGGCCCAAATTTATTCTACTTGACCCAAATACAAGGCCCAAATTATTCTAAACTATTCTAAACAATTTATATAAATTAGATGACTTCTCCTTAATATTCTATTTTCTCCAAAGGGATTTCTTCATGTTTGTATTTGGGCCCAAGCAGCTGATTAAAAGCCCAAATAGGATGAGATGGGCCCAATCTTCTGGAAAGCTCTTAATTCTCCCTCTGGCTCTTTGTCCTCTTTATTCTTTGATTAATGTTGCTGGGGCGTACTCCATCAGTTGCTGTCTAGGCTGACTTTCCACTTCAACAAAGCATTTGCTTCTGAATTAGTATTAGAATTGGCAACATCATAATGGGGAAATGCACAAAAGAACATCACAAGAAGCATCTGTATTGATTGGAGCTTCATGGACAGAAGAGTTGGAAATATGAACACCATGGGGAATTTCAACCACCAGTTTTCCAATACAACCAAATGCAGGAGAAATAACTGCATGCAATTAATGGGATTTCGGACATACTTATAACATAACGTCAATGATATTAGAATCGAAGTCAACAAATACTATATTTTTCCTTTGTTGAAAAGTCAACAAACATTGTGTTACGCTACAAAATTAACAATGAAAATAAAATTTCCACTCCTATTTTCTTCTTTTCTTTACATTTATTTTTACTTCTCTTTAATCCAAACATACATAACCATAGTGTTGGATCGAGTTTCTAATTATTTTTTTCATAAAAAAACTAAGTCAAATATGTTTCACAATTTTTTCAAAAACTGAATAACTTATTGAAAAACTAAACTTTTAATGCGTATGTAGAGATGCCTTTTTTCAGTTTATGTGTTATTCTTCACTCTTCAAATTTCATTTCATCCTAAAATACAAACTTTCTAAAATTTTTTGAAGACTTCTTAATTCAAGTGCTCCGTAGACTTTTCCATTAAAAAAAAATTGTCATAGATTTCAATTTATTTTAAGATATATTTACTATTATGAGAGTTAACAAATCTCCATGTATTATTCCTTTAGCATGTGGAATGGTATATATATATATATATATATATA
>Ga0209700_107765_pt1 | contig 14668 bp, 9 predicted proteins | sample SiratroredBW_FD_187528 | JGI IMG/M metagenome (GOLD analysis project Ga0209700, IMG submission 187528) | Root nodule microbial communities of legume samples collected from California, USA - Siratro red BW (SPAdes) (version 2) | ecosystem: Host-associated > Plants > Roots > Nodule | place: USA... | reverse complement strand
TACCCATAACCCTCTTTCTTAACTGACTAATTCCACTTTTATTGAGATCTAACTAAACATTATAATAGAGACGGCAAAGAAATAGCCGTGGGTGCTCACTAAAACTTTTAACAGAAAAAAAAAAAACAAAACTTAATTTAACTACTTTAGAGGTATAGTTGACTTTTCTCTATCATATATAATGAATTAAAGGTCAACTTTTAAATAGAGATACTTGTCCAGAACTTATAAGGTCATGATCGTAGTTAAAACTGCTTTTGGAATTTTCTTTTACTTACTAATAATATTTTTTTTTTAAAGTTAGTAATTAAATATTTGGTAAAAGGTCTTAAATGTCAACATTTTGTCTATTTGTGTATGAATAAGAAGCTCTTTCAATCAGTTTTTGTTTTTGGTTTTTTTCAATAATTGACATTTGTTCCATTCTTAAGATGAACACATTTTTAATATTTATTGAGATGTTATTTGAAGCATTATTTTTAAAACTTCAATTTTTAGCTTCTAATTTTTTATGTTTTTTAAAATATCTTTTGAATTTATTATTTCCATACGAGGAAATATTTTTTTTTACATATTTGTTTCTTACACAATTTATTTTAATCATTATCTATATGCATTATTTATTTTATTATTTTAATATTATACTCTAAATATTTTAACTATTACACAAAGGGATTAGTAGGAGTTGAAAGACAGACGGAAAAAAACACATACTAGAAACGGTAACAGGACGTGAGGAGGTGAGAGTAGACATGTTACAATATATTTACCATATCTAATTTTTTTTTGTAAAGTTAATACTCGAAAATATTATGGTGTTGAAAAGTATACTTAAATGTTTTGAGTTGATTTCGAAATTTAAAGTAAATTATTTTAAAAGTAAAATAAGAAGGGTGAGAATTGAGACAAATATAATACAACAATTTGTGGTTGTATTTTGTGATTCTTGGTCACAAAATTTTAATCTGTGGTTGTATTTTGTACAAGATATTCTGGTGTAGCACTAATTGTTTTAATGTATAAGGTTGTGTGGTGTTGATAATCTGTAACTGTGATGCAGGATAACAAGAGAATTAAGTGTTAGAACAAATTGAGAACAAATGTAGATCTTGACTCTGTGCTGAAGAACTGAGATTAATTACTTTTTTTGTGTTGCTACATCATGTTTCTGTTGAGACTGCACACATGGTGACAATATTAAGCTTTGACAAAAGTGTATGTAAAATAGAAGCAAGATTTTTATTCGTTTAGATTAAAAACATATTTTCTGAAAAATATTTTACTAATAAAAATAAATGGAGAAGAAGGGTAAAATTCAAATCAACAATCCTACAACAACCCTTCTTAATTTGAAGTGCTACATAACATGAATGGTTCGTCACATACACAAATTTATTAATGTTCAACGGTTTATGACCTGTGACTTCTCATAAATTGATGCTATGTTTAAAGTTAAACAAACACAAAAAAAATAAAAATATTTAGACCCGCTTTAATACTTATGTCCTTTCAACCAAAGATTAGAAAAATTGTTAGAAACACTTGATTAATTAATTTCCATGCACCACTTATCACATCAAATATCATAACTCGTGTTAGGCAACGTTTACCTAAAAATTATTCTGAATAGTCACAACTAAAGGACACTAAAATTAATTCTACAAGTTCAAAGTCTCAAACGTTTTTTAAAATAAATATCACGGGTGCTCAAATTAGTTTAACGAAACTAAATTATATAAAAATGAAATGAAATTAAAAAATAATTTATGCAAACCAAATTGAAACTAAAAAAACTCATTCAAGTAGACCCAACTAAACTATTTTTTAATTTAATTAATTACATTCTACATTTTTTAATTACACTATTATTTTAGTTTTCTACATATTTTTTAACTGAATATTTTTCCCTTAGAAATTGAATTGATTTAATTATCTAAATGATATTCTTATTATATAATGAAAGAGAAAAATTAAGAAAATTCATCACTATATTTATTTTAACTCAAATTCGTAGATAAATTTATTTAATTATTCAAGATATATATAAACCTTTAGTACACAACTATATCTAATAAACCAATATAAATAGTAAAGCCTTAATATGGATAAAAAAATCAATAAAAAGGTAAGTATTTCACCATAGAAACCTAAGATATGCTGTCATTTTTTTTTCCAAAGTGCAATACAATTTTTATTAATATATTGGAATGCATTTTTGATGCTGGAACAAATTTTATAACCTATTTTAATTACTGTTGAAAAATCTATAATTAAAAATTCACCTAAAAGAATGAGTGACTTTAAGAATAGACCATAAATGATTATGTGAATAATTTTCTTCAAGTCTTCTAATATTTTAAGTAGTGCACGAAATTATTTTTTTAATAGTTAAGTTTAAAGTAGTTTAATTTAGTTTTTAAATAAAATAGTACAGTTTTTGTTATAGTTTAGTTTAGTTTAATTTTTTTACACACCCCTAATAAATACAAGCCTAGGTGTTATGAGTTTAAAGATTTTACATTTCTTGAATTAATCAAGACGTCGTTTTCCTCCAATTAATCAAATTAAGTAGTTACGCATCGTTTTCACATTGATGTATACGTTTTAACTTAGTTGTGAATAACACATGTTCAGTTTGAGTATATTTTCTGTGAAAGCCTTAAACTTTCATAAAGTCGAGGAATATGAGCAGTAAAGTGCCCAAGAAAACTGGAAACCATAAGGCTTCGTTCATTGTTTTGGAATTTAATTTTTTGTAAGCAACCTTTAATGTACGGATATTTTAAAATTAAATAAAATTTGAAGAGATTAGAAATTGTTTTCATTTAAAGTTTTAATTATAATGTGCTGACAACATAATAGTTTTTTATATTGTCAATAAATAAAATACATACTACGTCACATTATTGAAACAACCATTTGTGAACTATCAGTTTCAAAAAAGAAAAGTCAAATTCACTTTCTCTCAAGAAGAAGATAGTAGTTACATTGAACACAACTATGAAACGGAGAAGAGCAAAAATAAAAAGAAAAAAGCAATTCATATAATAAAATTATATAAAATCTGTTACATAACGTTTATGCTATTTCTTTTTATTGCATTGTTTATTTTACAAAAATCATATTTTAAAGTCACTATTCAGTTATTACACTCATTTAATACTATTTTATTTAATAAAATATTATATAAATAATAAAATAATAATATATAGGAGATGTATAAGATGAAGAGAGGTGTTAACGTATCACCACTCTCTATTTTATTTTAGATTTTTCTCTTTCCTACTTCTCTCTTGTTTGCAAAAATATTATATAAAAAGATAATATGAATAGAACTTTGAAAAATGAAGAAGAGGAAGAAACTTGACTTGGGGGGTTTTTGCGAAAACCTGTGTTTTGAAGGTTAGAAAAAATAAAGTGAATCCAAAGTAAGACACTACTTAAGTAAAGAGAGAGGGTATTAGAATGAGAAGCATTGAAATGCTTTATTAATTTGGAAGTAACTACCATTGTAGACACTCCACTTCACCCACAAGCTCCCCAAGTGCATGCTTTATTCCTCCCTTTCTATGTATCTCCTTTGTCAGTTCCCTTTTCTTGCACATGCAAAGCTTTTTTGCTTACGTTTTTAAGATAAACATAATCCGTACGCTTCACGTTCTTAAACTCTTTCATGGATATACGCATGTTTAAGGTTGTTTATTTAACGTCCGTTTGTATCATATTCATGCATGTAAGTATAATGAGTTAGTTATAGCCCTTTCCTCTTTTCCCAGAAATCAGTAGACAGAGAGAATATGGGTTTCCGACAAAGGTTAAGGTTAGTGTTGATGATGAAAGCGTTGGTCTGTAGCATGCTATTGTTGATGAGTTGTGTAAATGTAAGGGGTTTGCAGCATGATTATGGAGAAGCGTTGTCAAAGAGCATATTATTCTTTGAAGGGCAGAGATCAGGGAAGCTGCCACCATCACAGAGGATGACTTGGAGGAAGGATTCTGCACTTCAAGATCTCTATCTTCTCCCTCCACATAAAGTAATCACTTCACTTTCACTTCCTCTATTATTTCATGCTTCCCTTTCTTTATTTACAACATTTTTTGGCCATGCTCTTCATCTTCCATTGCAATGCTACGTTGTGCTCTTTCTCAATACACAAAAGACACAATTATAATACATAACTTCGCCCTAATAGTAATATATAATTTTCAGTTTGCTTCATCATGGCTCAATTTGATTTTTAGTCTTATTTAACTGGTTTTAATATGTGTATATACACACACACATAAACTATAATATTTTTAAAATATTTGTATCATTATTTATTAATATAAGATATCATATAATAATAATAATAATGTTTTAACACTCACTCTAAAGTGTTATATGGTACTTTATTATTATATCCTGCATCTTATTATAAGGGTTAAATAATAATAAAAAAAAAGTTAAGCCGTCTTTGAATGAGATAGTATTTGAAACTAGTAAATAAAATTCCAACTTTGGTCTTGGGTACTCGAAGGGCCTTTAGAGGTACTTGTCTTTTTGAGGACAACAAGATGAACCTAGGGAATGATAATCAATAATAACGAGAATTATTTATTTATTAATAACCAAAGTCAAATTATAATATATATATATATATATATATATAGAACTCTACTAGAGTAGTTCTTATATTTTTTCTCTTCATTCTTACGAGCTAGCTAGCTTCATTATATGTTTTGCATCCACTTCTCTACTAGGACATTTGTTCTTGTGGTAGGTATACCCCTATCAGGATTTTTTCTCAGTTCCATCCAAACAAAACTTTGGTTTCATGCTTCTCTGTACGTTGTTTACATGGAATACCATGTTGCCTTAGCTTACTTGTTTATAAGTTTTAAAATTGCCACACCTTTTTTTTTTGTTCGGAGACACGGTTACTGTTTTGTTGTGAAGAGCTTCTTTAGTTTCTTTTTTGAAGTTTAATATATAAGATTGTGATGCTATTCTTACATTATTTAGTTTGAATGTTTAGTACACAAGTGGCTGATTTGCAATTTCTTTGTTAATAAAAGGTTTGCTGATGTCTAATTCAGTCCAAATAAGATTTGATGCATGTTTCCAAAACAAGGATTTGACAATCTCTTAGGAAAATATATATAAGAATATACACGTTTACTTTTGAAAATCCTTTTAAACGTTTATTTTTGCGGTCAAAGTTGCTTTAAATGCTGACAATTCTCAGACTAGTTGTGTCTTTTGCACTTTGATTCTTATTCAATTACATAGCCTTACTCAACCCTATATTATTACACTTCCATATAGTGCCATATATCCCATACATATTGGCATTGTTTAAAAATCAGTTTGAGTTTCCTACAAGGCGTTGAAGCTACGTATTATATCATATGACACTTGTGATACCTATCATGGCTGTAATAATTTTCTTCCATGATTGTTGTCACTTGGAAGAACTAATTAAAGAGCTATCTTCATGCATGCCCAATATCAAGCCTAGGCTAGGTGTATGTTTTGCTTGCCTTCTAAACCTCAGATAGATTTTGATGCATATGCGGGGTATATATTGCGAGACTTAGGAGCAAAGAATTATATGTGGTACCATTGCTGTCTTGTGTGTGTTAAGTACTGCTTCCTTTTGTTGCATCATCATCAAATATTATCACACAAGCCAAATCAAGATCAGCCCCATATAGGTGTAGGAATGGACCCTTTTAATTAGATTTCTAATTAACTTTTGAGAATAAATATGCCTTTAACCCTTGATTTGTCTTGGTATTTAAGCTTGATGCTTGATGGACCATAATGAATCATTATAAATATTTTCAATCTTTGTTTCCAAGGAAAGAGAGCATGACACAAAAAAGGCCAAGGCTATTTGAATGAGAAGATCAGATATATATAGATAAAAAATTTTGGTTTTCGGATCTCGCTTTTTACTATATAAATTTATAATAATTTTCAGCATAAAGAAATTAAAAGAGAATTATATATATGTTATCTGTTGCAAAGACACAAAACCTGCCCAAATTTATTTACAAAAAAGAGATACAATATGTTTATAAACAAAAAATTATACAAGTTATATAACGCTATTCTATTTCTCTTGGCTCTCTGTAGAAAAACATGATGTATAATTTTAGAAAAAAAATATTACATATACATTCTTTAATTTTCCTACACCCTTTAAATATCTAATAAAATTAACACTTTTAGTTTCGCAGTTGATTCATTTTAAATTATTTATATTTTAATGTTTGATAGTTTTTAAAAATATTACATACATATTTTTTAATTTCCATACCCCTACCAAATAATAATATTTTTACTTTCATAGTTGATTCATTTTAAATTATTTATATTTTCATGTTTGATGACGATTAGCAAAAAAAAAAAAAAAATTGTTTATGTGGCATCATCAATGTACAAATATAGCTTGTTAATGCCCAAAATGAACAAAGAAAGTAAAAAGGAAAAATGAACAATTTATTCTATAACTATATTTGATGTAATTGTAACATACAGACATAGAAAGATATATGTGGACCACCCGGTCAATCCAATGAAAACAGTGGATGTGGCTATTGAACCTTGGTTTACATATAGTAGAGCTCATCATGCATGCGTACCCAACATGCAACCTTTAACCTGCCAAACATTTCCATCTTCAGGGAAATATAGATATGGCTTTTTACTAACTATTTGAAGTCCCATTTTTTTTTTCTTTTCAATTGAATATAGGCTAGAAGCTAGATAGAAGCAGTGGAGCGAGATGCTCCACAATAGTTAAGGTTTTGCCCATTACGTTTATTATGTACAGGCACTTAAACAGTACTTGCAAGAGATGTTTTAGCTAAGTACCTATAATTAGTATGTACCCAAAACCAATTTATAAAGCAGTCACTATTTCCACAATGCAATTGGGCAGCTGGAGTTTGATGTTGAGGCATTTTCCTGAGGCACCACTATCTCCTGTTTGTCCAAATGTCTGAACTGCGCATTGCAATTGCCATTGTCTGTGCCGTGAAAGATATTGTGTGTGGAGTTTGAGTAGGTATTGACTTTGGATGCATCTTGACTGAGTTGTGAAGCAACAAACTTGTCAAGCACTCGCCAATCAGTTACTTGATCCACTGCTTGTTCATTGGAGTTGTTGTTGCTGCCATAAGTTGGCTGAAAGTTTATGTGCTGACCAATAACCTGTTCTTCTTGTATGAGTAATGAGGGAAGCAGGGTTGTGGAGTGGTTCACATGGTCTAGAAGATATGGTGCCATGGGATTAGGGCTTATGACTGAAGCAGATTGAAGTAGTTTTGGACTCTCTAGAAGTGGAAGCTGGAGGAAGTGGTCTCGAGGCACCTGATAGGGCAAATCTAGCTCTTTCTTGCAAGGATAGGGAAGCTGGTAAACCAGATTAGATTGAGAGGTTTGCTTCGGTGAATCCATGTCTTGAATGAAAGATACTTGCTCATCATACCAACCAGGAGAGTCATGCTCACTCACTTTACGCATCGTTGTTACTCTCTTCTTGAACACTCTACACACAACCCATCCTTCTTCCTGCTTCATCATGCAAAATTTCAAGTGTCCACGTGAAGGACAAAACAAGCTTTAGATGAATTCAGAAAACTTGCAACAAGAAAGTTTCAGCTAGCTCATTATCAAATCTAACAGTGTTTCATCAACAAGGAAGGTGAACTATACTACAAATGCTACATGCATATGCATGCATGCATGATGTTCTTTCCTTTGCATTTGCATGCATATGCAAATGCTACAAATATTATAATATAATGAAATAAGAATTTATTTAGCAGTAGAGTGAATGTAGAAAACTACAACGATTTGAAAGCATGATCATTCTTTGAATTTAACATAAAATAAATATTGAGAGACAGTCTTTTTTTTGTGATTGCAGAAATGAACTTGCCTGTGGAGTGCCATTTTCATCTGTTTCAAGCCGGTATTCATGCATTATCCAATCTGACTTTTGCCCATTTGGAGCTCGACCTTTATAAAAGACTAAGGTTTTCCTCATGCCTATCAGCTCATGCTTGGAATAGATTGCCTTGTCTCTTCCTGTTGCTTTCCAAAACCCTGCTGCAGTTGCTCTATTTGTGCGAGTTCCAGTTGGATACTTCTTATCTTTATGGCTAAAGAAGTACCATTCATTTTGCTCTTCCGTTCCTATTCTGCAAATCTCTTTAAAATTTAAAACGAAAAGGAAAAACAATGAAGAAGTTAATTAACAGTATTTCTTTCACCAATACACTGCCCCTCTTGAATTTAGATGCTTGACCTCGATAGAGTAGTGCTACCTTGAAGATCCCATGGCTCTATTTTGTAGAGGTCAACATCTTTTATGACATCAAGGTCAATCCTCCTTGAAGCCACTTTCTTCCGAAGGTAGTAATCAACAAGTTCTTCATCCGTTGGATGGAACCTAAAACCGGGGGGCACATGAGTGAAAGTATCCATGTTCTCCCTCAGTTCTGCAAATTAAATTGGATCAAATAAGTATGGTAGCAAATATGATAAAGTAAATTTGGCCTTCTAATAGATTTTTTACAAGTTAAATTGTACCAGTACATTGTATATGCAATCAAATTTTTTGTCATATTTCAGATATATGCAAGCAACAGAAAGTTATTAGCAGTTTGGAAACTGAGTGAATTGATTTTCCAAATATATGTTATAAAATTAATTTCCACTTCAAACCAGGTGAAAGGATCGTTAACATCTGGATGGCAGGACAAATAACTGTTCTCTTGCACTTTGATAAGGCAAATTTGATCATTATATTGATTTTTTCACCCTTCGTGAATAATTAAAAAAAATAGTGAGGCATTGTTCAGTTCCTTTTCTTTCTTTTTGGTTTAATAATGTTTTCCCCGAACTTATTGACAGTAACCATGATTAGAGTGAGTTAAAAGTAGTTTTCCACTCATTAGTTAGTAACTTTTGAAAATTAGGGAATGAGGTTCCCGTACGACACATAACATCAACTTTTACGCATAAATTAGCTACACAGTAATCGACTTCAGTCGATAAACTCAATAACAATCATCAAGTTTATCACTAATCTAATTACTTTTAGTAACCCAAATTTTCGCAGTCGATTAATCTAAAACTAATTTTAATGGATTTATACGAATTATACACTTCCTTTCTGTGTAACTCATCTTTCTTTCTATCTTGCACTGTCAAATTACCTAAATTATCTCCCTTTTTTCCTCTCCTCTCTTCCTGTCTTTCTGTTGTAGCAAGAAAAGGTGGGAAAAGAAAATACTTAACCATACATCTCAACAAAATGTCTACAATGTGTTGGTAGCATTAAAGATTATCGATGAGATAGTGAGTATATTGGAATAGAGGAATAGAAATGCTATATAATATATATGGAGAAAAGGCATGACCATGATGATTATGAGTGCGAAATACTCACATAGTCAACACACATGCGATAGGAGACACGCACAAGACTTACTAGTCCTAGATGAACATACAAGTGATTGTCACTCATTGTGATAGCCACTAATATGTGACCCATGCTTATAAAGGGATAAAGTTCATGAACCTTCTTATAATGTCTAACAGTATATATGCTTAAACTTAGACAAGATCCTATAGAAAAAAGCTTCCTTCGGGGCTGGAGAAAAGGAGGTGCAAATCAAACGAATGTAAAGACCCCTTTGAATTTGCTCACATTAAGGATATGTTGAGTTTAAGATCTGTAAAGTCAGAATCTACACTTTTATTTTTGGGTCCATGCGACTTCTACATCTTATGACAAATTGCAGGTACGGTGGTTTAGTCTTTAAGACAAAGCAAAGAAAATTAAAAAAGAATTTAGGCAGAAAGTGTAAGAGAGCTCACAGATCAAGCTAGCAACAGCAGTCTTCACAGATCTGGGTACGGTGTGGTTCTGTCACAAATCTTCCTCCAAAGTGATATTTATATACACTGAGAAGAGAGTGGTGCTGTGGTGATATATGTCTCAACTTAACTCCAAAATATATAGAGGAAGCTCCTAATAATCAGACAAAGATTTTCAACGCAATAAAAGCACTAAAAAAGGTTGAAACAGTGACAAACACAAGTCCTCGGGAATAGAACCCGTCGACTTTTTCTTAGCTTTTTGTTCTCTCACAAGAAACAACCTGTGTTTTACTTGTGGGATCGGATCCCAAGGAAAAAGGCATAAAGAAGAACAGAAACGTCTGATGATCAACTCTGGAAATAGTTGTCTTTGTTTCTGGAAAAGTAGGTTAACTAAGAAGGAACAAAGTAGCATAAAAACATAAAACCCTAACAATATACATGCTTCTCTTTGGTTTCTAGCAAACAATATACGGTATATATGATGAAGAAGATCTCACTGTCGGTTAGGGTGAATTGATGGGAAAGGTTTCTGAGGCGGAAAAATGGAAGAGGTGCAAGGAAATGGCTCTATAGTGCCACCTCAACCCAACCAACAGCGAGTGAACAGCTAGAACTAGGTTTGTTTTCTCTCAGAAAAGGGTCTCTTTCTATGAGCAAGCTTTGCATAAAATGTAGTGTAAAGAGTGTAGAGAGGAAAGTGAAACGGTGAAGGCAGAGAGGAACTAGCAGCTGAAACCAATCACCAATCTTAAAGGGTTGCCACAAGGCACTAAAAAGAGTAAACAAAATTCGTAGGGGCATTGGTGGTGACGTAATGGAACAGCCAAGCCCTATGGCTTTTGCGAAAAAGGCATGCATTCCCTCACACACAAATGAGGCATGGTGGCCCCCTCCTTCATTCTTAGTCCCTACCATTTCCACTACCTTCGATTCTCAACTGTAATTAAATTCTCATGATGGTCTGAATTGGAAGTGACACTGGATCCCATGGATGTTCTTCGGGACATTTGGCTCTCACATATGCCAAATCTTCAAAACAAAAGCAACACATACCTAGCCCTTGTCCCTTTCTTGTTAATTCTCTATCACTAGTGATGGTTGTTTGCCTTATAATTAGCCTAATGATACAATTCTGCAGGCCTTCATTAATCTCAAATTACTAAAGTGATAGTGCTATTAACCACATATACTGGTAGTTAGAACACATGTATTCATTCATTTACCTCATTAATGTCAAAGTTGTTCCCTGGCAAACTGTTCCTCTAATAATTATATCAGAGTAAATGTTGAAAAGTTAATGTCTTTAAAGTGATAATAATTATTTCATTTGTCTTCAACCAGACAAAAGAAAAGAATAAATTAATTGTTTGAACCAAACATTTTTTTTTCTTTTCTTATTGAGTGAAATTAACTGTAATTACTTTATTCAATATGTACTTCTTATATGTATAACTCATCATGATGTATTTGAAATTAATATTTCACTATCACGGCTCTGAAATTATCCTCGTAATAAGTAAAGTGACAATCTCGTAATTATGAAAAGATAATTTATTTTAACCGCCATAAATAATTTCTTTTATGCATCAGATTGAAATTTATGAAACATTGTTCTATCCATCGAAATTAACATGGATTAAGAAGCTGTCAATATGATGCAATAAAGATGGAATGATCTTATACAGAGAGAAAATTCAAAGGTGTTAGGGAGTTGTTAATGAATTTATTATTGTGGCAAAGTAAAGTAAACAACCAAAATGAACTCTATTGAAGCATTAGTTGTGTACTAATTAATCTGCTTTCTTCCTAAATGCACAAAATAGATGATTATGCAATGCTCATTGCAGGGACTTAAAGTCAAAAGGAAATAGAAGACAGTGATCGGTAGAAGATTGCAATATTGATCACCTGTGCAACTCATTTTGACCAATGAAATTTTTATTCAACCATTAATATTTATTGTTAGTTTAGCAAAATAGCAGTTAGGACACAATGATGCTTTTCATTTTTAAAAAATTGTATTAGTGTATAATCAATTCCATATTGGTATGGCATGATTTCATTATTACAATTAGATGTAACTAATTTTCTTTCTACCAATGCGTTTCCATCACACTATCGAGAGTCATAATTGATGTTATATCTATAGTTGCACGTCTCACTGTCACAGGTGCTGAACTCATTACGGAATTCAGCCCCCCGTTCCGTTCTCACATCTTTCATCTACCTAAGCCTATATAGCTATGTATGTGTGAATAATCCACAGTTCTTTGCATTTGGGCACTAGATTTTAACGTCCACTTTTTTTTTTTCTTGTTTTAAACCATAAAACCATTTAATTTTGAAATTAATTGCCTGCACGTGTAATAACTTTTATTTCTGTATGTACATAAGAAAAGAAATGTTTAATTTTTAATTGGGTATGGTGTGTATATAATCATTTGGGTGAGATTTTATTAGAATATCGGTCACGTGTTTGTGATGTTTGACACGAGAGAAGTTAAAACTAAAGAAATTAGATATATAGGTCAATAAACAAACATAAAAGTTATGGAATTAAAATAAGAAAATAACATAAAAATAAAAAATGTAAATCAATAATAACTGTAAGACTTTTTTAACCTCATTATTAAATTAATGAAGGTTTATTAGGCCGTTAGTTGCAGTACACAGATTACAAAAAAAAAAAACTGATTAAAGGTCCATGTGAGAGAATTAGTTTGAGGAAAGTGCATCATAAAACTTCATAGATTATTAAAAACTTATTACAAACTATATAATTGTGAAATATAATTATTTAGTAGCAGAAGAGTAGAGCAACACTTTTGTTTAAAAGTAAAGCCATCTGCAAAACGGCTAAGCTAGCCGAGCCAGTGAGTGAGCAGTGTGGTGGAATGTGGGACCCACCTAAGTTTGATGGCTGAATGTACGTAGCGGCTTGTGGTCCGGCGTGAGCTAGCCCATATGATTAGCATTGCAAGTTGGGCTGAGTTGTGCGGAGCCCACTAAGGTAAGTGGGCCCAAGACGTGGTCCATTTCGGCTTTTTTTGTTGGGAATTGCGAAATTCATCTTCCACACTTCTCACACCCTTTAGTGCAACAACACGTGCAATTTTACCCGAGTGGGCAGTGCGACTCATAATACCAGTACAAACTTATTACTCACAACCTAATTATTCTTGTGGGTGTTTTCTTCAACCCAACATAAACGAATATGGATATAGGAACAAAACAAGGAAAAATTGTGCAAAAGGTTATGATATAATTGGGTTTTGTGTGAGCGTGGGTATTATTTGCACCTCACAATAATAATACCACCAATAACTTGAAGGAAGCACCCATTAACCAATCTTCAAATAAATCAAAATAAGAAAATGTAGTTGACCTTTCGATGTGGGGTTGTGATTCAATGATGTGGACCCCCGTGATGAATCATCACTTGTTGGTGACGTGGCAAGGCAACAACAAATGGGGGTGGATGCGGCTTCTCAAATGCACATGGGCCCCACCTTACATCATGGATGTTCCTCCCATTTTTAGGGTTTCCATGTCTAGGGTTTGCTTCTTCTCTACACTTTTCTACTCCCAGAAGACAATGTTGCCCTTTACACCACCCGTTTGTTTCCAAGGACCTTCTTCAAGTTTTGTACCATTCAATGAGGATAAAATGGGAATATAGGGTTCCAAAATGAGTATAATGTAGCTGAGTTGAGCATGAAATGCTAAAGCTGTAACTATTAATACATGCAGGTATGGTACATTTGTTATCAAAAATATAATTTCTCATCATGTTATGTGACTGTGATATACTCTATATATAAACTATTTTACCCTGTTCTGCCAGGAAAAATTCAGGGAGAAGGATTTCTTTTTTTGAAGAAAATTCAAATCAGGTGCTTTTTGTTGGGTGAGACAAACATGAAAATATTCACACTATTGACATGCTTCTAGGAAACAAAGAAGGGTGGACACTGTTTTATTTTATTTTCCGTGGGGGAACATGGAGGCCATTACTCATTTACACGAAGATCAAGCTTCCATGTGAACGGAAAAAGTGATAAAGTCATCATTTTTTATATGATATTAGGAGAATTTAATGATCCTCGCATCAAAGTGAGCCCAGAAAAACATCAGTGACTTGATAACAGAGAACAAGAAACATTATGTATGTATGTGTATCCAGGATTTGTCAACTTGTTTCATCAATGAAACAAAAGCTCCCTCTGGGGTTAATCATTTTAATAATTGTGTTAATTTTCTAGTTTCCACTGTGTCATCACCTTGTTTTCACAAAATGGTAATACCTAAAGTTAGATGATAACAAAACAGGGAAATGTACATGATTACATGTTGATTTATGCTGTGCCACCTTAAAAATGATAAAACCAATTATAACCGTAATAATATGAATACGATATGGATAGGATTAGGAGGAATGTATTTAGAATCATATTCACTAACTTTAGAGTACAGTGATTATGCAATAAACTAGTTCATATTAATAACACGCCACTTGTATTTTATTTTATTTTCACACGCCAGAACATGTGTATATATATGGTGAGCTCTTCATTATGTCATGCTCTCGTAGTAAAATGCGTGATGAAAAATATTTTGAAGTTGTAACCTTTCAATTACTGGAAAACTACCCATAACCCTCTTTCTTAACTGACTAATTCCACTTTTATTGAGATCTAACTAAACATTATAATAGAGACGGCAAAGAAATAGCCGTGGGTGCTCACTAAAACTTTTAACAGAAAAAAAAAAAAAAAAATTTAATTT
>Ga0209700_107764_pt1 | contig 14672 bp, 8 predicted proteins | sample SiratroredBW_FD_187528 | JGI IMG/M metagenome (GOLD analysis project Ga0209700, IMG submission 187528) | Root nodule microbial communities of legume samples collected from California, USA - Siratro red BW (SPAdes) (version 2) | ecosystem: Host-associated > Plants > Roots > Nodule | place: USA... | reverse complement strand
TTGATGATGGAGTGTGGTTGGGAACGAAGAAGATGGAGGAGGCTTAGGTGATTACGCTGGCGAGGTGTGGTGGCTGGGACATGGCAGCGGAGGCTAAAAGGAGGGTGTTAACGGTGGAGAGAGGGTGTTGACAACCCTTTATCGCCTTCTCATGTCTTTAGTAACCCTAAGTTAAGATAGGGTAAGAGGGATGGTTCTGAACCCTAAGGGAAGAATGAGGAAAGAAGGGTTGGTAATAGTGGGATTTGGCCCAACAGGATCCTATTTGCACCTCCCGTTCATCTACTTACCCCATCTTCTTTAGCATTACATATTTTTCTAAAGAAGGGGCTTTGGTCCCAATAGGTTTAGTTTATAGTTTTAACTGTAACATGAGCCTTTTATTTATGCATCACTTTTAGTTTTTGGGCCATTTACTAGTTCTTTTATTTTGTTAATCTAAATTCTATTTTTAAAACATATAAAAAATTTTAAAATATTTTTCTTGTGCTTTATTTAAAATAAAATTCTATTAAATTTTTTAAACACTTATAAAAATAATAAAAAATATCAAATATAATGAATAACAGTAAAAATTAAAAACATTTCTTAAAATAATAAAAAAATATAAAATTTTTAAAATTAAAAATACCAACACCACTTCAAACAGTTTCAAACTTGATCCTTAATTTTCCATTGTGAATGGAAATATGTAGTAACAAGGTCAATCCTTGTCGGACTCAAAAATAAAAAAAATCTTTTATTTGTTTTTTTTTTGTTTTATTTGTTTTGCTTGTATCTTTATTGTTATTGTTTTTAGGGAAAATAACATTTTATAAAACCACACTCATTTTGCTTATTTGATTAAAGGTACCGTCTTACGACGGACGTTGTGGGAATGTTAATGCCTTCCTCACACGTAACTGACTCCCGAATCCTAAATTTGGTTCGTAGACTATTTTGGTTTCTTAAAAACAATTTTTCATCGTCGTCTCCCTCGTCGCGATCTCGATTGCGACGTAGAATTTAACAAAAATAATTTATTAAAATCACATCTAGGTTTATTTATTTTACTAAAAGTATTTTTACCTTATTAATTCTGAAAAAACATTTCTTTAAAAATATCAATATAGCAGTTTTACTTACGAATTATCAAGTAAACAAATTAAGTTCACTTATTATTATTCTTAGAGCAAATTCCACTAATCATGACCACTAAAAGTGGATTACCACATACACACCTAAGACTCTAACATAAATTATTCAAGCTTCTTTTCACTTGACTTCATCAAATATTCTTCATCACCATTACTAATAATTTGGTGCACAAATGTGAGTTTGCTTCAGGACTGTCGTTGATCCTTCTTCCAGAAGGCAGAGAGAGTTTGTGCATTCACTTTTGTTGGAAAAGAAGAAGTGAATGAATCTCTCTATATGGGGCACATTTTGAAAGATGTACAAACCTTTTTATCATTCTAAAATAAAAGAAGCAAAAGCAAAAAGCCAATAAGAAAAAACTCATGTTTTCACTTATTTCTCTCTACACTCTCATGTTTTCACTCACACTCTGTCACTGCACACACGAGTCAAGTTTCTTGATAGCATTTATTTTTATCATATTTTGGAGTTAATCTTTACCATGAAATCAACTCTTTCTAAACTTAAACCTTGCTTATTTCCTGATTTTATTAAGTTTTTGTTAATAATTGATTACTTGCATTTAAGAATGACAAGTTTTACTAATTTCCTTATTTTGTCTAAAAAGAGAACAAAAATCAATAGATTTAAAGAAAAAGATGGCCTATGAAGGAGGAGAAAGCATAGAAGGCCTATAAAGGAATGTAAAGAGAATGAGAGAAATCAGTGCAGTCGCGTTTAGGGCCATGAAAGTTGAGTTGAGCGCAAGTTGAATCGTGCACCTTTATAGGAAGAGTCACGCGCGACGTCATTAAAGTTAAACCAGGCACGAACGTCTTTCAAAATCTATTTAATGAGTGTCTATGTTAGGCTTTGCACACAGAGTCAGAGCAGAAAAGGACAACAACTTTAGGGTTTATTGGTGTAATCATCTTCTTCTTCCATTATCATCTTGTATGTTTAGGGTTCTCATATCTATGAGGAACTAAACTCATTGTTATTGGGGTTAGATGTTGTCAACACCCAATTTCGTCCGGACAAATAAAATTATTTTTTAAGAAAATCAAAATAAATGTGTTCAATTAATTTTAAGTATATATATATATATATATATATATATATATAATAAAAGTTTTTAATTAGTTAGAAAAATAAAAATAATTTTCTCTTTAAGAAAATTCAAAATGAGTGCTTTAAGGTTTCAATGTAGTTTGGGCCTAACACACTAAAAAGGAAAAAAGAAGAAAACTAAAAAAGAAAAAAACAAAGATGTTGTACCCTGACTATTTTCAATTTGAGGGTTCTGATTTTATTTTAATTTAAAGATTCTCATATTTATTCCAATTTGAGGACTCTGATTTTATTTTTAATTTGAATATTCTCATATTTGTTATAATTTAAGGGATCTACTTTTATTCTTTTAATTTTAATTTTTTTGGATTTATTACAATTTAAGAGTTCTAATTTGATTTTTTTAATTTCAAGATTCTTAGATTTATTTCAATTTGAGGACACTGATTTTATTTTTAATTTGAAGATTCTCAGATTTATTATAATTTAAGGGTTCTGATTTTATTTTTTATTTTTTTAATTTGAAAATTTTTGGATTTATAACAATTTGAAAGTTCTAATTTGAATTTTTAATTTCAAGATTTTCGTATTTAGTACAATTTGAGGATTCTTATTCTTTTTTCAATTTAAAAATTTTCAAATTTATTACAACTTAAGGATTCAAATTTTATTTTACCATTTAAGGATTCTAATTTTATTCCCAATTTCAAGATACGTACTCTACTCCCACACTATATATATTCATCCACACACAGAGAGAAGACACAAAAAAAAAAATCCGTTCATTCTTCTCGACACGCACACGAAAAGTCATTCCTAGATTCATTTCGCTCCTTCCTTACCCCCAACCACACATTTTACAAGTCATATTCATTCACTAAATAGAACAAAAAGAAAGGGAAGGGGACATGCAAGTGCATAATAAAAAGAGCAGGTGAGTAAGTTTGGTACAACTACCATACACACACTCCATACTCTTGTACAAACTATGCTTTTATTTTATTTTGTGGTATTGTTTAGTTTTTTTTTTAATCTTTACCCATTTGTTTGTTTTTGCCCATTAATTCTAATATTGGCCACTCTTTTTACAAGCTTTGCTAATCATATATATATATATATAAAATTCTTTTAATTTAAATAAAATTCTAATATGACTATAGTCATACACACGATCTTTTTTTTTTAATTTATAATTTGTAAATATTTTAAGAGACTTGTATGGCCGCACGGGTCATATTAAATTTAATTACTTAACATGTTTTATATGGTGAATAAAATAATTATTTTATATATCAAAATGACTGTACACGTCACATGATACTTAATTATAAACTTTGAAAATAATATGGGTATTTGTAAGATCGGCTAAATTTTCTTATACTCAATATTTTTTTATAAAAATGTAAAAAATATATTTTTCTCAAAAATAAATAGTTTACACTAGCTCCGCTAACAACATGACTTGTCAAGGGTATTGTTCGCACTATCTTATACTCTAAAAATTATAAAAATATCAAATTTTTCAAATATCAAATTTTCAAAAATTAAAAAAAAAATGTTAACATCTTCGCAAACACTTTTCTTATCCAAAACTTCGTAAACCTTAATTTTTCATCATGGATGGAAATACATAAGAGCAAGGTATCAACCTTGCATTTTTGTTTCTTTTTTGGAAAAAAAATAAACGTTCTAAAAAATCACACTCGTTTTGCTTATTTGATTAAAGGTATCATCTTAGGACGGACGTTGTAAGGTGTTAATACCTTCCTTACACGTAACTGACTCCCGGAACCTAATCTGATTTCGCAATCCATTGTCTTATCTTTGTTTTTTTCCATAATTTTCCATAATAAACTATGCCGGTGACTCCTCTATTTTATTTCTTTTAAACAATATTTTTATTTTTTGTTTGCCTCGTCGGGACCCCGGTTGTGACAAATATAATCTACCAAACTCTCATGTAATTAATATTGTGTTTATATATGTCCTATTGATAACATTTATTTTTATTATATTTTCGAACTTATTTTTATAATGAAATCAACTATTTATAGACTTGGAACCTGCTTAATTCTTTATCTTATTATATTTTTGTTAATAATTGACTAATAAAGTCCAAGAAATGAATTTTATTCTAAATCCCTATTATTTTTCTTAAAAATGAACAAAAAGCATTGAATTCATAGGACAAAGGATTCAAGCCCACAAAGAAAGATATTGAAGAGAAGTTGATGTAGGCAAATTGCATTGGTGCCACTTTAGCTGGGTTGGACACCAGTTGGGTCACAAGAAGTCATGGATTTGAAGTTGTGCCCGACATTGCTAAAGTTGGGTCAGGTGCGGACTTCACTGACCTAGCACTTTTATGTATTTAAAGAAATCTATTCATTTAGGTTAGAAACTCTAGAGGCACTCCAGTCCACTTCATCTTGGAGTCAGATAAATGTAGCCTTGAGATGACGGTTAGGGTTTTGAGGGTTCCCTTTTCTCCTCTTTGTATATCCATCTTCCTCCATTGTCCATTCTTCTTATCCTATTGAGATTTTATGTAATCAATTGAATTCTTATGTAATTAGTATTGTATATATATATATATATATATGTATATGTGTATATGTATATATGTATATGTGTATATGTATATGTGTATATGTATATATGTATATATGTCTTTCTTTTCAATGTTAGTATTTTGTTTCTGTGCTCATTGCTGGTCACGTCGATTCATGACTTGATCATTGATTTTTAAGTTAATGGGAAATATCATTTGTAATTTAGAACTGAATCAAATAACCAAATTAAAGCTTGTGCCTAGGAATATAACATGATTTGTTTATTGTCTTAAGACCATTGTGGCGATTGCAAGTTTTATTTATACAATTTATCAAAGAATTAACGGTTAATAAATAACTTTAGGCTCATTCACCTAATGAATTATGGTTTGGGTATTATTGTTAGTTAGGATTGACATTTGTTTGTAAAGAAGGTAAATGATTTTATGCATGATTGAGGTTTGAAAATTTAATCATAGCAATTGCATTCTATATTCTCTCTATTCTTTTACCACATTCCAAGTGTTCGTAAAAATATAAAAAGTATTTTAATTGTTTTGACATAACTTTATTTTATTGTTTATCAATTCAAATAGTGGAAATAATTTGTCATCTAAATTTGTTATCAATTACAATTATTGTCGTGTATTGCACAAGTACCTTGTGAGAGAACGATATATTTATTACTTGCTACATGAGCGATTGTCACACTTGCCATCATAGCGAAAAATGCTAAAACTTTTCCTTTCATTGTCAATTTTTTTAATTTTCCATTTAATGCCTGTTGTGTTGATGTATGACTTGACACTTTGATTCTAAATATAATAAAATAAAGAATTAAGTATGTTCCAAGATTAGGAAGAGTTGATTCAGTTATAAAAATTAACCTAGAAATATCATAAAAAATAACATATATGAGTCGGTTTATTTTACTAAAAGTATTTTTAACTGATTAAGTTTCAAAAATAGTTCTTTAAAAACATCAATTTAACATTTTTTTACTTGCAAACTATTAGCAAAACAAGTTTAGTTGACTTATTAAGTATCCTTAAAGCAAACTCCACTGAATATGACTTCTGCAAGTGAATCAACACACACTAATAAGACTAGTTTAAATTCTTATTGATTTTCCATCACTTGACTTCATAAAATATCTTCATCATTATTGCCAACACCTTCTTCTATAAGGTTATATCTTCTCCTTTTCTCTTAGCCAAAGGTATAGTGGCCAGATAATCCTCCATAAAACGCTTCGTTTGTGTGATTGAACAATTGGATATACTCTTTAAGAAATGAAACAATATAGTATATCTCTTTTTTTTATATTATACATTATACGTGTCATATATGTTGTATTTTGAGATATCTTTATAGTGATTATTAATTCTATACCTAAACTAGTTCACTATATCCTTTTTAATCAATTCAATAACCACTTTTCATCTTATTATTTTAAAAATTAGTAATAGTTCAATTTAAATTCTCTACAAACCTCTAAAAGTGAACATCCAAACCATATTTAATATATTTTAAAAAATTATAATTAAAAGACTTACCATGCATATAATTTATATTCACTCTCTTTTAGATAATCCTTAAAACCTAACATTCAAACGATATTTAATATTCATTTTAAAAATTATAATGTTTACCATACATACACATACGTGTATATATATATGTATATATATATATATATATATATATATATATATATATATATAAAACATACTTTATTTAAAAACTTTCTAAATTTTAAAAATCCAATTCATACGTTGTTTATGTTTTACTACAAACATTGTAAACATCTTACGTATTTTTTTTAAAATTATTTAATACTTTAATTTTAAACAATACAGAAAAAATTTTATATTAAAATGTATGTATCAACATTGTTTATTTTCTTTCCTTTTTTATCCTCCCTTTTCCATTCTTCATTTTATTTCTCAAAAAAAAAAAAAAAAAAAAAAAAAAAAAAAATTAAAAAACAAAAAAAAAAAAAAAAAAATTAAGGAAAAATAATTTCTCAACGTCAAGAAAAAAACCGTAGTCCAAAGTTATTAATGTTTTAAGATAAAACATGATAGCGAAATTCACTCCTCAGTCTAACTAAAAAAAAAACAACTAAATGAAAAAATTAGCTGAAACATATTCATTAAAAAATTGTTATTTTTTTTGTAAATAATACCATATATTTGGAAACAAAATGAAAAAGTAATTAATTTAAGGAAGATTAAAAAATTCATTTATTTATTTCTTAGTTTTATAAATCATTATTACAAAAAGATACGAGGTTATTAAATTGAACATTCCTCTGGCAATCAATGATGAAGGAAAGAAGATAATTTAAGATATAGGAGTACCATTTCAATTAAATATTCTTATAAAGACAAAATTTAAATTTTGGAAATAGAATAAAAACAAAAATGAAATCATTTTTGATAACGTGATAACGGCACGTGTTTTCTCTCTTTCTATATCTATCTCTAACTCTACTTTATATTAATCCTTCCGATTGTGAGAGGGAGAGATCTGGCCCGTTTTTCCTCTCAACAATTCTCTCCCTTTCTAAGGTACTTTTCCTAATTTTGGAATTGAATTTTGGTGTCGCTTTGTCAAAGGGGTCTTCTTGTTCCGCAATCTCTCTCTCATCTGGGTAATAATCGCTTTGTATCTCACTCCTCCATACTGGTATTCGTATTTCTTCTCCTTCTGTTGTTGTTACTTCCGCATTTCTCATTCTTCTGTGTGCAAATTTCTGTCTTTTTCGGTGTATCAATCGTGGGTGTGGTCCATTCAAGGTATTCGGATCACACCCTTTTGATTTTTTTGCCATCTCTTGCAATTGTGTCATTGTTTGAATTTGGGTTTGCATGCATGGTTTGATCATAGAAAAAGGCCTGATTTTTGTCCAAAACTCTGGTATTTTTTCCCGAGCGGGTGTTTCTTGTTATTCGTATTTGATGTTTGATGTGAAGATGATGATAGATCCCTTTTCCATTTGACGTGTATGGTTGAAATTGTACATGATTGTAATCAAATTGATGAAATTCATGTTTTATTGATTTGACTTAATGATGTGTTCTTTTTTTTTTTATTAATAACCTTTGACCCGAATGTGGAATTTTTTTATTAAAAAAAAACTGATAATAATTTTTAACAATATTCGTTTTCTTTTTGAGTCACGAGGTTGGCATTGCTGTGTCTCCTATTTGGGCCCGTTGTTCACACTGTTGAATCGTACTGCTCATAAATGTTCCGTATTTTTGTCTGAAGCATTCATCATTGTTCTTAAGTATTAATGTGAGCTTCTGAGTAAGGTTTCTTGGGTTTTTGCTAGGCTGTCCTGTAGTTGGAGCTATGACGGTTGAGGTTGTGGGATTTGAGACTGTTCAAGGGCCAGCAGAGAACAGTGCTGAAGAAGACAAACCTGTGTCTCAAGAAATTGAAAATGGGAAATTGGAAGAAGAGGCAGAAGTCGCTGATGCCATAACATTTGGGTCAAATGGAGATAAATCTGCTAAACCAGAAGCTGAAGTTGCTCCAGATTCTAATGCTGTTCCAGATTCTGATGTCCCTAAAGATGCAGTTGAAGAATGGCCTGCGCCAAAGCAGATACATTCTTTTTATTTTGTTAGGTTCCGGCCTTATGATGATCCAACCATCAAAGCTAATCTTGATAAGCTTGATAAAGAGATGAGCCAGAAAAATCAAGCACGAATTAAGGTCACTGATGCTTTAAAGGCAAAAAGGGTGAGTTCACTACACTTTTGCCATCCTTGCTTGATAACATGATGCTCTTGGTGGAGTTGAAAATGGGAAGATAATCTGTGAAGGGAATTACATACTCCTGTTTTGTTTCATTGTCATTTTCCATATTGTCAAGCAATGTCTATGTGTTAGATTTGGCATGTTTCATCCCCTAGGCATAATGGCTTTGGATACAATGTTATCTGATTTTTTTGTATATAATACTTGTTATCTAATTATTTATCTAGTGTTATATTTGTTTTCATTGTGTCTGTTGTTGGTTCTGTTTGTTTTAATTTACTCACTTCAGTCCCTCAATATTGCAGTTCAGTTAAATCATTATGTTGTTGTGTTTGTTGGTTGATATTAAAATAAAGGAAAAAATGTAATTATGGATTAATCTTCCTTCTATAAAATACATATATAGGGGTCTTTTATTTGTAGATAAAAATAATAACGGACTAATAGAAAATATAGACTAAGTCCGTTATATTTAACCGTTGGTATTGTTTTAATTTGCTCATTTTAGTCCCTCAATATTCCAGTTCAGTTAAATCAATGTGTCGTCTTTTGTTTGTTGTTGTCACTGTTTTGATTTGGTAACTTTAGTTCCTCAATATTCCAGTTTTGTGTTCTTGTCCATATTGTTGTAATTTGCTCACTTTCATATCTCAATATTCCAGTTTAGTTGAGTGGCTATGGATAATAAGTTATTTTGACTTTTATAACAATACTTTATTATAGTTATCAATTTAGTTACTGTTGCATCTTTTGTTGTTCCACTGTGTTTGTTGTTGTGGTTATTTTTAATTTGCTCAGTTTTGTCCCTCAATATTCTGTGTCGTTAATCGGCGAAAAGCTGTATTTGTTAAAATGGGAAATATGAGTTTTTAGTTCATGGACTTTCTTTTATCTGAAATTTGTCTGCTGGAGATTGTGTGTAACTAATTAGCTGTCCTTCTATTAAATGGATTTACATAGACTCCATGATTATTTACTGGTATGTAATTTAATTTCATATTTGATTTTTATGCAGTCAGAACGAGCAGGGTTGATTTCTCAGATTAAGTCTCTAAGAGATGACAATAAGCAATATCAGAGTATTGTCGATGAAAAAATAAAAGAGATAGAACCTCTGCAGCAGGCATTAGGCACACTGCGTTCTACAAGTAATTCAGGCCGGGGTGGTGGATTATGCTCATCTGAGGAGGAACTTAATAATCTTGTATGTGGGAGTCAAAATTCTGTTTAGTGCAGACTTCATCACTTTGTCTATTAGTATTAATCCAAACACCACTCCCATATATGCTTTTGATGGATGCAGATCAATAGCTTGCAATACCACATACAACATGAGAGCATTCCATTGGCTGAAGAAAAACAAATCCTTCGAGAAATCAAGCAGCTTGAGGGGACAAGGGAGAAGGTTCTTGCTAATGCTACCATGAGAGCCAAAGTACAAGATTCTATGGGTCAGAAAGAAGCCATTCAAGATCAGGTTAAGGTAAGATTATTTCTATTTTTGCCAGAAAGGTTTAGGTAAATGTTCTCAATTTGTAATTGTGTTTATGTCAAATTTTCTTTGACAATTATATTTCATTGCAGCTTATAGGTGGTGATTTGGATGGAGCTAAAAAAGGGAGGCAAGTAATTCGGTCCAAAATCAAACAACTTGATGATGCAGTAAAAGCCTTAGACAAGGATATCCAATCTTTACAAGAGGAACTAGGAGCTGTTACTGAAAAGAGGGATAAAGTTTATGAGAACATTCAGCAGCTGAGAAAGCAACGTGATCAGGGGGTGTGTTTTTGCTTGCTTGTGACATACATCCAAACATTTTAATATTATATTTTCTATTGAACTCTTTCTTTTGATCCAAATTTATGTTGACCTATTCAAAGCTTCCCTTCCCCTTTTCTGTTGCTTCAGAAGTGACTCTTCCGCATGCTATTTTGATTTTGTTATTTTTGATTCTAGGATTTGCTGTCTTATCAAGTTTTCCGATTTTTGCAAACATGAAGCAATATTAATTTTTTCAGAACTCCTATTTCTACCAAAGTCGTGCAATTTTGACCAAAGCACGGGAGCTTGCTGCAAAGAAAGATGTCAATGCGCTTGAGGAATTTGTACAAATTGAGGTTTGTCTGCATAGTCTTTGTATTGTAGTGTACTTTATCCATCTGCTCAATCTTTTCTGAATTTTTTTAGCTAAGCCTTGTTGTATTTGCTATCCTTTTTGTCAATTCCAGGTTGAGAAAGCTATGTTGCTCTGGAACAGTGACAAATCCTTTAGAGATGATTATGAGAAAAGACTTTTGGCATCGCTGGACATGCGGCAGTTGAGTAGAGATGGTCGGATGAGGAACCCAGATGAAAAGCCACTGCTGGAAGAACCGAAACCTGTTGAAACGGTGAAAAGCAGTGTGAAACCGCCAAAGGAGGATTCTAAATCTGCTGCTCAAGAAACTGTGCCCGAGCAGAAGTTTCAGAAAGAAACCAAAAAGAAAGGAAAAGATTCGAAATCCAATGTGGACAATAAGGATTCAGAAGATGCTGATGAATATGAATTTGAAATGCCAAAGGAGACTACTGTCAAGGAGCCTCCAGTTAATCAAGAAAAGCTGAAAGAGATGAAAAGAGAAGAGGAAATTGCAAAAGCAAAGCAGGCGTTGGAAAGGAAGAAAAAACTGGCAGTGAAAGCTGCTGCCAAAGCAGCTATCAGAGCACAAAAGGAAGCTGAGAAGAAGCTCAAGGTGATTGTTTGTTGATGCACATACTTGAGTTTATTCGTCATGCATTGTTAGTGTAAATATTTGTGCGCAGTCAACCAACAAGTAATAGTAATGTCTTTATTATAAAAGTTAACAAAGACACCACACATGATAATCTATTATCTATGATTATTGAATAACAAGGTAAAATAAACTGTATCATTGGTGCAATTTGATCATGTTTAGCCAAAACAAAACTATTTTGACACTTGAGTCATTCTAGGAACGTGAGAAGAAAGCGAAGAAGGCTGCTGGTGGCTCTGGAGCTATTTCAAATCCTGAGGAACTGGCAACAGATGTGGTGGAGGATACGGAGCAGAAGACCAACGTTAACATGGAGGTGCCGTCAGCTCCGGCAAAGGTCCAAAAGGAGAGCAGTGCGAGGCCAAGGATACGAGCAAAAGCGCTGAAAAGCGCCCCTGAGTCAATCCCAAAGGCTATTCTGAAGAGGAAAAGGTCTCAAAATTACTGGTTATGGATTGCATCTTGTGTTTTGATAATCCTGGCTGCTTTGGTGCTTGCATTCATCATTCTTTCTTGAGAAGCTTAAATCTACAAACCAATTTTCCGTGGGTGGCTTGGCTAGGTTTGTGAGAGAGTAAGTAATTTTGTCCTTCTATATAGTCCTTTTGGTCTAGTGGATCAAACACAGACTGTGTTGTGCTAACTCTTTCTGAGGGGAAAAGTTATTTAAGTTTTAGTCTGACTCTAAATTTTGTCAGATTTCATGTTATACAGCCGGGACTTTTCTGTCTTCATTTTTTTCTTTCACTTTGGTAGTTAATTCATCTGGCAAATGGCACTGAGATGTACTTGAAAACTTTGTGCTGAGATATTCTAAATGTTTCAGTTTTGATAATATAGTGAAATCTTTTTATGTAAAATTATCAAAATTGGTGTTGGTGGATGGATGGGGTGATCAGTACCAGGGTCACAAAATGCATGATGCATGCATTAGGTAGGGTTCATTTGTTCAATTCAAAAATGATACCTACCAACTTGGAATCTTTCCGGCGTATAGAAATGGGGCCATTTGTTTTTGCACACTCAGTTTTCATGTGCGCCCTACTGGATTGTTAAAAGAGCAAGTTGTTCCTTTGTTGTTAAAAGAGCAAGTTGTTCCTTTGTTAGTGTCACCTAGCCGTTGTGATTGCCTTGTCTATGTATTGTGTCATCAATAGACTAAAAAAATAATTTTGAATTTTGAGTTTTTTAGTGTGTAATTTGAAAGTTATATCTTTTTATAAAAAGAAAGCATTTTATAAGTTATGTAATCTAGAAATTGCTTTTGAATTATACAAGTTAAAAGTTTTTTTTTTCTTTTTACGAAAAATAATTTTTAGATTATATTATTCGAAAACCTTTTAATAAAAATAACTTTTGAATTGTAAAATCTTTTTTTTAATATAAAAATGAATTTCAAATTATATAAGTGAGAAAATTAGTTTACATAATTTTATAAATTGTATAATTGAAAAGAGTTTCTAGATTGTATAAATTGGATTACATAATCTAAAAAAAAAAAAATCTAAATTGTATAATTGGAAAGTTAAAAAGTTTATAGATTGTACCTGATGTTCAGAATTTTTTATATTTCTGCGTATAGAAAGAAATTGTGGTGGTGCCAAAAGAAATCTGCTAGAATTAGAATTGTGCAAATGTATCTGGACGGATTCTTCTTGCACCTCGATAGTATCTTCCAGCACTTCCGTAACTTTGAATATTACAATTTTAGTCATGAGAAAAAGATCAAAATACTCTTAGTGTTAGAGAAATAGGTTAAAGGTTCAGGTGGAGATTATACGGATGTATAATTTGTAATGATAGAAGTTTTTAAATTGAATTGCAGAATGTATAATTTGCAAGTCTGAAATTAAATATTTCAAAGTTACGGATTGTACACTCTAATATTTTTTCCTACACCTCATCATTACGGACTGTACAATCTGTAATTATTATAAAATTTTTTCAATGAATTGTGGATTGTACAATCCGCAAGTCTGAAACATAATTTCATGACTTACATGATTGTACAATCCGCAAGTCATAGAAAAAATTTCAATAATTGTGGATTGTACAATCCGTGAGTAGGATTGTGTGAAGAGTTCACAAGTAAATTGTTCTCCTTCTTTATTTGTACAAACTTAATTTTATTCAATGTAATTAAAGTTTGACTTTGTTATATATGTTGATACCATAACACCACCAAATAATGTAATTAAAATTAAATGAAAAGTCAATAAAGAGTCTATTTTGCTATCCTCGTTCCAAGTTCCAACCCCCATTTTAAATAAAGAATCTATTTTGCTCCTCTATACCCACACTAAATAAAGAGTCTCTTCTGCTGTTCTATACCCATTTCAAATAAAGAGTCTCTTAGATTGTTATGCTGAAACATTCACTCCTCCTTCTAGATTGGTTTCATTTCAAATTCAATTAAAATAAAACTAAACTAATTAAATTAAGGCAAATGAAGAGTATTTGTATGTTCACTTCTTGACAGGATTTCATTTCAAATTTAATTAAAATTAAATTAAATTAATTTAATTAAGACACTTTTAACTATCTCTTCCTCTTCCTATCAACTTGTAAAATCTAAGTCACACCTCCAAAATCTCGTAAGGTAATTGCGATTCAATTTCTTTTCTTTCGGAGATTATCCAATCCGCAATGATAATTTTTTTTCAATGAATTGCAGAGTGCACAATCCGCAATACACTTCAAAATAATTGTAATTGCAGATTGTACAATTCGCAATTATAATCTTTTTTTCAATGAATTGCGGATTGTACAATCTGCAAGTCTAAAATCAGAATTTCCAAACTTGCGGATTGTACAATCCGTAGTTGTAATTTTTGTTCAATGAATTACGGATTGTACAATTCGCAAGTCTGAAAATTCTGAGTTCAGACTTACGGATGGTATAATCCGTAATTTATTTAAAAAAATTGAAATTGTGGATTATACAATTCGCAAGTTTAGAAATTCTGAGTTCAGACTTACAGATTGTATAATCCGCAATTCATTTAAAAAAATTGCAATTGCAGATTCTACAATCCGCAAGTCTGGATATTCTAAGTGAAAGGGATAAAGGGTAGAGTTGGATTAAAATAAATTTTAAAAGGCTAAAATTGTAATTTACTATTTACTATGGAGGTGCAGGATCCGAGAGTCGGTTACGTTGAGGAAGGTGTTAGCACCCCACAACACCCATCCTGAAACGGTACCTTTAATTAAATATGTGTTAGCACCAGTGGACTGATGCAGTGATTTGATGAATTCAACCAAGTGAAGATGCTCTAGATCATGTGAAGGATGGATGAAGATTTCTTGAAGTTTGAAGACTTGAGTCTAGGATCTAGAAATGTGTGTTGTGGGAGTAAGTTTGAAGTTCAAGTTGGTGATGGTTATG
>Ga0209700_107763_pt1 | contig 14673 bp, 3 predicted proteins | sample SiratroredBW_FD_187528 | JGI IMG/M metagenome (GOLD analysis project Ga0209700, IMG submission 187528) | Root nodule microbial communities of legume samples collected from California, USA - Siratro red BW (SPAdes) (version 2) | ecosystem: Host-associated > Plants > Roots > Nodule | place: USA... | reverse complement strand
TTTTCTTTAAAAAAAATTTCTCCTAAACTAAAATCAGTTTTTAAAAAAAAAAAAAAAAATAAGGTTATATATAAGATAAAAAAAAACAGATAAGTTTGAAATATATTTTTTTGAACATGTTTTTTTAATATGTTAATATTATCTCAATATATTAAAATACCACCCTTAAAAAAAACATACAATAAAACTAAAATTAAATAGTTAACATTGTAACTCCCTTTGAAAAAGTCGATAAGTAGTATCATATATATAATATATAAAGAGAATGGTAACATTTTAATTTTACTATATTATAATGGTTTAAATATATTTTTATTCTCTATAAAAGTATATGTTAATTTTAAATATTTTTATTATTTTATTTTATATTTTATCATTAGTTATATTTAATTTAACACTGCATAATGTATTTGATTTGAATTTTTGATATCTCAAATTGATTCTTGCTACGTCAATATCTCACTTGATTGATAAATTACAATAATCAACTCCAAAAACTACATAGAAGTAAAATGAATATTAAAAAAATAAATAGCTTAAAGAAGTAGTGACATCTAAAACTAATAACTAAATAATTAAAATTTTATTTTTATATAGTCAATATAAATTAAAATTGTAATTATTTTTTTTTTAAAAAACATTTCTCCTAAACTAAAATGGTAACATACTAATTTTACTATTATAATGTAAGTTTAAATATATTTTTATTCTCTATAAACATATTTGTTAATTTTAATTATTTTATTTTATATTTTATCGTTAGTTATATTTAATTTAATGTAAAGAAATGTTAAAGAGAATCGAACTATTTTTCTGTGATACAATTAATAATCAGACAAAAGATTTGACAGAGTAATAAAAAAAAGATGGAATTATTTGTTCTTTTGATATTAATTAACAGTGAATACAACTAAAAAAAAAAGTAAATAGTTAATGAAAAATTGAATATATATATATATATTATAAATCTGTTAACAAACTGGTGCTGTGACATGTAAATAAAAAAAAAAAAATTCTTTTGAGATTCAAAAGTACTGGATTCGAGTAATAACAGTTAAAACACTTTTTATAAGATTTTAGCATAGGAAACGTTTAATAACGTGTTCTTCTAGAAAACTAGTACATACAAGAACTTCTTTTAATAAAGTTTTTACAAGTTTTATTTAATTATCAAATTAAAAAAAATAGTGCTAAAAGAATCTCATTCAAGTCTTAAAACTATCATAAAATTTCAAAAATAACATGACATAATATTATTTAAAAAAGTAGATTAAGAATTTATTTATTCATCATAACCTTATGAATGGAAGAATTATTATTATAATTAAATACATAACATCAACATATGACACATTAGAGTAGTCTAAATATTTTTGTATGTTTGATGATAATTATTCCAGAGTATTAAACAATAGTTTACAAAAACGAGAAAACACACATATTTTATCGTAAAAAAAATAATTTTTTTATAATTATAATAGTTCTATTATAATCCACTTTTATAAATATTATTATAAATATAAAATTTTGTATTTATAAAAAAAATAAAAGAAATAATAGGTAAACTAATAACTATGAAATAATTGTAAAAACTATTATAAAAAAAATCACAAAGAAAAGACACACATACCTCGATAAATTCATCGCTTTTGAATTTTTGTTTTTGAATTTCTCGATAAATTCATCGCTTTTGAATTTTTGTTTTTGAATTTCTGAATCATCACGATGATCCTTAATAGTCTTCGTCTGAGTTCCAACACCATCATGCCGTACCAAGTCTTAGAGGTGAAAGGGAATGACAAAGTGTTGAACCAAAGGGTGGTTGAACTCAGAAAAACTTTGATGGGTAAAAAGAAGGCTGACAAATTGATGTTCATTAAAGAACCGAATCACTATCATTCTTAATTTACTACCGTGAAAGCAAGTGAATGACATGGGTTTTGAATACACTTTAAAGCTGAGGAGGATATCCGTATCATCACTTAGGCTTCATTGTTTATCGACAATTTTGCCAAATCAAACAGCAGTACTCAAGACAAATGAACTTGAGAACAACCACATGCAAAAGTTAAGTGAAGCAGCAATAGTTAATAAAGCAAATGAAGTATAACTGAAGTATATAGTAACAATATGCAAAAACCAAGTAAAACAGCATTGGCGAGTGCAGCTGAAAAGAAAAGATGGGATGGCCGAATCTATAACTATTCCCAGAAGAAGAATGAATCATTAATCATACACGTATCCAAAGTGTAAGGATATATATAAATAATGTCGCAACTGTTTATAACTCATGTGAGTTTGATTTCACTACAAGTTTTGAATATTTTTCTTTAATTCATTTGATTATACTTAATTAAATTCAGGAAATCATTTTAAATTTTACTAAAAAATGTTTGGAATGATTCATTAATAAATAAGAAGGCATATTAATACTTATTTGTAAACTTATCTTTTGCTACAACTTATCTGAATTATCATATACTTTATTATACAAAAATTATATTCTAACATATAAGTTTTGGAAATTAAGATTACTATAGAATTTAGAGACACTTACAAATAGAATCTATTGTTGAAACTAAGTGAAGGAATCATAAATTTGTAATAAGAAGCATTTTATTAGAAATGAAAAAAGGAAAATAAAATCAGTCTTAAATAAGTTATTAGTTGCAACAGGACACCAGTTTTACAAATCAGTCTTAAATAAAATAGTTATATCAATGAATCATTCCAAATATTTTGAGTGAAATCTAAAAAATGTATGTTACAAATCAGTCTTAAATAAAATAGTTATATCAATGAATCATTCCAAATATTTTGAGTGAAATCTAAAAAATGTATGTTATTCAAAACTGGTAGGAAATTCAACTTAGATGTATTGTAAATAGTTTCAATGTTTCATATAGACACTTACACTTTGGATAAGGAGATGATTCTTACTTCTTGTGAAGATAATTATAAATTCGACCATCATTTCTTTTCTTTTCAATTGTACTCACTCTGATAAGCAATGTTGCTTCACTGTTGTTGCATGTTGTTCTTTTTAGCTTCATTTGCTTTTTAACTATTACTCCTTCACTTAGCTTCTGCGTGCCGTTGCTTTCAACTCCGTTTGCCTTGTTAACCACTACTCTTAGCTTCGGCGTGCCGTTGCTTTCAACTCCGTTTGCCTTGTTAACCACTACTCTGCTTCATTTGGCTTTGGTATACCATCTTTTTACTAGTCTTAACGGCAAAATCGTGCAGAAAAAGGATGAAGCCGGATGCGAGTGTCATTTCTGACTTTGAAGTATCATTAGTGCTGATACACAAAAAGATTCTTTCATAAGCTTTGACAGTAATAATGAAGCGTGATGGTGTTTAGGATTTTTGACTTTGGTTCAACACAAGGTAGCCATTTCCTTCTACTTTTAAGGCTTGGTATGACATGGTAATACTGGAATCAGGCTTATCTGAATTCAGGAATTGAAAACGATGAATTTACAAAGGTTGAGTGTTTTCTGAACATGGTTTGTGGCCTTTTTAAACTAAGGCCATGCGTGTTTTCTCGGCACTAGAAATTATTATTTAACATACTCATAAATATCTAATATTTAGATTGGTTCAGGGTGTCAGACGTTGCAGTTATCTATTTAATTACGATTAATAATTTTTTTATTTTTTACATTTTTATAAGACTAGGATGAATAAATAAGTTTTTAATTTGCTTTCTAATAATATGTTATGTGATTTTTGAAATTTTATATAAGCCTTGTATGAGATTCTTATTACCACATTTACATAAGACTTGTATGAAATTTTTATTAGCACAACTTTTTTTAATTTGATAATCAAAATAAAAATAAAATTTAAATAAAAGTAAAAATAATAAATACTTTCTTAAAAGAAGTTCTCTCATTTATTAGTTTTCTAATACAACAGCCTAACTTCTTGGTGGGTTTTCCAATACTAATGCTATTTGAGGTTTCCAAGGCTCAAGAGTGTTTCGAACGCTAACATAATTACGTTGTTTATGTTGTATAATTTCATTTTTTTTTTAACGGCAATATAATTTCACCATATGTATTATACAAATGACATTTTCTATGCTATATAATTTGAGCATATATGTTTCATACAAATTACGTTAAATGATATTCACGATACCATTTGCGATGAATTAAAATGTTTTTTTTTTTTCAATCCAACTATTCAAGCAAATTTTAATAAATTAAAAATGTTTTTAAGTCATTAAAATAAAACTCATCATTTTAAAGAAAACTTAACACAGTTCCCGATGAACCAGTACTTAATCTAAATCAGAGAAAAAAAATAAAATAATCACTTATAATACAATAAACATTCAAATTATCGCTAAAATTCAAAATAATTGAATGATCAAAATCTTTTAAGACTTAAAATATGTTACTGAAAACATCAAATACGTATATATCAAGCTTATTTTTACACTTAAAATATGTTACTGAACACATCAAATCCTATATATCAAGCTTATTTTTAACGTTTCTTTATCTACAAAACAGTTCTTCAAATAGTTGGACCTACAATATTAATTCAACTTTTCACCTTTGAAATATGGTTGGTAGTTGAAGATGAAAATAAATAATTTATAACTTTGGTTAGTACAATTGAATATACAAATGGCATACATGCCTGGAACTTCCAAAGTCTTAATTATTTATAACTGTCAAATTTGATTGTCATAGTTATCCATGCGTGTTTTTTTAACTTGGATGCAAACAAAGTGTGACATTAATATATGTGTTTTTTTAACTTGCATGTAAATTGGATACAAACAAAATTCACCTATAAGTTGTCTAATAAAAAGATATTGAGATGTGTGACCTAAAAGATATTGAGAAGATATTGAGATGTGTGACATTTTATATCTGTATAGCATGCAAACAAAATTCACCGATTAATTGTCTAATAATAAAACATTGAGATGGGTGTGACATTGATATCTGTGTTTCTTAACATGCAAACAAAATTCACCGATTAGTTGTCTAGTAGCAAAACATTAAAATGTGTATGAGATTGATATTTGTGTTGTGGAGACCACAACAACAAACATTAGACGCATGCGTTAAATTATTTCAGTTTATAGAAAATGGTGCTTAATGTATAGAAAATGGTGCTTTATGAAATGAGAAATTATTATAGTATAGGGAAATTCATCACGTTACATTCGAGGCTCAACACACTAAATGCTGCTGACATGTATTGGGAGGATCCATATGTCTTCTAGAGGATCAAAGTTATTTTTATTAAAAGGTTTGTAGTTGCGAAAAAAGAATGGAAAGTAAAATTTGGAACAAAGAGTTAATTTTGTCTTGAATTTCAACTTAAGTTATAAATAAATTTCAAGTTTAATTTAGATTGATTGTAGAGATGAACTTACTTGTAATAACTGGACTTTTTAAGAATTATATCACTGTGTTTTAGTTTCTTAGCTCTGCATGCAAACAAAATTCACGATGTTTCGTCTAATTAGAAAGCATTGAAATGTGCGAATGCTTTAAAATGTTAACAAATTAACATCAACATATTAATTTGGCATTTATTATCAAGAAGCTCAATTAGGTTACAAACAGTAGTCCCTGCTGTTTACGGCAAAGTATTTGCTTTATCTCTGTTCTTGATAAGGTTACATCAAATGCTTCTGCAATACAGTCAAATTGGAACTTCCAAAGTTTTATGCATAACTGTCAAATTTAATTTTCACGGCCAACGATGCATTGCATGCAAACAAAATTCACCGATGATTCGTCTAATTAGAAACATTGAAATGTGTGAATGTTTGAAATGATAACAAATTAACATCAAAGTATTAATTTGGCATCAAAATGCTCAATTAGGTTACAAACACGATACTAGAGTGGTCCCTAGTTTTTGCTTTATCTGTGTTCTTGGATACCACAACATTAAACGTGAGATGCATGCGTGAAACTTAATGCATAGAAAATTGTGCGGAATGAAATTGTAGTATAGGGATAGGGAAATTGATGAGGTTACATCAAAGGCTTCTGCAACAGAGTAGATGCTGCTGACATGCATTGGGAAGATCGATAAATTTTCTAGAGGATCCAAAGTTATTTATTTGCAGAACCTTAAAACATAAAATTTTTAATAAATTTTAAAAACAAAAATGCTAAAGAGAAAGTTACTATTTAATTTCCACACTGTTACACGAGTCTTATATAACATGGCAGATTGATTAAATAAGGTAATTAAACAATTAAATATAACTTTCTTATCTTTATATTTAATTTTATGATTTTTTTGTTAGTTACATTAAATAAAATTAAATAAGATAATAGAGTTACATCACCCTTTATACAAAATATAAATATGCACATAAAAACATAGAAAACACATGAAATTTAATCTTCATTAACCTTCTACTTTTCTGTTTAACTTAAGAGCACTAAGAAAATGTTGATCTTTTTTAGTAGAGTAAGTTGATTAAAAAAACTTATTTACTTGGAAAATCTTTGAAAATTCAACTCATATCACTGAACTTAGTTCATATTTCTAATGGTATTTTATATAACTAATGAATGTGTGAATTAAATTAAAAATGATAATTAAATTCAATTTATAATTAATCTTTAATTTAATGAATTTGGAACAAAGAATTAGTTTTGTCTTGAATTTCAACTTTAATTTAGATTGATTGTAGAAATGAACTTACTTGTAATAACTGGAATTTAAGAGTTAAATCTATGTGTTTTAGTTTCTTATACGTGAATTGTTTATTATACGTTTCTTAGAAGTATAACTATATGGCTAGATTTTAACTTATACTATAGAATAAGCTAAATTCTGAATTTTTCTATGAATTTTATTTTTTTTGTATAATTTAATCAACAAATTTAATTCCTCTGAATGTGATGAGAGAGTATGAATCTCTAACTTCTTTTAGATAGCTCCATGAAATAAAACATGGAACACTTATCGTTTAAAGTTTAATGTCGTTTGCAATAATAGGAATTTTGTCAATAATGCCTCTGATACATACCAATGCATGTCTTTGATCTGTCATAGTATAAGAAATCTCCCAATAATGTACGTTTGTACCAACCAAAAACACATACATTATTCATTATATATCTTAAATTACAAAGCATTATTTTTATTCACACTGTTAAGTCATTAATTAGAATTTTTAATTTACATATATGTAATTAATTACATATTTATCTACATATATATATATATATATATATATATATATATATATATATATATATATATATATATATATATTAATTACATATTTATCTTTTCACTCAACATTGACCAAATAGCTATGTGAATAAATACATATATGTAGATAAATATAAAGAAAAATATATTTTTATTAAGTGTAACATCGTTTTATATTTTTCATTGAATTTTTGTTTTTTCTAATTCATAGTGAAAAATCAATTTTACGTATGTAAATACTTATTATTATATAACATATTTAACTATTGGATTAATTAAATTTTGATTATATAAAAGGATTAAATTAACGAGAGTGATATAGCTCAGTATAATATTTATTAAATATTACACAGTTCATAATTTTTTAAGGTGATTCCTCATAATTTCATATATATTTTTAAACAACTTGAAAATATATTTTATTTGCACTAATGTAGAAAGATGTATGATTTGTTACTTTAATTCATTTATATCCTTGTAATATTTTCTATAAAATAAAAGTAGCATTATCATTTATGCAAATGTTCAAATATCATATTGTGTTGACAACACAAAAGTAAATAAATTTACTTTAGAAGAAAATTAAAATTAATAAAACAACAACTAACATAAAGAAAATATGGTATAAGTGTTACAACATAAAATCAACACAAATTATAAAATAAAAAAAAAAATAAAAACTACCAAAAGTATATAATACATGTTAAGAGTCATATCTATCAAGTCCAAATATTAAATAAAAAATTTGTAAAATATGTTAAGTTTTCTAAAAAAATTTAATTCTTTTACATAATAATATTAAAACAAAAAATTTAAAACTAAAATAAAATAAAGAATAAGATCTAATTTATGTTGTGATACTTTTACTGTAAGTTTTAACATTAAACTAACTTTTCATGTAAAATTTGAAAAAAAAAAAAAGAATTGTGTCATTAATAAGTAAAGTTTGCTAAAGTAAGTTGATTTATTGAAATTAAAACAAATTGAAGACATGATAAAAAATTAACTCAAATCACAATTTTAACCTAATAAGAATCTCATAAAAGTCTTAAACTATCATAAAAATTCAAAAATAACATGACATAATATTATTAAAGAAAAGAAAAGTAAATTATGAACTTGTTTATCCATCCTTGTCCTATATAAATGAAAAACAAATAGAATGATTATTAATTATAACTAAATACATAGTAACTGTAAATCTCACCCATTAGATATTAGAGCGGTCTAAATATTTTTATATTTGGTGTAATTATTGTTGAGTGTTAAACAATATGAGTACAAACATGTTTAGAGGAGAGACAAATACCTTGACAAATTCATCGCTTTCAATTTCTGAATCACCACCATTATCCTAAGCACTCTTCATTTAGGTCCAATACCAGCATGCTTTACTAAGCCTTAGATGTGAATGAAAATGGCCAACTTGTGTTAAAGAAAAGGGTGATTGAGCAAAAAAAAACCCTTCATAGGTATACAAGAAAGTTTAGCGATTGATGTTCATCCAACAACCATATGATTTGTGTACTACTAAACATATAATTTTCATGATGAACTCAGTTACTTTCAATCCGCTTCTTTTGTACTGCATGAAAGCTTTTTTTTTACTCTTTCACCCTTTCCTTCAACACAAACTGATCATTTCCTTTCAGCTTTAAGACTCGATATTAGAACCAAGCTAGGTAAGAAGGGCTAACGGTCATGGTGGTGATTGAGAAATTGAAAGTGATAAGTTTATTGAAGAATGTGTGTCATCTAAACATGCTTGTGGTCCATTTTATAAGAGGAACATGTTTGTTTCCTTCGCAATATAAACTATTATTTAACTTTCACACATCAAATATTAAAATATTTAAGGTGTTTGAATATCACAGTTATATTTTAAATGCTGTGACATGCATTGGGAGAATCCATATGTCTTTTTTAGATGATTCAAAGTTATTTTTATTAAAAAGTTTGTAGTTGCTGAAAAAAATAATGGAAAGGAAAATTTGGAAGAGTTAATTTTGTCTTGAATTTCAACTTAAGTTATAAACAAATTTCAACTTTAATTTAGATTAACCGTAGAAATGAACTTACTTACTTGTAATAACTGGACTTTAAGAGTTATATAATTGTGTTTTAGTTTCTTAGCTCTGTATGCAAACAAAATTCACGTTACAAAACATTGAAATGTGTGAATGCTTTAAAATGTTAACAAACACAATAGTACAGTAGTCCATGCTTTTTACTGCAAAGTATTTGCTTTATCTCTTGATAAGGTTACATCAAATGCTTATGCAATACAGTCAAATTGGAACAGTTTTAAGCATAACTGTCAAATTTAATTGTCACAGCAAACGATGCATGCGTGTTTCTTATCTCTCTGCATGCAAACAAAATTCACCTATGGTTCGTCTAATTAGAAAACATTGAAATGTGTGAATGCTTTAAAATGTTAAAAAATTTGGCATCGAGATGCTCAACTACTTTTTACTGCAAAGTATTTGCTGTATCTCTGCTCTTGATAAGGTTACATCAAATGCTTATGCAATACAGTCAAACTGGAACAGTTTTAAGCATAACTGTCAAATTTAATTGGAACAGTTTTAAGCATAACTGTCAAATTTAATTGTCACAGCAAACTATGCATGCGTGTTTCTTAGCTCTCTGCATGCAAACAAAATTCACCGATGGTTCTCTAGTTAGAAAACATTGAAATGTGTGAATGCTTTAAAAGGTTAAAAAATTTGGTATCGAGATGCTCAATTAGGTTACACGATACCACAACACGTGAAACTTAATGCATAGAAAATTGTGCTCAATGAAACGATAGTACAGGGAAATTGATAAGGTTACACCAAAGGCTTGGTAAATGCTGCTGACATGCATTAAGAAGACAGGTTTTCTAGAGGATCTAAAGTTATTTATATGCATAACCTTAAAACATACCATTTTTAATAAATTTTAAAAACAAAAATGCTATCACAAGAGAAAGTTACTATTTAACTTCCACACTGTTACACGAGTCTTATAACATGGCAGATTGATTAAATAAGGTAATTAAACAATTAAATATAACTCTCTTATCTTTATAATTAATTTTATGATTTTTTTTTAGTTATGTTAAATAAAATTAAATAAGATAATAGAGTTACATCATCCTTCATACAAAATATAAATATGCCATAAAAACATAGAAAACACATGAAATTTAATATTCATTAACCTTTTACTTTTCTGTTTAACTTAAGAGCACTAAAAAATTTAAATATGGTCATTATCCACTTTAATGAAATCTAATATAAATAACTACAATAATATAAAATTATAATTTAATTATCGACAAAATTCACTTTTATATAAAGTTATTAACATTATAATATTTAATAATTACTTAATTCATTATCCAAATTTTCTTTAAAACTATATAATTATGTAAAAAACATATATATATATATATATTATAATATTTAAGTGTAATAAAAAATAAATCTAAATTAAAAAATACTATTTTGATTAATGTCTACTTTTCTGTAAAAGAAATGTCCTTTTTTTATTTAATCTCTTTTTTACCTTAACTATCATATATTGTCATAATTTTTTTCTTCTATGTTTTTATGTCTAATGTTTACAATATTACAGTTTAGGATTAGAACAAATATTTTAAGTAACCTCTGCTGGACTCATATGTTCCTAAGCCTACTCTTATTAAAATTATTAATATAATTATCATGAGTAACATTGTTACCTTTATTGACATCTAATACAAGATTAAGGATGATTAACATTAAAAATTTATTCAAGTCCTGTTGTAATATACAATGCATTTATTAATTATATTATTTATATTATTGTATGTGTTCCTTAAACTTCTTTTAAAGCACGTTCAACATTTAATTTCAATTTTTCTTTATCATCTCTAAAATAAATATTATAAAACGATATCAATAGTGCCATCATAAAGGATAAGCGGAAGAAAGTCACGAGACTTAGTATAAGTTTTCTTTCATATATATATTTTTAAACAACTTGAAAATATATTTTATTTGCACTAATGTAGAAAGATGTATGATTTGTTACTTTAATTCATTTATATCCTTATAGTATTTTCTATAAAATAAAAGTAGCATTATCATTTATGCAAATGTTCAAATATCATATTGTGTTGACAACACAAAAGTAAATAAATTTACTTTAGAAGAAAATTAAAATTAATAAAACAACAACTAAAATAAATAAACTATGGTATAAGTGTTACAACATAAAATCAACACAAATTATAAAATAAAAAATAAAAACTAACAAAAGTATATAATACATATTAAGAGTCATACCTATCAAGTCCAAATATTAAATAAAAAATTTGTAAAATATGTTAAGTTTTCTAAAAAATTTAATTCTTTTACATAATAATATTAAAACAAAAAATTTATAACTAAAATAAAATAAAGAATAAGATCTACTTTATTTTGTGATACTTTTACTGTAAGTTTTAACATTAAACTAACTTTTCATGTAAAATAAAAAAAAAATTGTGTCAATAATAAGTAAAGTTTGCTAAAGTAAGTTGATTTATTGAAATTAAAACAAATTTAAGACATGATAAAAAATTAACTCAAATCACAATTTTAACCTAATAAGAATCTTATAAAAGTCTTAGAACTATCATAAAATTTTCAAAAATAATATGACATAATATTATTAAAGAAAAAAAAGTAAATTATGAACTTATTTATTCATCATTGTCTTATATAAATGAAAAAAAATGGAATGATTATTAATTATAACTAAATACATAACTGTACATCACGCACATTAGACATTAGAGCAGTCTAAATACTTTTATATTTGATGTAATTATTGTTGACTGTTAAATAATAGGAGCACAAACATGTTCAGATGAAGACAAACACCTTAGCAAATTCCTCGCTCTCAATTTCTGAATCACCACCATTACCCTAAGCTCTCTTCATATGGGTCCAATACCAACATGCTTTACTAAGCCTTAGATATGAATGAAAATGGCGAACTTGTGTTAAAAAAAAGGGTGATTGAACAAAAAAACCCTCCATGGGTATATAAGAAAGTGCACCGATTGATGTTCATCCAACAATCATATACTTTGTGTACCACTAAACTTATGGTTTTTATGATGAACTCAGTTGCTTTCAACCCGCTTCTTTTATACTGCATGGAAGCTTTTTTAACTCTTTCACCTTTCCTTCAACACAAACGGATCATTTTCTTTCAGCTTTAAGATTGGGTATTACATGATGGTGTTAGAACCAGGCTAGGTAAGGAGGGCTAACGGCTATGGTGGTGATTGAGAAATTAAAATTGATGAGTTTGCTGAAGAATGTGTGTCATCTAAACATGTTTCTGGTCCTTTTTATAACAAGGACATGCTTGTTTCCTTCTCAATATAAACTATTATTTAACTCTCACCAACTGCATGTATCAAATATAAAAATATTTAAATTGTTCCAATGTATCAGGTGATGTAGTTACCTATTTAATTATAATTAATAATTTTTTTTCTTTATTAAAATAAGACAGGATGAATAAATAAGTTCTTAATTTGCCTTTTTTTTTAATAATATTATGTCATGTTATTTTTAAAATTTTATGATAATTTTAAGACTTGTACGAGATTCTTATTAGCACAACTTTTTTAATTTGATAATTAAATAAAAATTAAAATTAAAAAATTTTATTAAAAGAAGGTCTTGTATTTATTAGTTTTCTACAACAATATTCTATTAGATGTTTCCAATGCTGAAATTTTATATAAAGGTTTTAACTGCTATTAAATCATGTCCAATGGTATTGAATCTCAAAAGAATATATTTTTATTAGTCAGCAAATTAATATATTTAAAAATATTTATATATATATATATATATATATATATATATATATATAAGTATATGCGTGTATTTTAATTTTTCATTAATTTTCTAAAACAACACGCTACCTGTTAGAAGTTTCCAATGCTGAAATCTTATAGGAAACAACTGAGTGAAGGTTGTTTTATATTCTTACAACAACCCTCCTTGAAAAATTCATTCAAAACGAGACACAACATACATAATCCTTTAAGAGGCTAAGGCCATGTTAGTTTCTTCGACATTTTAAACTATTATTCAACACTTAGTAATAACTGCATCAAATTAACAATAACTACATTAAATATAAAAATATTTAAACTGGTCCAATATATAGACATTGCGTTACCTATTTAATTATAATTAGTAATTATTTATTTTTTTCATTTTTACAATACTAAGACGAATAAATAAGTTCTTAATTTACTTTTTTTAATAACATTATGTAAAGTTATTTTTGAAATTTTATGACAAGTCTTATCAGATTCTTATTAGCACTATTTTTTAATTTGATAGTTAAATAAAAATAAAAATTATAAATACTTTATTAAAATAAGTTATTGTATTTATTAGTTTTCTAAAACAACACGCTAAATGTTTCCAATGCTAAAATTTTATGAAAAGTATTTTAACTGTTATTATTAATAATATTGAATCCTCAAGAGAAGATATTTTTTGTTTTATTAGCTTGTCAAAAGCATGTTAGTCTCTCAGCAAATTTACGGATTATAATATATACTATTATAATATTTATGTAAAAAAAATGTCAACAGAATTATGAGCTGTGTTTCTGTGATACAATTTATAATCTAAACAAAAGATTTGATCAATAATATAAAAGAAGATGGAGTTATTTGTTCATTTTGAAATTAATTAACATTGAATAAAACTAAAAATAAATAAATAGTTAATGAAAAATTGAAATACACGAACCTACTTATATATACATATATATAAATATTTTTTTAAAATTTGCTGATAAACTTGCAAGCTAATAAAACAAAAATACCTTCTTTTTTGAGGATTCAATATCATTAATAATAATAGTTAAAAAACTTTCTATAAAATTTCAGCATTGGAAACGTGTTGTATTACAAAACTAATAAATACAAAAACTTCTTTTAATAAGGTATTTATAATTTTTATTTTTATTAATTATCAAATTAAAAAAAATAGTGCTAATAAGAATATGAAAAGAACTGTCATAAAATTTCAAAAATAACTTGACATAATATTATTAAAAGAAGTAAATTAAGAACTTATTTATTCATCTTAGTATTGTAAAAATGAAAAAAAAATGAAATAATTATTAATTATAATTAAATAGGTAACGCGACATTTGGTATATTGGACCAGTTTAAATATTTTTATATTTAATATAGTTATTGCTAATTTGATGCAGTTATTGCTAAGTATTAAATAATAGTTTAAAATGTCGAGAAAATAGGCATGTCCTTAGCCTGAAAGGATTATGTATGTTGTCCTTAGCCTGAAAGGATTATGTATATTCTCGTTTTGAATGAATTTTTCAAGGGTTGTTGTAAGAATATAAAACAACCTTCACTTAGTTGCTTTCGGGGTTTTGTTTTTTTTTTTT
>Ga0209700_107760_pt1 | contig 14685 bp, 12 predicted proteins | sample SiratroredBW_FD_187528 | JGI IMG/M metagenome (GOLD analysis project Ga0209700, IMG submission 187528) | Root nodule microbial communities of legume samples collected from California, USA - Siratro red BW (SPAdes) (version 2) | ecosystem: Host-associated > Plants > Roots > Nodule | place: USA... | reverse complement strand
TTCTTATTATCTATTAATTAAATTAATTTTTTTATATTTTAATCATATTTTTTAATTTTAAGTTTAATTACTTTTTAATTCTTTTTTTAAAAACAAAATGAATATAAATAAATTAAATTTTTCATTTTCATCCAGAAAAAATCGGGTGTTGACAGTGAGTATTATAGAAGATATGAATAAAGTGGACAACACACCCTAGACCGTTTGCTAAGTTCCTTGAGAAAAGTTGTATTTGTGCTCAATACACAATGTCAGGTAAACTACAACAAAATGGTGTGTCACAAAGGCATAGTCGAACCTTAATGGATATGGTTAGGAGCATGTTAAATAATTCTTCTTTACCTATATCGTTGTGGATGTATGTTTTAAAAAATTGTCATGTCTTTGTTGAATAGGAGTCCTAGTAAGGCAGTTCAAAAAGATACTTTTTGGATTGTAGACGGGTAAGAAACCCAGTTTGAGACACTTGCATGTTTGGGGTTGTCAGCAAGAAATTAGAATATATAACCCACAGGAAAAAAAATTGGATGCAAGAACAATAAGTGGATATTTTATTGGTTATCCAGGAAAATCAAAAGGATATATGTTTTACTATCCTACCCATAATACAAGAATTGTTGAAACTAGAAATGTTCGGTTCATTGAGTGGTTTATCTACAAGAGTTAGAAAATTACTTAAGTATTGATAATGATCCAGTTTCATTTTTAGAAGCCATGAATGGTGATAATAATTCTAATAAATGGTTAGATGCCATGAAAGATGAACTTAAATCAATGACACAAAATTGTTTATGAAACCTTGTGAAATTGCCAGAAGGATGTAAGAGAGCTGATTGTAAAGAATGATTTGGTCTTATATAAAAATGAGACAAATTTAGTCTTATGCAATGTCCAAAGAATGATTTGGAACGGAAATAGATGGAGAATATCCCTGATGTGTCTGTTGTTGGGAGTTTGATGTGTGCTCAAACACGTATGATGCTAGATATTAGCTTTGCAGTCATTATGCTTGGTGCAAAGAAAGTCTTAAGATACTTAAAAGGAATAAAGCATCACATGCTTACTTATAAAAGGTTTAATCACCTTAAGGTGATTAGATATAAAGATTCAGATTTTGCTAATTGTATGGATACTAGAAAGTTTACATTTGGTTATGTGTATCTTTAGCCAGAGGAGTGATTTCATGGAAAAGTGCAAAGCAGTTAGTCATTGTTGCATCCATCATGGAAGTTGAATTTGTGACATAATTTAGGTTACAGTTCAGACTAATTAGTCGACAGTATTGCCAAGTCGCTGAAAATTTATTGTGATAATTCTACAACAATCTTCTTTTCTACAAAATTGACAAGTATTCCAAAGGTGCTAAACATATGTTATTGAAATTCTTTGTCGTTAAAGAAAAAAGTTTAGAAACATAGAGTGTCAATAAAACATGTTAGCACCAATCTTATGATTGTTTACCCTTTAACAAGAGGGTTATTACTCGAAGTATTTATTGGCCATGTAGAGAATATGGACATTATGTGTGCTAGTGAATGTTGAATGGTGTATGTTGTTATTAATGCCTATTTGACACTCTAAGCTCATTATTGTGCAAGTTTCTGAAATATATGCTTTCTGCCTTATGAATGTGCAAGCAAATTATGATTATGATGTAGAAAACAGATTATGTTATTGTAATGAAAGATGCATTATGTTTGAATCAATTATGAAATTCTCTTTATGAAGTCATACTAAGGAGAAGGATGATACAATAGTGCATGAAAGGGAATTTATTGATTGAATGACATGTGAGCGCCATGACTTTTTATTATTCCTATAGTTTTAAGTATGATGAATGATGAAACCAATTTATTGAAGATCATTTAATGCGCATCATGATTTTTGTAATTCATTAAATCATGAAGTATTATAGCACCATAGCAGTCAAGTGGGAGAATGTAAGAAAATAAATAAATATATTTCATTAATGTGACTAATGTGAAAACTATTGCTATGTTTATTTCAGCGCTTTAAGGTAAGTGGTTAACCATAGCTAACCATTGTTATTTTTTCATTTTATTAATGTTATGTTTATTGTTTCCCTAGTTTGGGATCTCCATTTCAGTATTTACTTTTTTTAATAAATATTTAGTGTAGTGACATAAGATGTAATAACATACCATAGCATACCTCTATGTCCATGAAGTAAAGCTTAGGCAAGACTAAAATTAAAGTTGTAAAATATGTTTAGGCCAAGTTTAAGAGGGGGTGAATTGAACACTTGAAAATTTTCGCAAATTGTTTGGAGAATGAATAATTTTTATGTAAACTACTCAAGAAGATATGTTTAGCAAACAACAAAGGTTCAACAAACAGTTTTAGCACAATACCAATGAACCAGACACAATAAACTGTAACCAGAAAACAGTTCTTGAATACACAGTATACTGTAACAGCAGTTCTTGAAAAGTTGAATCAAGAAATCAAAGAATTAGATCAACTTCAAGTTTATAAAGATTCACTGATTAAAAACCTTTTTTTTAAACAATAGAAACTATGTTAAGTGTATGAAAACAGTCTTTAATCAGCAACAGTGAAAGAATGAGTTTTCTGGAAAACAAACTGATAAACAGTAAACCCAGTAAATTGCGAAACAGCAGATTTACAGAAAACTAATATACTGGTTATTAACAAATTCAAAACAGTTCAGAGTAGACTATGTTAAAATAGAATATATGTTTTCAGTTGTTACTAAAAATGTTTTCAAAAAGTTTATAAAGTTATTCAATTAGCAAGATTCAATTGACTTTGAAAATTGAACAAACACAACGAGATTTAATAAGAACAGTAAAGAGAGAGAACAAGAGAGTTCAAGACACAGTAAATTTTTATACTGGTTCACCCAACAAACGGGCTACGTCCAGTCCCTCACACATAGTAAGGATTTCACTAAAAATGATCAACCGATCAAGTTTACAGCACTTGCCTACAGCAAGAATACACTGCACACCACAACAACCACTGTTGAACCTACAACAGACCAAGAAACTACACAGAATCCATTGCATGTTTCAAGAGCTCCCTTGCTGAAATCCACAGCAAGTCACAGTTATACAAAATCTACTATATAACCCAGAAACGTCTCATTGCACCCCACAGTAGACCACTACTGAATCTACAACAGAACAAGAAACCACACAGAAACCCACTGTGGGTTTCAAGAACACCCTTGCTGAAACCCACAACAAGTCACAGCTTGTACAGAGCCCCACTGTACAGAATATAATTACCAACCCAGGTAACTCATAGCAGAATAACATTCAATACAGTGAAAGAATTATCACAGTCACAACAATACAAACACTTCTATACAAAGGATTACAAAAGTAATAAAGAGAGGGTATAGAAGGCTTAGTCTGATGATCAATTCAGTGAAGAAACTGTCTCAGTCAAATCAAAGCTCCAGTAGTAGTTCAATAAAACAATTCATGATGAAAAACGTTGATTGATCTTGATCACTAGACTCAAGGACGCTTTTTCTCTCTTTGAAATCTCAAATGTTCTTGCTCAGAAAATGTTTAGAATGATTTTTTTTGTGTCTTTCCAAAATTTCGCACCAGCTATTTATAGACAACTGTCATTTAAAATTCAGTCGATTGATTTTTCAAATAGTAGACTGTTTTTCTCCAGTTAGTTAAAACAGTTGTTCAAAACGCAAGTTTTAATTTTAATGATTTCTCAAAACTTTTGTTAATTTAAAAAATACTTGTGGAGCTTATCTTTGATTAAGATTACATGCATCACTAATTAGACCTCAAACTTACCCCACAAGACACACTCCTAAGTTCTAGATCATGTTCTTCAATCTCCATGAAATCTTCATGCATTCCACATATGATCATAGGGTCTTGAACTTCTTCACTTGGTTGGCTTCATCAAATCATCACAATAACCCACTGGTGCTAACAAAAGTAGACACCTTAACTGAATTGTGTATGATTTCAATTTTGTAATAAAACTATTGTGTTAATTGAGATTCTTTGTATATATGCTTTGTAGACAAAGGTCACATGGAGGCCTGAGGATGAGGAAAAAGTTAAGAAAAAATTTAATTCTAGGGCTTCTCATAGACTATCAGCAATGTTTAAACTTGCTAGACAAGATGGTAAGAAGCCCGAATAGATTGGCAATAATGTCTCGAATAGCTTACTAGAGAAATGGAATATGTCGGTCTATCGATCTAAGTGTCAAAGAGATTTGAAAAATCGTCTATCTCATAAAGGTGACAGTTTGTACACGGAAGGATCGATTAGTATTCATGAACATGCCATACGTATGGTATGAATTCTTGAATGTGTTGTTATTTAATTATGATCTAAGAAATTCTTGCTAATTATTCATTTTGTAATCCTTTTTGCACAAGAGTTGGGTCAATCAGTGCATGTAGATGAAGTCCTTCAACAAACATATAGAAGAAACAACACTAGAGACTTTGTCGATGAACGATCTAGGCGGACTCATGTGAGTTTTCTTCATTTCATCTAACTAAAATTTTTTACTACTTATATGAAAAACTACTTTATTTTTGTAGGAAAATTTTGAGAGTAGATTTTCTCAAGCATTGTCTGAGTCTACTTCTACAGCAGGAGTCACAGAATGCAATCCCCTATCCCTGCTGAGGAGGAAAGACTAAGAAATAGATGTTGGTTAGAGGCTGCCGATGGAAGATATAAAGGTCGAGTATATGGAATTGGGCATGTCGATCGTCATGATGACTCTTGTCGCAACCGGTGTAACGACAGGACGGCGATCCGAAAAATAATTAATTTTAATTTTTTAAAATTTGAGGAGTCGCCACCATAGTTTTCGCGAAAAACTGTGGAAAACCAAAGAAAACAAGGATAAGGTTAGTTTACGAAAACCGGATTGCGAGTCCGGGAGCCGGTTATGCGTGGGGAAGGTATCAACCCCCACGACGCCCGTCCTAAGACGGTACCTTTAACTGAATAGAAAGAAATAAATGTAATTTTCGAAATATTTATTTTTCACGAAAAAAAGAAATAAAAGCATACAAAACAATTTTTATCTTGAAAAGCGCCCGACAAGGTTTAACCTCGCTCCTACGTATCTGCATTGGGGATGGAGAATCAGGGTTACGTAGTTCTATGTTAGAAAATTGTTGGTTTGTGTGTTTGATATTTTTTAATTTTTGAGATTTTTATATTTTTTTAATTTTAGAAAAAAAAATTAGTGTTTCTGGAAATTAAACTTCATTTTAAATATTGCTTAACGTGTATGGTCCTTTGATATTTCAAATAGAATTAAAATTTTTTAAATTGAATCCCGCATAACGCATACGGTTATCTAGGAATTCAAATTTTATTATTTTTTTATCAAAAGTTAAAGAAAGAACATTTCTAAAGGATTAAAAAAATACAAAATTGAAACATGAAAGTGGTGGGATTTTGATAACTATTACATATGAGTGGGACCGCACAAACTTGGAAGGTGAATGTGAATGTGAATGAATTTGGCAAAGAAGAGATAGGAGTGGGACCCACAATATGCATGTGAATAAGCCATTGGCAAAGGTAAATGGAAATGGGACCCATTTTGCATGCAAAAGTGGCATGTGAATACGTGAATGGCATTTTAGCAAAAGCTTATGTTGGCGGGACCCACTTTTGCATGACAAATTGGCATATGAATACGTGAATAGCATTTTAACAAAAGTTTACGTAGGTGGGACCCACTTTTGTATGAAAAATTCATGTGAATGTGGATAAAACTTTGGCAAAGTTACGTTGCCATCACAGGTTGTTTACGCTCTTAGTTATATTAGCTTACGCCCCTGCATCAAACATATTCTTCCTCTTCTTACAAGAATAAGAATTGTATATATATAATGAATCCCTCAAGTGGTGCAAGACATTAAGTGCTTGGCGGGAGGCAATGGTGGAAAGTGGTGTGGTTTATGGGGTTGTTGGGACGTGGGCAGTGGTACATAGAGAAGTTTCATGGGTTGCTACGGAGTGTCATGGAGGTGAGTGGTGGGGAGTTGATGTTGAATGTGTATGATATTGGTGTTGAGTGTATGGTGAGGTGGTTATAGCCATGGTGGGAGAATATTTTTGGCTAGGGGAGTCATGGAGGTGCATGGCGTTATGGAGGGAGGTGTTATGAAGGAGCGGGATTTGATGGAGGATGAGTGGTGGGGGTGTTTGGGAAGCACGGTGGAGGATTTTTTTGTTGGTTGGTGATGGTTGTTTGGGCATGGTAAGGGGGTTATGGCAGATGCGTGGGCAGAGGTCGCGGCCACTGTGGTTGCGGTAGTGGGGGGCTGGACATCACTTTTGGGTCGGTTTGGTTCGACGGAGACTCGTCGGAGGTAATGGAGGTGCGGTTTGGGTGACTTGCGGTGACACTGTCGAGGGCTCACGGTGGAGTGACATGGAGGTGAGGGTGGCGAGGTGGTTGGCAGTGGTTGTTTGGCAGGGAGAAGGATGAGGCTTCTATGGTGGCAGAAAGAGGAAGGTGACGTGAGTTGGGGCAAGGAGAGAGCTGCGGAAGGTGTTGGTTCTATTATTTTGTAGAGGGTGTATATGGTGGAGATACATGGTTTGTGGTGGAGGCCATACTTGTTGAACTAGTTAGCAGTGGTGTTAGCAAGACAAGCTCTCGCCGAGAGCAGTGGGCAAGGAATAAGAATGGGAAGCTTGGAGGGTGTGATGAGGCAACATGAGAGGTACTTGGGGTACACGATGACTTGATGAAGGGAGAAAATGGTGGTTATCGAAAAAGAGGTGGGTGAAGGTGATGGTTTCGTGACTGCTTTTGGTAAATGAGGTTAAGCATGATGAAAATAAAAACTCAAGAGAACCTTGTCTCTTCACTTTGCATTTTGAGGTTATTTCAACAAAACCAACACAAACAAACAAGAAAAGAAAATGAAATGGAAACAGGAATGCATGTTTGCGAGAACGAAAAGGGAATCATAAAAATCAACAATACGCATGGAAACTCATACAAGGCTACCTATCTTAAACACGAAATTCATACCTCCTTAACACTTCGTTCTCTTCTTCCTGGTGAGTTATCTCCCCTGATTACGAGCCAAGAAATCTGTACTTCTAAAGGAAGAAGATGAAGAACGGTCCCGTGAGTGAGGTGCTGTGATTCTTCTTGAGTGCGTGAGTCGAGAGTGGAGGAAGCCGAAAACCCAACTGTGGTTGACCTTTTTTTGAATCCGATGCTCCTGGGGATCAGGGTCACCAGATAATCATGTGATGTAGGTTTTATTGTTTTGTTTTTGTTTTTTGTGTCCAAAATCAGACTCTCTGATTCCCAATCAAGAGAAGGGTACTGTAGACAAAACAGCTTTTTCCACCGATTTTGTGCCTCGTGGAGCAGGACCAAATCGCTTTTCAGAGGGGACAAAACAACTTTTTTTTTTTTTCAAATTCTCCTTTGTGCCTCACGGAACAGGGTAGTGGAAGCAAAACGCAATTTTCTGTGCTCTTGTTTTGAAGTGGGTCCCACCGTATTTTTAAGGCATGTAACGTCCCTTGTTATCCCTATATTTTTTGTTTACTCAATTTTGTTGGAAATGTGTACCGAAAAGCATAAACAAGTCAAATAGAAAGGAAAAAAAAATAAATTACTTACTTGTTAGAACTTTTTTTTCTCTTTTTTTTTTTTCACTTTTTTCAATAAAATGAAATCAAAACAAAACTTTTTTTTTATATATTTTCCAAAGTGATAAACAAGATAAAAATTTAAATCATATTTTTTAAAATAAAAGATAATGACAAACAAATTATATTTTTGCATTTCTCTTGAAAATAAGATAAAAAAATAAATCTAAGCAAGTAATAAATTTAAAGATGAATTTTGATTGATTTATTCTTCTAAAACACACATTTTTTCACAACAACAATATCCAAATTTGATTAAATAACTTTTTTTTAATTTTCTTTAAAAATTAATTAGAAATATTTTTCATCATCATTTCATTTTTTTTAAAATAAATTTTATCTATCCGGACAAAATCAAAGTTTCATGCAGCAGACACAAGTATACTCCAGTAAGCAAGTTGAATCTAAAGAGATTGATCATTTGAGACAGCGACTTGCAACTAGTGAGGACCGCTTGTCCACTAGTGAGGAGCAAATTCGTTAGATGAATTCTCGATTCCAAGCATTTATTGGTGCAGTCGTCCATTACCTACCCCCTCCAGTAGTTGTAGCTACCCAAAATATTTGGCAGCAAGATGATCACCAGCAAACTGAACAACAACATGACGAACAACAAACCGAACAGCAGAATGAAGAACCACACGTCGATCAACATAATTCATCCCATGGTCACTATAATAAGTATTAGTTTGTATAAGAATGAGACACGACTTAGGGTGCTATTGTTGTCATTTTAATCTTTATAACTATGTATGAAGTTCTTTACTATGATGTAGACTACACTTGGATTTTAGTTTTGATAGTTTCAAACTATGACAAGTTATACTATTTTACAATTGCTTCAATAGTTTATAGTTTATGAACTGCATATAAATTGTATATGAACTTTCTGGATTGGATGTTTTTGATTGTGTATTAGCAGACATTAGTAAGCTATAAAAATAAAATTGGTAATTAATTTTGTTTGTATAATTACATACAGATTTTTTTCGTATGTAATTACGTATGGAATTTTTCCATATGTAATTACCTACGGAAAATCCGTACGTAATTACATACGAATTCTGAAATCCGTTTGTAATAGTTACCCACAAAAGTTTTATGTATGAATTTTTGGCCGTATGTAATCCGTAGGTAAATTCAAATTACATACGGACTTTTAACATTACATGCGGATTTTGACTGTATGTAATCCTCATTTTTCTTGTAGTTAATATAGTTGTGGGCCTGAATGTGATTTAATAAAATATAAGGACCTATTGATAATTATGACAAGTTATTTACTTTATAAATAGATAATAGTAATCAACTTGATGGATGTTGGTTACATAATGAAATTACGGTTTTGTCTTTGCCGTGTGAGGATTTTCCGCAATTGACCATCAAGAAAGTGTGTGGGGGAAGAAGAGTAACTGAAAGAGATAGATTGGGAAAAGAAGATTGAAGTTCTTTGATTATGTCTCTCATGGATCAAGGTAAGTCTCTCTTACTATCATATATTATGAGAGAATCATAGATTCTAAGATCCTGTGGAACATATGTTTATGATTGATTTGTGAAATTATGATTGAACTTACAATTTAAGCTAATTGCATAAAGAGAAATAGTGTGAGCTTAGACGACCAATCATTCTAACCACTGCATTAGCATCATCCATTCAATTTACAATAATTTTGTTATCAATAAATACTATCTCTTCTTTTTACTATTTCTATGAGAAAATCTAGAATCCTTAGACATTTGATTAATAATGTTTGTATTTGGATGGTCACTATTCTCAAATGTCATTATATTTCTAAAGAGTATTTCTATTGTCATATATATATCTATTATTAGCATGACAAACTTACCCTCATCCGAATAGGTTAAGTCAAGTAAGTCTTCATTTGAATTCATTTCATACATGCCTTTCACAATCGGCTTGCACTATGTATATGTCTAACTTCATTGTATATTTCTAATATTTGATGATGATATTATACAAGATCTTAAAAAATCAGTGAAGTGTTTTGGACTCTTTTCTGAACACCGTTTTCCTAAATATTTGGTACTAAAAAAATTAAAAATAATATGAAGAAAATTCTCAATCATACTAGTAAAGTTATAAGATTGGTTAAGAACATTTTCTAACATTACCAAGTCGGTCTTAATATCTTTTAGTATTCACTCTTTTCCAAATAAGAGGTCATTTTCGACCTAATCATCCTATTCTTGACATATTAGAAGTTATTATAAAGGAACCGTCAACTATAATAATCTTTAAGAAATCATTACTATTATATTTAATAGGTTCTATATAGTTATTAAGTAAAAAAAATTTCACCTCTTTCATTTTAACAACAAAATGTACTAAATATACATTCTAATACTTTATATGTTCTCAATAAAAGATTTATTTTAGACACTCATTAGATATTCTATATTTGCTTTACTACGATGTATTTCTCTTTTTTCTTTTTATCTTTTTCAACTTAAATTTTTTTCTTTATATATAACTTTGTAGAAATTAATAATTGAATGTTTGATAGATAAATCTTAACCTGCCTTTGGAGAAACAACCTCTAATTTTTTTATTTTGCATTAAAACTAACTTTATATTATATCTAACCTAATTTTAATGTTTAGTTTAAGTGATTTATATCAGGGAGGGGAATAAATTGAGTAACCACCACTTTGAAATTGACAATCAAATTAAGGTTTAATAAATAACCTATCTTGTTTCATTTTCATAGGAGTGAAGAGAATAAGTAGTAGCTATTCTAGAGGGATAAAATAAAGCCTATATGAGATCCATGCTATGCTCAATTCTCTCTTAACCCTCCATTTTGAGGCTCTTTAACCATTCTCCTTTATCCATATCTAACTAGCTACTGACTATGGTACACAATTTTCATTGTTCACACATCACATATGGATTTCGAATACTTGATGCTGCTGCGCATGCAGCCATTTTTATGTATGGTAAGAGACTATGATCCAACTACTCGATACAAGGATCTCAATCTAATAGATCGTGTTCTTAGGCAATGAACTATGGCTGTCATCTCCTTCTCTTGCACTCTGTATCCTCGCTCTATATCATTCACTCTGTATCCTCGCTCTATATCATTGAGTTTGCGGCTTTCGAAGGCGATGGGATGTCCCTCCTGCATAAGCACACCTCCTATGGAAAGGTCGGAAGCATGGACTTCGAGCACCTTTTCGAAGTCTGGCAAGACTAGAACAGGCTCCTGTGTCACAGCTGTAACTGTTAAAATGGACTAGTAACATAGTCAGTCCCTATCCTCTTAAGCTCCCACATAAAATAGGTAAAAAAGGCTGCAAATTTACAAGTCAGTCCCTACCCTCTTAAGCTCCCGCCGTCGAACCATCCAACTTCCTTCGTCCACTGTCGAGGTACCGTAACTCTTCTACTGCAATTGTGTTATGCCTAGAAACGTACACATAAATAGTTGTTGTTTTTGGAATTTTCTTTACTTTCTTGTTAAAAATACCACAAAAATCACTAATATTTTTGGTAAATTTTATTTTTTTTGAAAACAATGGAAGTTTCAAAAACATTATCAACGTTCACATGCCAGATCAAGAGTCAGAAGTTGTTAAGTGAGAAATTGACCATGACCATACTTCTTTCATTCACAAAATGTCAGGAAAAAACAAACAAATCCCTCAACTCAAGCCTACGGAAAGTAAAATTTGTATTAATATTATAAATTATATTAAGGTTAGTGATCTCTAACAAATTATAATATATTATTTGGACCCTTTTACAGTATTTTCATAAATCACAACATCCATATATCCCTACATTTCTCTAGCAAGGAAGTGCTGGTGAACACTGTAAATGCCTTCCCTCCACATAGCAGCATTCTTAATTCTTAATGCCTTCACTTGACATAACAGCCTGCACAGATGCACCATAAGCAACAGTCATGCACCATAAGCAACAGTCTCGTCTCGTATAAGACACTCTATAAACTCTCTTCAAAGAGCTCTATACCTTCAAATTTGGCACAGCTTATTGAAGAGCCCAAATTAATGTCTTGAAATAGAGCATCTATCTCAATGTTTATCCTTCTTCCTCCTTCGCAACCACTATTCAACCTGACACTCATAGATTCCTACTTTATGTCCACTTTTTTTTTTTTTCTTTCGATTTCCTTTAACTCATCATTCTATTATCAATATCTTCTTCCAAATGACCTTCACCTGGAAACTTTTGATGGTGGGAAGATTTGATGTACCAAAATAAAAAAATTCTCTAAAACATTGATTATACATCAATAACACCAACTTTTACACTGAGAATCAATAAAATAGGCAGTACACTACAGGCTTCTCTCGACAATGTCACAATCATGCTTCTCTAGGCAATGTCACGCATTGAGAGAACTTCGGCATACCGCCAACAACCTCAAACTAACACAAACTTTAACCATTACTCATTAAATTTTTTTTTAAATTATTTTATGTACCGGATTCCTTACCTATGGTATACATGTTTCATAGTTATTAGTTTTGATAGTAGTTTTAGAAAAGGTATGTGAAAAGGTATATGTAAAAGGATTTTTTTTATCTTAACCAAGTTTTATAAGATCATAACATGTTATAGTATATGGTTTTTTACAATTAATAACAATGTCTTGAAGAGTAACTCAATGTTTAAAACAATGGAAGAAGAGGGTGGTATATCCAGGTTTCTTTATAACGTCTTAGTTTGGCCATGTGAAAAAAAGTAGCAGAAAACCAAGTGAATGCAAACTATAGACCAACAGAAATAGAAAGTTGTAAGATGGGTACCTCTTTAAGTGAGAAAGTTTCTAAATTGTAACTATTACAATGAGGAATGATTGGAAGACATTGAAAAATAATGGGAAGAAGGTAAAGAACATTTATTGTTGATATTTGGTGCTCACAATTGAAAACTATATAACATCCCCTTATATTGGTAGATATTATTTTGGATCATGATATTTCCGCAAACATCAAAATTTTACTCTTCATAACTTTTAAATGTTCTAACTAAAATCCTGTTGTCTGTTAGGTTGAACAAGTAGAACATTGTTTTTCACTTTCCATCTGGTCCCTCTTGTTACCCTATCTAACTTAATTTAGAGATAATCTGTGTCTAATTTATTTATCAAAATACTCCTAAATTATATTAACCAATTAATTATATATTTAAGGTACATAAACCAATTAATTATGTATTGCTTAATAATGACGAAGAAAAGATATTAATAATTTATTTGATAAAAATAAATAAAGGGTAAAGAAAAGAAGATAGAAAAACAAAAAAAATGTGATTTCAAAAATAACAGGACTATAAATAAACTGTTCATTTAAAATAGTGAAATGTCCTTAAGTCTTAATTCACTATTATGGCCGTATAACTCTATATTATATATATGAATAAACACATCTTTATCTCACTCCTTTCATCTTCATTACTTCATTTTAACAATCAAAAATATTAATAATAGTTTTTAAGCCTAAATAGTTTGCAGAAAATAATTTTCATTCTGTATTTTTTTATCTCTTAAATCAAAAAATATTTATCTTCATATTATTCATTTTTCTATTTCTTTTATTTATATCCAACATTAAGTAAATTTAAATGATTGATATTAATTACATAATCCATTTTCACGATATTTTACCGTCAAACTTTAAATTTAGATAATATATATATATATATATATATATATATATATATATATATATATATATATATATATATATATATATATTAATTTTATTTATATTTTTTCACCTTTTTTATTTTTACTCTATTTTTATAATTAATAAATTTATAATCGTTGAGGTATTTTATCGTTCTTAGTCTAAATAAAAATGTTGAGGTTGTTCTTTTTTCCACTCCATTGCCTTGTATTTATAACTTTTCATCATCTTATTTTGATACTAAATTTAAACGAACTTAATTTGAATCTATTTTAAATCTATGATCCAATATTAAATTTTAACCATCTAACAGAAACCTCCTCTTTTGTAGTTGATTATAGATTGTGGAGAAACGTCAATTTATGTGGGCTTTCTTGCTTTGGCATTTTAAAAAAAAAAAAAAATTGAACTGTTGGACTGCTACCCAATTCATGATAGGTGCATATTCATTCAATTTCTACATCATAAGTAGACTACTTTTCACACCCCCATAATTTTATTTGGGTCTAAAATTCACCTCCTAACCCAAATGGGACACATGACGAAAAATGGTACATAAAACAGATGAGGGCATCCAGTATGTTATGGTATACCAGACCCGACCCCATCCAGTTTACATTGTAAAAAAAATTGCATACCGGATAGCCAATTTATGGACAGGGTATACAAAATTACATACCGGATCTTGTCCATAAATTGGCCATCTGCTGTCTAATTTTTTTTAGAATGTAAACCAGATCGGGGTGGGGTCCGGTACATAAAAGTTTAAAATGCATATTGTGTTAGTGGGAAAAGATAAACAAAGGAGAGGTAGGCGAATGAAATTGGTTTGTCTGTTTGTCACCTAAAGAGATGAGTGTCCTTTGACATTATAAAGAGGAGTGAGTCATCAGTATATCACATGCCTATTAAGTTTGTTATGCAAAGAGAAGGAGAGAAGATAAGCACAAGGAGTGTCATCTAGTCAGCTACTACCAAAAAAGTTGACAGCCCTCATACGTATTTCGATACCAACTGCTCTCACTCTCAACTCCGAACGCTTCACCATGGCTCCCTCTTCCCTCCTTCTTCCCCCATCTCTCTCGCCCTTCTCTCTCCTCCCTCTTCTGCCTACAAGTCTTCTGCAAAGTTTATATTGTTCTTGATGAGAACCAAGAGCTGAAGTTTAACCAACCTCAAGCACATGCACAAATAAATAATTCAAAGGATGTTTTGCAAATTCCAAGTGGACCAATCACCAGGTCAAGGGCCCAAAAACTGAAAGAGGCATTGATTGGGCTAATTCAAGACATTTTGACTGCGCAAACAAAGTCTAAGATTGAATTGA
>Ga0209700_107759_pt1 | contig 14689 bp, 11 predicted proteins | sample SiratroredBW_FD_187528 | JGI IMG/M metagenome (GOLD analysis project Ga0209700, IMG submission 187528) | Root nodule microbial communities of legume samples collected from California, USA - Siratro red BW (SPAdes) (version 2) | ecosystem: Host-associated > Plants > Roots > Nodule | place: USA... | reverse complement strand
CGCTAATGTTTCTAGAAAAAAAAAAAAAAAGCAACTAATCTATAGAAGAGATTTGACTTGACTTATTTAATTAGATAAATAAATTTTAGAATGTAACTAATAAATCCAATATAAATAGGTCAAATGTAACTTACCCATTTCATCCTTATGTTTTAATGATTTTATTAAGCAGATATTAAAGAAATGAAAAAATCTCACTCAATAGCATTGTACTCAGTAAAATTTATATCTTATTTAACAAATATGGTCTAATATTTTTAATGAGTTTGTCACAGTTGGGTTTTAAAAAAAATAAAGAATAATATTACTTTAGAAAATAATATTATATAATAATTATAAAATCATCTATTCATTTTATTTCTTATAAAAAATGTTCTATTTCTTTAAAATGACTAAAACAGAACCATCTAATGAATAACGTTGCCCTTTAAATTGAAAAATAAAAAAAAAAAAAAACACTGACATCCATATATTTAACAACACATCACTTTTAATGCATATCACTGTCTCTATATTTTTTTATCCATCCCATTATCTTCTCTTCTAGCTGTCCATCTGAAACGGTATTCACCAGTTTTTCATTTCTCAACAAAAGAAATTATATTTTTAGTAAATTTTCAATTTTAGTGTTTATATTTTCAAATTGAATAAGTTATCTAATTTTTAAAAAAATATAAAAAGGTAAATTAGATTCATATTCTTAAAAATAAAATTCATTTATTTGAAAGCACATGCAGAAAAAAACTAAATCAAACTGAAAATACAAAAAGCAGAATAAATATTTTATAAAAAAGAGAAGAAGAAAAGGGCCACTCACTGTTACATAAATCGGCCGTAGTGACCTTTGAATGTTGGGTTTTTTTGTTTGCAAAGAAGTTTGTGGCCTTTTGGACGATCCAAAAGCCCAAAACATGATATCATATCATCTTTTTCGACGCATTCCAGGTCTCCGTCGCCACGTGTTCACCCATTCCACATCACCAAAAGAGACAATCTGACGTGGCATCACACCCATTCACCTGTCGCCACGTGTCCATCTGGCCCCGTGGGATTCTCCACACACAACAGAGCAAAACAAAACAAGATCTGATCTCATTATTTTCCCTCTCTCTTTCGTGTGGCGGAGACATCGACATCTCAGACGTCAATCACAAAGCCTAAACTTACCAAAACCACCAATTTCTCACCAACAAACAAAGCCGCATATTCCACTTCCAATCTCCACCGTACGTTTCAAATCCAACGCCCCACAATCAAACCCATCCCAATCACATCACATGCTGCCACTCTATTAAGCTCCAACACCGCCACCTCACTAGATCCCGCTCCCACCGTCATGGCCTCTGTAGCACTCACCACCACCCTCCCTTCTCTTCGGCTTCGCCGCAACACGACCACCGCCGCCGCTCTCAAACCCAATCGTCTCACTTCCTTTCCACGTTCCTCACTGAAACCAAACCTCACCACTTCAGTTTCTTCCTTCCCAAACTTCTCATTAAAAAAACCTAACCTCGTTTCCAATCGCAAGCACTCTTCTCTCACTGTTAGAGCTACCGTATCCTCCATCACTCCGGCGCCGGCACCGGCACCGGCACCGGTTCAGCCATGGCAAGGCGCCGCAATAAAACCTCTATTAGCCTCCATCGCCACGGGAGTGATCCTCTGGTACACGCCAGTTCCCGCGGGCGTGAACCGTAACGCGTGGCAATTACTCGCGATCTTCTTAGGCACAATCGTCGGCATTATAACCCAACCATTGCCCCTCGGCGCGGTAGCGATATTAGGTTTGGGCGTTTCCGTTCTAACAAAAACCCTAACGTTCGCCGCGGCGTTCTCCGGCTTCGGTGACCCGATCCCCTGGCTCATCGCACTCGCCTTCTTCTTCGCCAAGGGATTCATCAAAACTGGGCTCGGGAACCGTGTTGCGTACCAGTTCGTGAAGCTCTTCGGCAGCTCCTCCCTCGGGTTAGGTTACAGTCTCGTCTTCAGCGAGGCGCTGCTGGCGCCGGCGATTCCCTCGGTGTCGGCGAGGGCTGGCGGGATATTCCTCCCGCTCGTGAAGGCGCTCTGCGTTGCATGCGGGAGCAACGCCGGCGACGGGACGGAGAACAGGTTGGGGGCGTGGCTCATGCTCACGTGCTTTCAGACTTCGGTGATTACGTCGGCGATGTTTCTGACGGCGATGGCGGCGAATCCACTCTGCGCGACGCTGACGCAAAATTCCATTAACCAGACGATTGGGTGGTTGGATTGGGCCAAAGCTGCAATTGTCCCTGGCTTGGCGTCGTTGGTGTTGGTTCCGTTGATTTTGTATGTTATATACCCTCCAACTCTGAAGAGTAGTCCTGATGCTCCGAAGCTTGCGAGAGAGAAGTTGGAGAAAATGGGGCCCATGACAACCAATGAGAAGATCATGACTGCTACTCTGTTTCTCACGGTAATCAAATGAATTTTGATTTACATAGTTTAGCTTGATTTGGTGTTCTAAGTAGTGTGTTGTAGAATGGAACATGTGGGAGTGATATTTTTAAAAAGTGGTGGTTTTATTAATGGAATCGGTCAATCTATTCTGTTGTTTGTGTGGACTAAAGCGTGCCTTGTGCAATAGGGTGGTGAAATTGAATGAAATAATATGGAGCCAAGTTTGTGGATAACTTTGGTGGCATTAGGAACTCTATTATTTTGCAGTGGGATAAGTCTGTGTTTACTTGGTTTCTGACAGTCTTGGCTTGTCAGTCACTCCTCAAGGGCATGGGATTTCAAGTTGTTTTTGAAATGTGATCGGACATTGTTGTTTTCGTCTGGGAGAACTGCTGATTTGAATGCGCAGTTGGCCCCGACGAACTCATTTGGTTACTCTCACCTGCTATCTTTTGCTTATTTTGTTAGTATTTATGTCGAAACTAATGTGTTTTTAAACTGTGTTGTGGGGGTTTCTGTCGTCAGTTAAGTGAATATTCAATTTCAGTGTTAGGCTGATCATAGGACATAAGTGGAAGTAGCAAACGTCGGTTTACTAGTCATGCCATCTTTAATTTTGTTTGGTTCCGAGTTTCACAGAAGCTTGCGGCTTCTTATTAGTCTGTGAAAGTAATCATTTTGTAGTTGTATTGTTGTATGTCTTGTGTCTTGATAACGTGAATACTTAATGTGATGCTTTAAACGCCTAAGAATCTTTGGTTCTTTATTAACTTATTACTTCTCACGTGCCAGGTAGGACTTTGGGTATTTGGAGGACTTCTTAATATTGATGCTGTATCTGCTGCAATTCTTGGATTATCTGTACTTCTTATCACAGGGGTTGTTACATGGAAGGAGTGCTTAGGGGAAGGAGTTGCCTGGGATACTCTCACATGGTTTGCTGCCCTCATAGCGATGGCTGGGTATTTGAACAAATATGGCCTCATTTCTTGGTTCAGTCAAACAGTAGTCAAGGTATTGTTTTCATTTTCTTGTCTCTTTACTCTGCTAGCTAATATTCAATTACCTTAACTTATGGCGCTCGTGATAATTGTTGTTTAGTTATTTAGCTAATTCTTTTATCTGTTTTTTGGGGGCGAAACTGTGAATCTATTAAACAATTAGTTTCATTTGTCATTACTAAATTGTTTTAGTTGTTTGACCAAACCAAACAAACACAGGAACCTTTTTAGTGTTTTGAAATATGCTGAAGCTGATCATGCTTCCCACCAACTGCATATGATTATTGGACGTACCTGCCTCTGGTATATTACGGCTGATCAGTTTGCTTGTCTAATCTCTTGGAATGAAGTCTTCATCATGCATCTTGTTTCATTCCTCTGCTTTGTTCCTATTTATCAGTTTTTATCAACATCACCTTCATAGCCAAATGCTCAGCAAAATTGAATAAGCATTGTACATATGTGTTTATAAAATTTAACTTTACATTATGAGAACTCATTAGAATAATTTATTATCTTGATTATTTTAATGAAATGATTTGCTTATGCTATTTATACAGTTTGTTGGTGGATTGGGTCTATCATGGCAACTATCTTTTGGGATTCTAGTCCTTCTCTACTTTTACTCTCATTACTTCTTTGCAAGTGGGGCTGCTCATATTGGCGCCATGTTTACTGCGTTTTTGTCTGTTTCCACTGCTCTGGGGACTCCGCCATTCTTCGGAGCCATAGTACTGTCGTTCCTCTCCAACCTTATGGGTGGCCTTACTCATTACGGAATTGGATCAGCTCCTGTGTTTTTCGGTGCCAACTATGTTCCCCTTGCTAAATGGTGGGGTTATGGATTCCTCATTAGTATTGTTAACATCATAATCTGGCTTGGACTCGGAGGAGTTTGGTGGAAATTCATTGGCTTGTGGTAAGAGGCCTATTATATAATTTTGCCTACACGAGGTTTCTAATTTAAGATTTTTGTATACGTTCATGTATTAATCCTCCTTATTATGAGCAGTTGAAGCAAGCTGCTAATCTTTTTTCCGATTCTTTCTAAAATAATCCTTTTGGGAGGTTTTGATGGAGATTTAGGTGCCACATGAATACAGTTGGTCATTTTAGACCCGGGTAGAACATTTTATTTTATTTCTGAAATGTAAGGTCATCCTGCCATTCAGGATATGTTGTAGTTGTATGCCTTGAATGGGTTTTCCATAAATTATTAAATTTTGCTGAACAAATGTTATATTCTTCTGTGGGATTGCTTTAGTATAACTGAACATAGATAAAAACATGTTGATGGGTTTATGAACACAAGTGATAACTTGTCAAATGTTCGGTTATACTAATGTTATACTAAAGCATCGTCTATCACTTGTGTTCATAAACCCACCTAGAAAGCTTCAAAATGTTTTTTTATGCATCGACTTTTTCTTACTCTGGATACACTTTGGAAATCAATGGTCATAAGGTTGTTGCTGATTTAACGAGAGGTTTTGAAGACGCAAACTAGAAGATTTTATAATAAACATTCTCAACAGAGAAAATGACTTGTTATATGAATATAAAATGATTAAGCAACACCTGCTTTTGAGGTTTCAGTGGGCCACATAATATTTTGGAGTTTTTTTTTTTTGTCCTTCGATAACCCCATAAATTTTAATGGCACTATAAGATCCAAAAAATTACTGCACCACTTAAGGAGTTTTAACCTAATTATATTTTTTTAAAACTTATCAATCACTTTCACTTAATTTATTTTTTAACTTTAAAATGCTTTTAAGCTTGAAAAATCAAGTCAAACAACAACCTATTAAAGCTTAAAATTTAACGTTTACGAAAAGTAATAAAATGAAATTAAATAAAAAAAAAACTGATACTTGCGCCAATACAATTTTATAATTTTACAAGGAACTTTAGTTTTATTTTCCAGTATAAAAGCATTTTCTTTTGTCATAGACGAACCAAATTTATGAAGAAGTTGGAAAATTAATACTTATAGAAAGATGAAGCGAAATGAAGATGATATAAAAATAATTTATACTTCCAAAAGCAGCAATAAATTTGAATAAAACAACTAGTTTAGATTATAAGACAAAAAAAATTCACATATTCGTACGAGTTTGATGATTTTTTAAACAAATATAAAACAAAGTATATTATATATATATATATATATATATATATATATATATATATATATATATATATATATAAAGTTTTTCTTTATATAAATTGATTTAGAAAGAAATGTACAAAACTAAATGGCAACGCTGAAATTAAAATGAATCACATAAAGTATAAATATTATTGGAATTAAATTATATATTTTTTAGTAGCTTAAAATAGGAAAAATGTTCAATGGATAATAAACAAGCAATAGAACACAATCATACAAGAACAAAATTATGCAAGAAATAGAAAGCAATCATACAAAAACCAATAATTCAATAAATGTAAACAAGAAGAACCAAATGATCAATCTGCCAAACTTTAACAAGTGAAACAAAAAGTCGATAAAAGTCGTTATCATCTTGTCATCATTAAATTTGTAATTAAAGTACGCTAATTTCTTATTTAAAAACCCATTTTTTATAGTAATTTTCATTTAAGTGACACTTAAACTAAACTTGTTGAAAATTCACTTGCCTAAACGCACTCACTAAAATAATTGTAATTTTCATTACTTCGTTTTAGATAACTTATTCTTAAAATCAAATTCATTTTTTCAAGTATTCAAACAATAATATTTCTATTACATAAAAGTGGAAACTTTATTCTTCTCCTTCTCATGTATTTGTCCTTCTTCTAACTTTCTAACATTGGTTTAACTTATCTGATGAATCCAACATATCGATATTACTGTCAAATAATCAAATTTCACACATTTTACTCCTCAATCTTTTATCAAAATGATCACTTTCTTGAAGCTTTAGGAATTACTACCTAACACCATTCATGATGACCATTAAACAGCACTAAATTTGGTGTGTGCAGCAAGTTGGCAATAAGCAGAAAAAAGAGAATTGTGAAAGCAGACGTAATGCACTTACACATAGCTCCAAGATACCATCACGGAATCTCAACAGAGCAGTGTCAGGTTGTGGCTTAAGTTCGGTTCTTGGATTTTCTCATTTGTACAATAAAGAGTGAATTTCCTTATAAGTCTTTGTTAAGAACAGTGATTTCTTCTGACGTTACAAAAGGGTGTGTGTGTTCTCTTTAGTCCAAACTTTTTAGATACCAAAAGGAAAACAATCACGGAAGCCTTTGCTGGGGAACGTGGGTGTCACAGTCCTCTCTCTTTCACTGTTTCCTAAAAAGGGTAGTGATTTTCTTCTGCGGGACACTACCACTTTTGTTCTATCTTTCGTATTACTGTTCTAGAGTTCTTTCTCTTTCACCTTCTCCTACTCTTCCTACCCATGATCGCATCAAAATTTTATAGTGATATATAATGTGTGAATGGGCATGCTTCTATAGCCTTTGTTGTGGAGTTAATGATGGGAACATAGATTTCGAAGCTAACATTAGATGTTGTTTCAGCAAATAGAATCCGAAAGGCAAATGCTTTCATCCTAAGGAGACTTGGGCTTGTCTATTTACTCTCACTCTCAGGTTTCACAGTTTAAAGCTGTTTCAGAGGAAATTTTCTTTGAACTTCCTCTGAAAGTGAGATAGGTAACACTTCTCTTTCTAAACCGTTTCGCAATTTGGCACTTAATCAAATAAACATGGAGAAACCACCTCTGAATTCTAACATCACATCAAGCAATCTCAACCAAAAAACTAACAATCTCAACCAAAAAAACTAAAAATCACAATGCATTCTACATATTGAAGCTTATCGTGTACCCTTTTCATGACTTGAATTTCTCTGCTACTTCTGTTCAGTGAAGAAGCACGTTTGGCATCCAGATAAGATGGCTGACAAAGATAGCGTTTATTCAGCAGGAAATGAAAGGAAAACTCCAATTTTCAGTTTCTTTAAAGATGCTAGGTAGGATTTAATAGCATTCAAATGAGTAAACTTTATATAGTCTTTTTGTTAAGTTCTCTTATGGTTCAAATCAATTTTTGTACCTTAACTTAGAAACTCTAGACGAATGACCATCTTTAGATACACAAATTATTATTAACGGTGGGAAAGTCATATTCCTTTTATCTTTTTGTTTCTTTTTATTTTATGTGTAGTGTTTTTCTTTTGTCTTTTGACCACATTGATTTTAGTTTTTCATCCTAAGTGATTGTTCTGTTACCCTCCTGATTCTGATGCAGTTTCTGATTTTCATTTGAATGCAGACTAGTTTTCAAATCTGACAATCTTGGTCGTGAAATATTATCAATTGCATTGCCTTCAGCAATGGCTTTGACAGCTGACCCTATTGCTTCACTGGTTGACACAGCATTTATTGGTCAAATAGGTATTTTCTACTACTTTAGGAGCTTTGAGCTCAGTATAGACAATACACATCAGTCTCAATCAAAGTTTGCTAAATGACATGTCTATCTATAGTTGAATATTATTGGTGCATGCCTACAGGTCCAGTGGAGCTTGCAGCTGTAGGGGTGGCCATAGCACTCTTCAATCAAATATCAAGAATTGCAATATTCCCACTTGTCAGTGTAACTACCTCTTTTGTGGCTGAGGAAGATACCCTTTTTGGAGCCTGTCCTCAAGTAGAGAAGAATGAATGTTTGGAGGCAGGTCCAATTATAGATGCTGAAATGAAAGAACTAATACCACTAAATAAAGGTATCTTCTGGAGTAACATCTTACTGCTCCACAGGACTGCCAATAAAAAGAGGTTTATACATGGCACATTTTAAACCATTCCTTTTTCTGGTCAGACACAGGTGGAAATGTTCAAAAATCAGATTTGATTGGTATTGACTTTAATATAGTTAAGTTTGAACATAAGAGAAGGCATATCCCTTCTGCTTCATCAGCATTACTTATCGGTGCCATTCTTGGCATCATCCAAGCAATGTTCCTCATATCTGCTGCAAAACCTTTATTGAACTTCATGGGAGTAACCTCAGTAAGTGCTTTGTGGAAATATTGAGAACGTTTTTTAGTTTTTATCAGTTGGCATTTATTTCAACGTGTTCCTTTGTACCAGCATGATGGATGATTGCTAATTAGTACACAACATCTATACAGGACTCTCTTATGCTAAGCCATGCACATAACTACCTGACATTGAGGTCCCTTGGTGCTCCAGCAGTTCTTCTCTCGTTAGCTATGCAGGGAATCTTCCGAGGATTTAAGGACACTAAAACACCTTTATATGCCACATGTATGCCTTCACAGAATTGTATTGTTGCATGTTGAGTGTAGCAATATCCTGCTGTTATCTGATTCTAATAATGGCTCTTTCTCTGATGTGGTCTAGTGGTAGGAGATGTCACCAATGTAGCCCTTGATCCTTTATTCATTTTTGTTTTCCGCTTGGGGGTCACTGGTGCAGCTATTGCTCATGTTATATCTCAGTAAGCCTTAGTTCATTGCACTGATTAAACTGCCATTTAAATATGAATGAGTGTGCAAACATCTTTTGGAAGCATAATCAAGTCACTCTTCTCTTATTTTCTAATTAACTGGTAATTTAGGTACTTAATTTCACTTATACTCCTGTGGAGCTTGATGGAAAAAGTTGATCTTATACCGCCAAGCATCAAGCATCTACAATTTCATCGATTTCTTAAAAATGGTAAGGATTTATTTTGCGGACCAAAGCCTTGAAAAGGGAATGGCATGCATATTTTTGTAGTTTATTATAGAAAGAAATACTTAACAAAGCTTCATATCCTATATTACAAAACAGATTACCAGTTCCACCAACTTAATTTTGTAAAATTTTCTTGCAAAATCAGATTATAAGTGATTTACTTGCAATGAAACTAATGAAAGCATGCATAGACTTTCCTTTTGCATTTCAAGTTCACACTTTTATTATTAGATGTTTCCCTTGGATTAAGGTCACCTAGCGTTTGATCCTTGACATTTGACACTACATTTGTGCTTTCCTGTTTCATTTTTTTTCATCCAGGCTTTCTATTATTTGTAAGAGTAATCGCTGTAACATTCTGTGTGACACTGGCAGCATCATTAGCTGCACGCAAGGGACCAACATCCATGGCTGCATTTCAAGTCTGCCTGCAGATTTGGTTAGCGGTGTCCCTTCTTGCCGATGGTCTGGCTGTTGCCGGACAGGTTAGATACAATCATGCATGTTCATACAAAAGCCTTCATAAAGTATCAATGACATAATCCACATGAATCCTTTTGAGAAGATAGACTATATGATGAAAGTATAAAACATTTTTGTGTTATCATCCTATCATAAACTATCAAGTACGATAACTTTCATTTATACAATAATCACATGAAAACTCACACTAAAGGTGATTTTCGATTGATTGACAATATAAGTTTTTACACCGAAACAAAGTTTTGTTTAACTTCATCTACTGATTGATTTTTAGATCCTGCCACTCTTTAGGAGCAAAAGAAAGGAAACTTTCGATCTCAATCTATTTCCAATTATTGGTAACTTCTATGATGATATCGTGCTTGTTTCAGGCAATTCTTGCAGGTGCATTTGCTAGCAAGGACTACGAGAAGGCCGAAGCAACTGCATCTCGAGTATTACAGGTTCTTTACAATGTGAAAATATTTCCCTATCTTTCTGCCAGAAATCGATTAGTTGCAATGTAACAAGCAATTGTACTGCAGCTGGGGTTGGTTCTGGGGTTGGTTCTTGCATTCATTCTTGGAATAGGACTGCATCTTGGAGCTAAACTATTTACCAAAGATGTTAATGTCATTCACCTCATTAGAATTGGGATCCCGGTAAATTATGTTCAAATCACTACCTCATCTTTTCAACTCCAAAGCGGTGAAAATTAAATCAATAATGATTATTTTGATCAGTTTGTAGCAGCCACTCAACCCCTCAACGCTTTGGCATTTGTATTTGATGGTATCAACTTTGGAGCATCTGATTTTGCATATTCTGCCATTTCTTTGGTGGGTATTTTTCTTTCATGCTATAATAGATTATATACTTTAAGAGACGTATCCAAACTTCATATCTTATAAACCATGCAAGGTCAATATTCAAAACTGCTTCATATTATTGTATGGTATTAAGTATGAACCAAAGAATCGCTAGAATAGAAACTGATTTTCTTCATTGTGATCTTCTTTTCACTTTGACAGGTTGTAGTGGCAATTGTCAGCATAATTTGTCTTCTTATCTTATCATCTGTTGGCGGTTTCACAGGAATTTGGATTGCTTTGACCATCTATATGGGTCTTAGAGCAATTGTGGGCCTTCTGAGGTAATAATTCACATTTTTTTTCCTTATGGTTTTCCTATTCTTACAACATTGATGAATTAAAGAGAATCATGTTGATGCAGGATTGGAACAGGATCAGGACCCTGGAATCAGATTAGGAGCTAAAAGTGGCAACACCAACCCATCATCATAGTTTTGATACTTTCAGTGTACCTGGTGGATTGGTTCAAATGCTATATTTGTGCTTCAGAATATGTGCAGCACATAAAAGAAATATACCAAATAAGAGAAAAATAAAAACAATTAGTTTAATTGCATCTTATTGCTATCATTCCACAGATTTTGTCTTCTATATTTATTTTATCAATTATATTCTCTCATAATTGATCAAGTAAGAATTAATATTATTTTAAAAGAAACAGCAAAATGACACTTTTGATAATTAAAATACCTATTTAACAATTATAGTATAATAATATTAATAGATGTTAAATAAAATTGTTAAATGTTATATGTTTAATGATGATTGGTCAAGAAAATGGACTAATATTAAAGCAAATTCATCTTAGAAAATTACAAGAGCTAGTAAGAGTGATTACAAAGGAGTTAAGACGTTCTCATTATATGTTTAAATGAGTTCAGTTAAATGGAGTTCCTTACTCACTCTTAAAACAAATTTAACTCAATTTAGTCATTTTATAGGTTGAATGTGAATTAATTTGCGTAAATTTATTGAGTTGGTTTCCATCTCTTTACACTAAACTGGTTTTCATTTTTATTCTTTAAAAGAGTAGTTTTGTTCTGTAACCTATTAAAACTTATTTTTGGTCATGGACTTATTAAAGTTAATATGATTGCAAATGTGTTATTTTTTTACGACTAAACTATATCAATCTTTACCTTTTTTATATTTTGTAGAGTTGTTTAGGCATTTATATATAAAACAAAAATAATATACTCCTATGTCACAAGAATAAATATTTTCTCAATTGAATATTTTTTTAATACTCTCTCTCTTCTATTATTTTAAAGTGCATTTCAATCAACCATCCCAAACTGCATTTTCTTTATTATACTCAATTATGGTAAGAATCTATACCATTCCATTTTCATATCTATATTTATTTCTAAATCATATTTTATATTTTTTGAAAAAATCTCATCCATTAAAAATCATAATTTAAAAGATTCATTATAAAATTAAAATATAACTTGTATATTTTAAGTTATAAATTTTTATTACAGATCATCTTTAATGTCGTCGCTTAAGTTACGTAATATTACATAATAAAATTTACCGTGTCATGGTTTATAAAACATCGTGGTTATTTGTATAAGTAGAGCATTACATGAAAAAATTACGTTGTGAACTAAAGACATTAATGAAACAAAATTAAGTATTAAAATATGGGATTAGTTGTAAGAGCATAAAACTGAATCCTCACGTTAATAATTTTATCGCTGAACTCAACTTTGGTGTAAAATATTTCAATATATGTAGAATGGTAAAACTCACAAAATTAAGATAAAGAATCAATTGATGTAATCATGCATTATGTTATGAAGGCTCTTGTGTGCTCTAAAATATTAGTATTTTTCTTGATAGTTAAAATATTAGTTACAAATAATATCAAATGCTTATGTATTATTTTATTTAAACAATATAGCTATAAAATATAAAGCCACACATATAGCGTATTAGCGAACTCCTAAGAAGATTATGTTTTGATCAAAACATGTTACCATGATGGCCTTATAATACGGCCCAATCGAGTTCGTTTCAAACCGAAAAAGATGCAGACAAATTCTTCCTACACCCTAATACATGCTTCCTGCACCTTAATACAGATTTTTTAATTCTATAAATATCCTAATATAAGAAGCACACCCATCCGGTTCATAATGTAAAAAAAAAGAAAACTGGATGGCATCCCATTCGGATGTCACTTTTAAAAAATTTAACAACCGGATAAGTATGTCATCCGGTTGTCATTTCAAAATAAAATAAGAATCGAATGACATCCCATCTGGGTTTTATTTTAACTTAATCTGTTTCCAAATCTTTGATTAATCCTTCAAACAAGCAATAAGTAAGTAATTTTTGGTGTTTATTAGAAACTAGTAAGTGATATTGCTTATTAAAGTAGTTGATTTGGGGTTTAGGCGTTGTCGACGACGAACAGAAAAATTTTTCGATTTGGACAAATTCTTCCTGCACCCTAATAATATCTTCTTCCTGCACCCTAATATAAATTTTTAATTCCACAACTGACCCTATCAGGTTCATACGGGGCAAAAAAATAAGAACCGGATGGCACCCCCATCCGGTTCACATTTCAAAAAAAATGACAACCGGATGAGTATGTCATCCGGTTGTCATTTCAAAATAAAATGACAACCGGATGGCACCCCCATCCGGTTGTCATTTCAAAATAAAATGACAACCTGATGACACCCTCATCCGGTTGTCATTTCAAAATAAAATGACAACCGGATGACACCCCATCCGGTTGTCATTTAAAAAAAAATCATTTTATTTGGAAATGACAACCGGATGGCATACTCATCCGGTTATCATTTTGATTTTGAAATGACAACCGGATGGGGCTGCCATCCGGTTCTCATTTTCAAATCAAAATGAAAACCGGATGGAACCCATCCGGTTCTCATACATCAAATCGAAAAATTCTTCTGTTCGTCGTTGACAACGCCTAAACCCCAAATCAACTACTCTAATCAGCAATATCACTTACTAATTGCTAATAAACACAAAAAATTACTTACTTATTGCTTGTTTGAAGGATTAATCAAAGATTTGGAAACAGATGAAGTTAAAATAAAACCCGGATGGGATGTCATCCGGTTCTTATTTTATTTTGAAATGACAACCGGATGACATACTCATCCGGTTGTTAAATTTTTTAAAAGTGACATCCGGATGGGATGCCATCCGGTTTTCTTTTTTTTTACATTATGAACCGGATGGGTGTGCTTCTTATATTAGGGTATTTATGGAATTAAAAAATTTGTATTAGGGTGCAGGAAGCGTGTATTAAGGTGCAGGAAGAATTTGTCTCCGATTTGATGTATGAGAACCGGATGGGTTCCATCCGGTTCTCATTTTGATTTGGAAATGAGAACCGGATGACAGCCCCATCCGGTTGTCATTTCAAAATCAAAATGATAACCGGATGAGTATGTTATCCGATTGTCATTTCCAAATAAAATGAATTTTTTTTAAATGACAACCGGATGGGGTGTCATCCGGTTGTCATTTTATTTTGAAATGACAACCGGATGACATACTTATCCGGTTGTCATTTTTTTTGAAATGTGAACCGGATGGGAGTGTCATTCGGTTCTTATTTTTTTGTCCCGTATGAACCGGATAGGGTCAGTTGTGGAATTAAAAATTTATATTAAGGTGCAGGAAGAAGATATTAGGGTGCAGGAAGAATTTGTCAAAGATGCATCTGCTATGCAAAAATCTAAGAAAAAACATAATTTTATCTTTTTTCTCTAATCCTTTTTTGGTACATGAATTTTAGTGTGAGAAGGTAGAGATGGGAAAATTTTCCAGATTCAAGGTTCTTAGAAAAAGCTTGCCACATTTTGAGATTGAGGAATTAAATCTGCAACTTTAGGTACAAGACATGTTTAATTCTGCTCATTCATCCTTTTTTGTGATACTTTATTTAGCAACATTAAATATGAAAAAATAGGTCCTGGGGCAAAAACAGGTTCAGTTCGGTCAAAATGGAATGCCTTACATGAATTTAAGTATCCTTCACATGTTTTTTCGTGTTTGTCAGTTGGCTCTGACACTGAATAAATTTCCATTTACAGACTTTGTGCCCTGCTGATACATTTGTCATAGTCTGACTCAAAATCTTTACTTATTACCATCTTCTCATAGAGGATTTCTTTACGCATTTTTTTTTTTTTTTGTTTTTGTATTTTGGCTTCAA
>Ga0209700_107758_pt1 | contig 14691 bp, 9 predicted proteins | sample SiratroredBW_FD_187528 | JGI IMG/M metagenome (GOLD analysis project Ga0209700, IMG submission 187528) | Root nodule microbial communities of legume samples collected from California, USA - Siratro red BW (SPAdes) (version 2) | ecosystem: Host-associated > Plants > Roots > Nodule | place: USA... | reverse complement strand
TCATTATAATTACTTTATTTGAATTTATTTTTTTTTTTTTTTATTTTTTTTTTCATTTTATTTTTTTTTTTTTTTTTTTTTCAGTGGTTGCATCATTTGTCATTATTGCTTGAGTATCAAGTTCTATCAGGGAATTTATGAAGGCATCTTGAATCTTAAAAAAGATATTTAACTATGGATACAAAAATATTTACATGTAAGGTATTTAACTATGGATACAAAAATATTTACATGTGGATCTAATGTGTATCTAATTACTTATGGATATGGATAGTGTTTGAATGTAATTACATATGAGCCTTGATTGTACGTAAATTAGTAGAACAATCCGGCTTAAGTTATCTAGATTAATCTACACGTAGACTTTTGTAAAATCAAACTAGGATAAAAATTTATGTTTCTATATTTTTATATTGATCATATTATTCTGATTTTCTTTAATTCATTAAAACTATTATTATTATTACCTTTTGTATCAAAGTTTTCGAGACAATTTTTTTAAAATTATAAAAAGTCATTTTTTTTAATTAATTCATTCTTCTTGTCATGTGATTTGAGCCACACTTTATTTTATCATAAAGTGAAATTTTTTTACTTACTAGTGTAGTATTATTAGTATTTAAACTTAGAGTAAATTTGAATTATTATTAGACATAGTCCAATGTATATACTCTATTATTTTAGTTAAATAACTTCAATTTATGTTAAATTTAAACGAAATTATTTTGATTTCTTTTTAATAAGATAAAATATAAATAAATATATACTATGAGCAATTAATTGTCAATATCAAAACAAGCATAAATATTGGTTGTTTCTTTACAGTTCAAATAAGCTTTTAAACTATAATATTTTTTTTTATAGAAAAAAATAAAAATAAACTTCTTGCATGAACATGATTAACTTTTTTATGATATGAAAATAACATTTTTTTTTATGACAAAAAACTTATGTTTACATTAACTTGATTTCTCCTTTATGTATATTCATATATGTGTAAGAAAGGAAAAAAAAAGAAAGAAAGATAAATAAAGAAAAAGGGGATTAAGTTCTTCTGGGAATAATGGTGGGCAAAAACTTCCACCATTCCATCACTTTCCGAAAATTTTAAAATTACTGTTATGACAAAAATAAGTTCCAAAATATATTTTTCAAAATACAAAAGTTTATATTTTTGAAAAATACTTTTTAAAATATTTTCAGAAAGTGTTTTTTAGAATATAAAATTTTATATTTTGCAAAGCGCTTTCCAAAATATATTTTAGGAAAATATTTTCTGGAATGTAAATTTTATAAATAGAAAATATTTTTTAAAAAAATTTTAGAAAAACATTTTCTAAAAGTTTAAAATAGAGTATTTTTATATTTTCCTGCGCGTGCGATGAAGTGCGCGTAAGATTTGGTGGGGTGCAGTAAGTTTTTGTCATAATGTTGACATTAGGTCTCGTACATAAGTGCAAAAATCCAAGACCAAATGAAGCCCAATAAATAAATAAATAGTTTATACAGCCGCTGTAATTTATTCTATTTTATATTTTATTATTATAAATAGTTTTAAATTATTGTTTCATTCTATATCTTTTTTATTAGTAAAATGATGCACGCGATTAAAAAAATAACATTTTGTTGACTGTTAGTTTTTCCATGTTACATTTCATAAACATATTTCGAATGATTTTCAGCTCATTGACATACCAAAACGTTTTTTGTTTGTCATGCATAATATTAGACTTAAGTATTTTTTTAGATATTGAATTATATAGAAAATAATACTAATAGTTGGGATATCCTTAACAAAAAAAAATACTAACTTTAATATGGAATGATTATATTTTATTGACGATAGACCAGAGTAAAGTTAAAATATTTTCCCTTTTTAGACTAATAAAATTGATATATTAAATTTGGTAAACAACCAATAAAATCATAATAATTGACCACATATTACAATACCGAAGTTATTAAATTAAAACAATATAAGATTACAATGTCGTAATAGGAGAAAATAAGTTTGGATTTTAAAAATTATTGTTGCGATTATATAGAAAGTGTTTATTATATTTGAAATTTTAAAAATATAATTTAATCTATAATTTTATTACAAATACCTTTTAACATAATAAAAATAAAATAATGCATTGTCTTCTTCAAACAATAAAATAATATTCTTTTAATTGTTATTATTTAGAAACATAAAAAATAGAGAGATCTTAAAAATTATTAAAAATAAAAACAACGGAAGGTTGTATACTTTTGGCGAGATGTATGCAGTTTTATCAGAGATAGAACAAAAGAAAATATGAGATATAATAAAGATGTGATAAGAAATTAAAAGAGGAAAAGAAAGAAAAAATTGGAAAAGTTATAAGATATAAATTTTATAGAAATGTTATTGAAAATTGCGTGTATATATAGTGTGTGTTTATAAATTATTTTAGGGTTAAACTTATTTATAAACATTTATGGGCATGTATTTTCTTAGACGTAAATTGAATTATTGATGATAACATAGGAGTAATATATATATATATATATATATATATATATATATATATATATATATATATATATATATATATATATATATATATATATTTGGAATTTGTTAAAACTATGTTAGAAAACAAGTCATTTCAATAAAATTGCTTGTCAAATTTTTTCTGTAATATAATATGAAAGAGTATTGCCTATTACTTTACTCCATGCCCATAAAATTTCAGGATCAACTTGTTTAATATGAGTTCTTTCTAAAACTATTAAATTTAAAAATAAATTATAAAAATAAGAATAAGAATAACTCTTTTAAATTTGTGCGTGACGTAATTTGATTTGTATATAATAATAATAATAATACATATTTCACAATATCATACAATGTGTTAATTAGTACATATTTCTATTTCTTGATTGTTATCTAATATAAAAATATTTTATTAAATACTAAATTGACAAAGTTGAGAATTAATCCATCTGAGTAAATAATTTAAAGAACACTTCTGAGAAATAAATTCATTTAAATAAATGAGTGATGCTTGATTTACCCATACTTTTCATAAGTCTAACATAAATGTATAGTTTCCATTGAGTTTGCTTCTTTTGCTCATTCACTTTGGACCGCTTAGTTTTGGGTCTACCTTTTAGGTTGGATACTATAATAATTGTACCTATACTTGTTAAGTAGATGTTTATTGGACCCATCATAAGTATTTTCTATCACTGCTTTATAGTATGAGTAGGATTGTCACAAAGCTGAATTTAATTAGTAAGTTTATTAATAATTATTTTATCTTTCTTAATATGATTTTCTATTAAATATTACAAATTAACGTTAACAAAAAAAAATATATTGTTTCCCCGTTGTACTTTTGGTTACTTGTTTTATACATATTTCCAAATTTGCAGCTCTAAAAACAAAAAATACAAACAATTTTTTTTCGTACTTTTGGTTTGAAGTTGGTGGTATTTTCTTAATAAATAAAGTACATTTTCAAAATTTGTACCGTCAATAATTAATAGATGTTCATGTTTCATTTATAACTCTTTTGAAAAGAAAAAATCCAATGGAATAATATTATTTCTTTTCGTTTATAAAACTTGCAATGGAGTCAAGTTTTGAAAATAAAAAGACGAATTCTTCGCGTATCTCCATTATTCGTCCTGCACTTTCGTAAACTTTTAAATTCCAAAAATACTTTTATGAAAATGACGATTATGAAAATGATGAAAAAAAGACACGTGTCTTCTTTGATATAAAATAAGCACAGTGGAACACAGTGAAGTTGGGAATCGTTTTTGCTGAAATTGATCATCGATGGTAGTGTTTTTGAAGGTTGAGTGTGTGATTAAACAGTAAAGAAGACTTTTTCATTGGTGGCGAGTGTTGAACAACAACGAGGAACGACGCGAGGTAAGATTTTTTATTTTCGTCGATTTTGAACAGCATAATGAAATTCGTAAGGTCATCCAGACGAAGTCATTCGGTATAGTAATGTTTAGAAAATGTAAACCGGATGATCTGACGTCTGATATACAAATTATGAACCGGAAGAAAAATTAGGGGGTCGAATCTGGTATATAATTTGTATACCAAACCCAACCCCATCTGGTATATTAAGAAATTGCATACCGGATAGCAGTGCGTGGACAACATCCAGTATGCAATTTAGTAAACTGGATAACGCTCATCCCATATGGGATGACGTCCGGTATACAAAAAATATAATATATGCCAGATGACCTTGGACTCCGGTATACAATTTTCCAAAATTTTTTAAAATTTATTTTTGTTGTGTTGAGGTGTTGAAATTATATGTTACAGATATGGATAGAGTTTCTAGATATTCAGAGGAAGTAAATAAGGTGTCTGATATAAACCAAGTACATAAAAGTGGTTTAGTGGTTCAGGAAGAAGAATGCACCATTGATTTTACAACAAATGACGTAAAATGATTTGTATTTTTTTATGTTTAAGAAATGTAAATTAATTACATAATAATGTGATATATTGTGTAGGTTACATGAGATAAGTTACTTCAATGGATTCGCAAGGTTGCATTTGGACTTGGCTTTGTTGTTGTCATACTTAGATTTGATGACAAAGCAACTAGAGCACAAGGTAGGAAGACATTTGTCTTGTTGGGATGTGAAAGAAGTGAAAAATATAGAAAATACAGAACATATTTAAAGATGAGTATAACTAGCACAAGGAAATGTGATTGTCCATTCAGATTGTGTGACAAACCAATAAAAAAATGGAGAAGGTTAGGTTTTGAAAGTTATATGTGGGTTGCATAATCATGAATTGGCTGAGACATTGGTTGGTGACCCTTATGTTGGTAGATTACAACTCGATGAACACACGCTAGTTGTGGACATGACAAAGAGTTGAGTGAAACCATCAAACATATTGCTTACACTTAAAGAAAACAATGAAGACAATGTGACGACAATCAAACAGTTGTATAATACCAGATATACATACAAGAGATCAATTAGAGGATCAAGAACTGAAATGCAACAGTTGATGATGTTGTTGGAGCATGAAAAATATATTCATTGGAATAAGTGTCACTAGTCCTCCCAAGTTGTGAGTGATATATTTTGGACTCATCCTGATTCATTGAAGTTGTTAAACGCATTTAGCATTGTCTTGTTGATGGATAGCACATACAAGACCAATAAGTATAGGCTTCCACTGCTTGAAATAATAGGTGTGACCTCGACAGGCTTAACTTTCTCAGCTGCCTTTGTTTTGATGTCAAGTGAACTTGAGAACAATTTCATTTGGGCTTTACAAAGATTACGAGGTTGTTTTTAAGAGGAGATGTGTACCTTATTATTAGAGATAGGGACATTGCTCTGATAAATGCAATTAAGCTTTTTTTTCCAGAAGTTTGTAACTTAGTGTGTAGGTTCTACATAAATAAGAATGTAAAGACGAAGTGTAAAATGCTTGTTCATCCCAGAGATGTGTGGGATGTTGTTATGGAAGCATGGGCAAGTGTGATTGATTGTTGGGATTGTGAGGCATTTCCTAAATGTGTCGAATGATTTGAATATGCTTGTTTGGCATGACCTTTATTTCTGAAGTATGTGCAAAAGACCTGGATTAAGCCCCATAAGGAAAAATTTGTCAGCGCATGGACAGATAAGGTCATGCATATGGGAATACAACATCAAATAGGTATGTTTGTTATATATTTTTTTTTTGTTTATTTATATGTTAATGAGAGTTGTGTTATTTGGAGTAATTTTCTATTGTGTATACAGGATTGAACAAGCTCTTGGGAATTTGAAGTGAATTTTACAAACTAGCATGAGTGATTTGTGTACATGTTGGGATGCAATAAACAATCTCCTTGTCATTCAACATAATGAGATTAAGGCACTTTTGAGATGAGTCTACATGTTATTACCCATATTTTCAATAGCTCATTGCGCAAACGTTTAGTGGGTGTGGTAAGCAAATATGCATTGATGCATATTGCAGAAGAGTTTAATAAGGTAAAAGTTATTGGCTTTGATAAGAAAAAGTGTGGTTGTGTCCTTAGACATACTCATGGTTTACCATGTGCATGTGAGCTAGCAAGATATGTGGTTTGTGTTATACTGCTAAATGAAGTGAATGTGATGTGGACTAGACTTAGTTTCTCAGACATATCATCAAGTCAGTCATCATCTGAGTTGTCCATTCAACAAGAATTTGATGTCATTGCTAAACACTTTAACGAGGTTGACATTGAAGGTAAAGTAACCATTAAGGGCAAGCTTCGAGAAATTGCATACCTTGACATCATTATGTCCGCCATTGGAAAAAGTTAAAACTAAAGGGTCTCAAAAGAGTAAACAAAATCGATTTGAGAAGTCAACCAAGCGTAACCCTTCATACTTTGAGCATGTAGACAAAATTCATTCCATTGAGGATACTTGCTCTTCACAGAAGGCTTCAAGGGTTAAGGTAAAAACACATTTGCCCATACCCTCTAAAGTAATTCCCATGCTTGATCAATTTCATCCCATTTGTCATCCATACATAGTGGACATTGTTGATGTTAAACCTGATGGACATTGTGGTTATCGATCTATTGCTGCATTGTTGGGAATGGGAGAAGAGTCATGGCCATTAATTAGAATGGATTTATTTAAAGAGATATGTCAATGGCGTGATTAATATGCAAGTATCTTTGGTACCATTGAATGTCTTGATGAACTAAAGAACTCATTACTTGTTGAGGGGACGACATCTATGTAAGTGCTTGTTACATTTCATGATTAACTTATTTTTTATATAATATTTAACATATTGACAGGCAAGTGTTGACAAGTGAATGACTATACCAGATATGGGTTACGTAATTGCTAGTAGATATAATATTATCCTAGTTTGCTTGTCATTGAAACAAAATATAACCATTTTTCCATTACGAAGTAAACCTCCTTCTGGACTTAGTCTACATCGGCTAATATGCATAGGACATGTCTATGGGTCACATTTTGTATAGGTACATTCACTTATATGTTACAATTTGGCCATTTCATTTTTTAAATTTGAAGGCTAAATTATTTTTGAATTTCATTTATAGGTTAAATTGCTTGATGATTGTCCTTTACTCAATGTAGACATTATGTGGACCATGCACAGTTTTACAAAGGCACAGTTATGGCCATCTCATTATATTGGTAGAATGCAAAACATTTGTACAGATGTTAGGATCAAATACAACATATGTTAATCTTGCGGATGATTAATTACTTATAATGAAATTGTATGACCTTTTATTCATTTATAATGAGCAGGCACTTGTGTATTCATTTTAAATGGACATACTCCACAAGTCAACATGAAAGGTCTAAATAATTTTAGTACTAAAATAGTTAATAAATCAACATAGTACCAACATATAGTTTGTATATAAATCCTAAATACATATAAGGTTCAAATAGTCAATAAATATAGCCCTATGAACTACTAGAAGTCCCTCTCCCTCGAATAGCTCTCCCTCGTCTAGTGTACACTGCTCCTTCACGTGACCCAGTTTGAGCCAACTCAAGAGCAGCTTGTGCATCCTCATATGATGTAGTCCCCTCAGTCACACCTCGACAATCAATAATCCTCTGCAATAGGGTGGTTATCCTTCTGAAGATACCCTGAACACAATGAAATCAATTTTGAATAATTAGAATAAATAAACAATTTAGGTAATTAAACAGTAACCACCACACACTACAAGATCCCAAAATAATGACAAATAAGAAACCGAGATAGAGGTGACACTCTTATCTGGAAAAATTGTGCATCCAATTAGATGCATCAAATAAGCCCTTGCAACAAACACCCACTCTTGCTGCAAGCAACAAGCCTCATAAAGTTCTCTCAACCAACTCAACCACGCCACGACGCTGGTTGGACCATCTTCAACACCTAACAGTTCTAACAACACAGAACAAGCTTCACTGTTGTCTAATTTATTGTAGGTCAGAAACTGACCCACAATAGGAAGATGAAGTAGACATGACACATCATCCAAAGTGATAGAGATCTCACCAAATGGCAGATGGAATGTATTTGTGTCCCTGTGTCATCTCTCAACAAATCCACACATAAGGCCCTTATCCGCTACCTCATAACAAATGTTGCATAGAGGCAACAATTCGCAATTAACAATCAAAGCATGAACCTCAAGACGAGGAAGACTAAACCTATTGACCTTTCTCTCATGGGAGACTAATTTTAGGACTCCCCAATCCTAAACAAAAACCAACAAATCATATCAAAATGTTCACATATTAAAAGCAACATAAACACAACAAATAATTATTACATAATTTTACCTCACTTTGCCACAGTCTCAACGCTACATGGTCATTATAACTTACCAACAGAGAGGCATCAGATTATCCCCCAAGAAAACCTACAGCCTCACCATCATCAACACCACCAATAGAAGTACTGGATGAAGCACCACGATCGCCTCTGCGAACGGATGCTGGAGGCCTTGTCCGACCATCAGATTGAGAACCACATCCTTTGGTTTCTATATCTGTTAAAGTTTACCGTTGATATTCTTTTTTTAAAAAAAATTACAAATCAGTATACCAAATGACACCTCATCCAATATACATTTTAAAAAATTATATAAACCGGATGAGGTGTCATCCGATATACATTTCGAAATAAAATGAAGTGGGATGACACCTCATCTGGTATATGTATTTTGTTTAAAACATACACCGGATGAGGTGTCATCCGGTTTGTAGGAACAGCTGGCTCCAGAAAGGGGGTTGAATGGAGCCTGAACTCAATTCGCTATAAATAGAAACCACCAACCAAGGCAAAAATATATAAGCACAGATAAAGCAACTTTATACTCGTTCACCCTAATCTCTTGGGCTACGTCCAGTTCTCCCTTAAACAAACTGTTCAAGAGGTTCCACTATTTAGCAAATAGTTACAAGTACACAAACCTCTCCAGGTTACAACGAGTACACAAACCTCTCCAGGTTACAACGAGTACACAAACCTCTCCAGGTTACAACGAGTACACAAACCTCTCCAGGTTACAACGAGTACACAAACCTCTCCAGGTTATCATGAGTACACAAACCTCTCCAGGTTATCACGAGCACACAAATATCTCCAAGTTATACCTGTCCCAATCTCCCCCTGAGATCAAGACCACTCAAGAAATAAATAAACACTCTCAAAAGAGAGAATAATGAAAGCTCACAAGGGTTTACTTCACAATGGTGAAGAATTACACAATGGTTTCACACGTCCCAAAATTCTATATGCTCTCAATAGAAAATTGACAATAGACACTCAATATATTTTCTTCAATGTATTATATGATGTATTTCTCTGTTTGCTTCTTATTCTTCAACTTGAAATTGCTCCTCTATATGTAGCTTTTTAGAAACTAGCCGTTGGATGCTTGAACAGAGCAATCTTGACTTTCTAATGTATGGAGCTCAAACTGAAAATATTTTTTTAATTTTCATACTACATCAAACTTGATTAAATCTGTTTCGAAAATAATTTAAAATAACATAGAGAAATTATATCTGGGATACTCATCAATAATTTGAATAATTTCTATTATAAATAGATTTGAATGTTAATGTACATATTTGAGCATTAAAGCACAATATGATATAAAATCAATTAATCACATTTAAATACTCCATAATAATTTGAATAATTTCCATTATGAACAAATTTGAATGTTAAAGCACATAATGCTATAAAATCAATTTAAATCAAATCAATAACATATAAAAGTAAATAGTAAGAAAACTTATCTCTGTATAGACCATGTGTCTCCTGCTTTAATACTAATAATATTAACTGCGCAATGTATATAAGTCATCAAATATAAATGTATACTTGAGTTTTGCTATCATCCAAACTTTATCAAATGATTTGATCCTCTAAAGGAACTTTGGATCGTCTAATATTCAATACGATTTACATTTCAAAATAAAATGTAAACCGGATAGCACCTCATCTGGTTTATAAAATCCAAACATTTCCAAACACATTTCTCGTCGTCGACGACCACCTAAATAAAACATTAACCACTCAAATCTACAATATCACTCACAAATTTCACATAAACATGAATAATTACTTACCTACTATTTTCTTCAAGCTTTAATTGAAGATATCAATCAGTAAAGGTTCCTTCGTCTTCCTCCCTCACGTCCAAAATGCACACCTTCCAAACACAACTCTCACACACAATACACATCGAACAAACCAACTAGAAGGCAATGTAGGGGATGGAGGACTTGAATCGACGACGACGGATCTGAATCACCAATGTCAATGACTACAACTACCACGAAGCTTCAAACGGAAAGGAAAATGGGAATGAATAGGATGAAGGGTAACGTGGAATTATGTAATTTTAGAATAAGGGTAAAATAGACATTTGAAGTCTAGTATGTAGGTGTAGGAAGAATTCGTCAAATGTAAGTCTTTTCTAACTAGCCTTTATTTAGAAGACTGATACCCAATTTGCAAATACGCAATGGGAACTTAATATCGATGGGAGTGCTGTTACAAGTCTTGGATAAGTTGGGTTTGGAGGATTGATAAGAGATTTTAAATATGTTTTTTTTTGACAGTGGAGCATTTCAGATATAATCCATGCCAAAGTTTATTTGTGTTTTAATTTTTTAAAATTTTAAAATTGTAAGTATATTTTTAATTTGTTTCCTATTTTTTTAAAAAATTAACTTTATATTTATCTTTTTTCTTTCCATTGTACCAAAAAACTGAGTTATTTTCCCAACCAAGCTACAATCTCCCAATATTAATTGCATCTCGCGTGAAAATGTAGAAGATAGCAGATGCCCTTGAACATTCTTTACAAACACTAAAAGGAAGTAACATGTTTTGAAAAAACATCATTGTTAATGCTGATTCGTTTACCAATAATCTTTACAAGAGCATTCACCGTGCTTGAAATGATGAAACCTGTTTCTGTCTCTGACAATAATTTCCCTGTTATAAATTTTGGATATCATTTTTGCTACATTATGGCAATCCCAGCAAATCCTCAGGTTCATAACAACCCTAATAGGAACACCCTTCAAACTAATTAACCCAAAAGCAAGGGCTACCTTCTCACTATGTTTCCTCAAAGCATCTTCCTTCTCCTCTTCTTCTATATCAAAAAGCACAGGGTTAGTGTTAGCCACATACCCTGCTAGTCTTAAGCACCTAGAGATTTCTTCCAGCTTCAATTCAATCTCACCATATCTTGGGTGAGACTTGTCCCCAACAATGAATTCATGAACTTCACCATCAACTTCTATGACACTACAACCAGGGAGCTTCCTCACACCCTTAGCCTTCATGGTATGCCTCAAACTACTTACCCTTTCCCAATTCTTATCCTCGGCATATATATTTGACAGAAGGACATAAGCACCATCGTTTTTGTCTTCTAGTTCCACTATCTTTTTCAGTGCAAGCTCACCCAGTTCCTTGTTTTTACACATTCTACAAGCATGAAGCAAAGCACTCCATGCACCAACATGAGGCTTCATAGGCATGCTATTGATGAAGTTCATAGCTTCCTCCACACGCCCAGCTCTACCATACATATCAACCATCAGGCCATAATGCTCAAGCTGGGGGTCAATTCCAAAAACACTCCTCATTGTGTCAAAATGCTTTCGACCTTCCTCCACCAACCCAACGACACTGCACCCTTTCAAGACAGAGATGAAGGTAACTCCATTCGGCTGAACTCCCTCTCGTTTCATAGTATAAAATAGATCTACACTCTCCTCACCAAGACCATTCATGGCCAACCCACCTATTGCACTACTCCAAGTGTAAACATTCCTCTCCTTCATTCCCCAGAAAACCTTCATTGCCTTATCAATGTTCCCACATTTTGCATACATGTCAACAAGTGCAGTTCCCAGTGTCACTGTCATCCGAACCTTATACCTCTCCACATATGCATGCACCCATCTTCCCTGATCCAAAGCACCCAAATGGGTACACGCAAACAAAACCAAAACCATGGACACCTCATTAAGCTTCACACCCTCCAATTGCATCAAACGAAACATATCCAACGCCTCTCTGGGCCTTCCACTTTGCGCATACCCCGCAATCATGGCGTTCCACGCAACATAATCTCTCTCAGACATTTCATCAAACAACTTTCTCGCAAAGTCAACGTCACCACACTTGGCACAAGCATGCAACATGGCGGTTTGACAAACCAAGTCCGGTTCAACAACCCCTTCAAACACACCGTAACACGAACTGAGACAACCCAGTTCAGCGTACATGTAAACCAAACCGGTTTGCACGTGTGGGTCGTGCTGAAAGCCGTGCTTTATGACTGCCCCGTGAACGCACAAGCCTGTGAAGCGCACGTGGAGTTGAGCGCACGTGCGAACGAGGAAGGTGAATGTGTAGTTGTCAGGGGAGAGAGTATCAGAGTGAAGAATGTTGGTGTAAAAATAGAAGCTTCTGGAAGGAGTGGAGCTTTTAGAGAAGGCTCGGATCATGGAGTTGAGAGTGAAGAGTGTGGGGTGGGTTTGTTGGGAATGGAGGATCTTATTGGCATATTGAAGAAGATTGGTTGAGTTGTGAAGGGCTATGGTGGCAACGAATTGGCCATGGAAGTGCGGATTGTTGAGGGTACCCTTAACCACCAACTGAGCGTGTATTTGCTTCACCTCTTTCGATGTGGTGCATGAATTTAGCAGTGAAATCGTGGGGTGCTTTGCGATCCTTTTCAAACGCTTCATCTTCCTTTGCTGCATCAACCTCAAAATCCTCACAGTCCAATAACCTTTTTTTATTTAATCTAAATATTGCTATTTTTATTAATGGGTAATGATACACATTTTTTTAAGACATATATAATCATTTTTTTTTGTTTATTTTTATATTACATCTCATAGTCTATAAATTTATCAGTTTTTCTATTTTTTCTCTCTAGATTTAATTTACTTTTTTTTTCCTAAATTAAATGTGGTTTAGATGAACATTTTAGGTGTCTATAAAAGATTTTCCGTTATTAATTACTTCTGCTATTTCGTGTATTGTTCTATTTATGGGTTTAACAGTAAATAATATTCTTTTGTGTGGTTTACGAGGGTTTGCTCGAGCCGAAATATAATATTTTTATACTGTTCGAAGAGTGACAAATTGGTTGTTTTAAACAAAATGTCATTTAAAAATATTAATTTATACACTAAACAACTTATCCCAAAATAAATTTGTATGCTGTGATTTTTATTATACTAGTACAAAATATACATTTTACAATATATTATTTATATCACTTATAAAATGGAAATATAATAAAAGTAGCATAATATTGTTATAATTGATTAGATTATTTCAAATTTATTGTAAATTTAGTCTATATAAAATATATTTTTCATCAACTAAATTTGAACCAATGTAAAAAATGTTTTATACATAATTTACAAATCTAATTTGTATAAAAGTTCTGGTGTCCCTAACTCCTCCTCGTTGCTCTCAAAATGACCACGAGAGTAGATATGAGTTTTAATAATGATTAAAACAATATTTCGACTAGATATCATAAAAAATAAAGAATAAATTAAAATTCAATCACAATTGAGAATTAATGTTGTATTACTTTTCATTTATGAAGGTTCTGCTTCTAATTATTGTTGTATGTATGAGATACGACTAACCATTTTTGTAGTGAATGTTCTTGTATATATTTTTAGTTTTATTTTTATAATGATTTTATTAATTTTCTAACTAGAGCTCCTGTCAAATCAATGTTTATTTGAAAGTCATATATAATATATAATAACGGTAATAGTAAAAATCATCCTCATATATTTAATATATTTTTTAATACTTAATGAAATATTAAATAGATTATTTGCAGAAATAGTTTCTAATTTCTTATTATCGATTGAGTAAATGAGTTAAGGATCATAAGTCAATACAACTCATTTTTTCCTTCATTTGCACATAACCCAAACATATATAAAAATTATTTAAAATATAATCAATTATTAAAAAACATAAATACACATATATCACTACAATAAAAATCGTTTTTAGAAATTAATTTATTGGTTTCTAAAATGATAAAATTGGTCACTAATGTATTTAGAGACTAATTTAAAAACTAATAGTAATAAGTGACTAAAATCTTAGTTGTTAATTTTAGATACCAATTTATATACTAATTTAAAAACCAATTGAGTTACCATAATTAAAAACAATTTAGTGACCAATTTTATTGAAACCAATTTAGTGACCAAATATATAAATACCAAAAAATAGTCACTATATTGGTTTTTAAATAATAATAATATTATATTTTTAAATAATTGAATCTGTGATATCATATTTTTTCTTATTAAAATAATTTAAAATAGAAAAGTAAAATTATTTTTGTAATTTGATACGAGAAATAAAAAATATTTGAGTTTCAAATATAACCATGTAAAAAAATGAGTCATTATATCAAAATGATACACTATTGCATCTCATGCCAACACAATATTAAGAAGTACCATACAAAGAAAAAGTTTTCAATCAAAATAGAAAATGATACACTATTACATCCCATGACAACACCATATTAATAAGAAATTTCAACTTTGAAACAACAACAGTTTAATTTGTTTTTTTTTTTTTTTTGTTAATGTAGCTTTTTTTTTTTTTTT
>Ga0209700_107756_pt1 | contig 14693 bp, 9 predicted proteins | sample SiratroredBW_FD_187528 | JGI IMG/M metagenome (GOLD analysis project Ga0209700, IMG submission 187528) | Root nodule microbial communities of legume samples collected from California, USA - Siratro red BW (SPAdes) (version 2) | ecosystem: Host-associated > Plants > Roots > Nodule | place: USA... | reverse complement strand
TAATAATAATAATAATAATATTGGTAATAATAATAATAATAATATTAACATTTATAATAGAAATAATAATAATAATAATGTTAATATTAATATTAATAATTAATATTATTAATAATATTTATAATATTTATGACAACAATAATATTATTAATTTAATAATAATAACAGTTTTAATAAAAATATTGATAATAATATCAATAATATTAACAATAATATTATTAATGCTAATAATAATAATATTTGTAATGATATTAATAATAGTAATAATGTTAATAATAATATTAATAATATTATAATAATAATAATCATTATATATTAAAAATATTAATAATGATAATTAATAATAATAATGTAAATATTTGTATTATATATGAATTTACATACGGATTAAATCCGTATGTAATACCCTGAATATAAATTTGTATGTATTATTGGTTTTACATATGGATATAAATCTATATGTAATACTAATTTTTAAGACGAATTATATTATAGACGAATTTACATACAGATTAAATTTGTATGTAATATGTAATACTCTGGATGCAAATCTGTATCTGAAAATTCGTATGTAATGTTGATTTTACATACGAACTTGGATCCGTAGGTAATTTTGTATGCAATGTTAATTTTACATACGAATGCAAATTCATATCTAAAATTCTATATGTAATGCAAATTTTACATATGAATTTTCATCTATATATGCAATTTCCGTAGATAGTTCAGGACTTTTTTGTACTGTTATTTGGCTAGCATCATCCTACCATGCAAGTGATTCTTACACTTTTCAAGCCTTGCCAAATAATTTTCTTTTGGGGTGAAGACAAACTCTCCTTTGAGACAAACTTTAACAAGTAGATTTCGCAAGCATTATTCAAAGCCTGAGCACACTTCTTTTGCACAACAACCACAAAAGAAGTTTTTCCAATTTGCATCATTCCTTGATCATTGAGGCATCCCCAAGAGATTGGAATCTTGAGAATTATACGCCTACTCTACTGAAAAAAAAAAACAAACCATGAGAAAAAATTACAATCCACAATAAAAAAAACACAATACAAACAAATATAATCACTCAAAAGATTATGGCACTTCTACTAGGAACAAATAGGAACAAGAAAAAACTCATTATCAAAAGTGGAGAATTAAGGTTGTCGAATTCCCTCTCTCCACCTTAATTCACTTAAGTATTAATCTTTTAATATTTCAAAACATTAAATAGACCTTTCACCTTTATGTAAAAGTAATTAATGAGTGATAATTATTGCTTTTTATTAATTATTATTGAATATACATTGTAGGTTTTTGAACTTTTATTGTTCAAAAATATTTTCATTTTCATTTTTTATATTTTATTTTATTTTTTAGTACATAGAAAAAATGGATGGTTTATTAAAATAGTAAGATAAACGCGTAAAAATTTGATGTTTCTAACTAGCATTTTAGCATGGATTAATGAGAGCATGGATTAACGAGGATGGTAGAATTTTCATGTGTTGCATGTGGGGCGGTGACCAAAGGGGCTGCAAATAAATTGATAAAGGGGCTGTAAAATCCCTCCACCACTATCCACAATTTTGTGCCCCTTGCCTAAAACCATGTAACATTATACGTCCTCTCATCCTCTTATATTTCAACACTAGTTTTGTCTCCCATCATCACAATTTTTTCTTTATTATTCAGATTTTATTTTATTTTAATTTTCTTAAAAATATTAATACTTTAACACTGTACACAATAAAATACAATAATTTAATACTAAAATAAATTATTATTTTATTATATAATATTTTATTAAATAAAGCAAGTATTAAATAATATAATTCTTGAAACAAAATATTTTTTTTTCAAATACAACCTTCTTAATTTATATTTGTTTTCTTAATTTTTTTCAATCTAATAGCTTCTCCTAGGTTGATTCTAAGCCATAATAATCTATTACAACGGATATCATAATATGAAATAGAATTACTAAAATTATGATAAGTTAATTTTGCCTATGCAAATTTTTCTTTAATAACAGTTACTGATATTTTCTTTTGGCGTTTGCTGGTCCCTTAAACAAAATATTTAATTTTAAAATAAAATTTATAATTAATAAATAAATAATTTGAGTATAATACTAATATTTTTTTTCAATACTTCAACTTCAAAATCTTTTTTATTTATGAACTTGGTATTGCTAAAAATCCTTAAGAAAGGATAGGATAATTTTTGTGTGGGTAATTACTCTCTTTTCTTATTGTTATGTTATGCCTCCTCAAGCTAGTATTTTAAAGCTATAAAAATTGAAAAGAAGGTTACTAGAACTATAAAATTTCCAAGAGTATCAAATACACAAGGGTATAGAAAATGTCCTGCATGAAAAGGGATACTATGCCTTTAAAATGTATGGTAATTCTGATTGGAGATGGATTCTTTTGTCTTCTTTTTTTATTTTTCTTCTTTTTTACCTTTTCCTCAGGATGTTGTATATATTATTTTGTTATCGATGTCCTCTTTATAGCATATGCTAACTTTTCTTTTTCTTTCTTCCTTCGTTAATTAGGTCATTGTAGCTTTAGTTTATAGTTAATTATATCTACGTCAAAAGATTCGGATAAAGTATAGCTTTATTTTCCAATCTTGCTATTAATGTCAGTTTCAATCATATTCTCGCCACTATTTTGGAGAAAGTATAGCTTTATTTTTCCTTTCACTCGTCCTTTCTTTTTCGTGATGCAATAATCACTTTACACAACAAGAGTTTTACGTTAAGTGCATAAAATCTAATAATTCGTACATAGAGGAGATCTCCGTTTTTATTTATGAAAAGTCATACTTTTTCATTTTCAAATATAGATAATTTTAATTATTTTTACCTTATTCAATGATTTTTTTTAACACTAATAGAAAAATACTGTTTTTCGTCATCGAATAACATCGGTTAAAACGCCAACCACCATTGTTAAAAACGTGGTAACATTTTTGTACATAAAATGACATATACAACGGCCTGTTGGTGCATAATCACCATCGAAAACAAAGTAAAAAAAATTCAAAATTCAAAATTTTAACTTTTGGATTTGGTGGGCCACATATAACGGCGGTTTTGGCAAAAGAACCGCCTTTGTATGTGCGTCTAAATTTTTTTGAGGGAAATTAAGTAAAATGAGGGCAACATATAACGACGGTTATTTCAGAATAACCGCCGTTATATCATATAACGGCGGTTAAAATGTACCAACCGCCATTATATACCCTGTTTACCCCATCCCTAGCCCCCTTTCCCTTTCACTTTTTACGCTTCTTCCTCTTCGCGCAGCGCTATCTTCCACTGTTCCGGCATATTTTTTTGCAATTTCAACCTCCATTGTTGCTCATTTTGCCTCCACTTCTCATTTCCTCCATCAAGGTGACTTGGTTCTAGATTTTCACCATTCGTTTGCGATCCAAGGTTCGTTCCTCTTTGCGTTTCTCTCTTGGGTTTCGTTTGAACTAAAAATTCGTTCCTTTTTACTGGTTTTGATGTTTTATTGAATCTGTGTTGGATTTTTATTGTTTTGCAAGTGTTAATTTGGCTGCATTTGCTCGTTTGGCTTCGTTTTTGTGTTTGGCCGCAATCGTCACACCACTTCTCTTCAAGAGGTATGTTTTTATGTGTATTAGAATTGTTGGCTGGAATGTTTGTGTGTATTAAAATGCTATTTTTTATTTTATTTGGTTACAATTGAGTTAGAATTATTATGTGTGTTGAAATGCATGTGTGATATATAAGAAACGGATTTGGGTTGAGTCCGGGGATGTTCGATCCCCAACAATTTTGTATGTTATCTGGTCATAAAGTAATCTGTATGAATGTTTTCCACTAAACGTAGTGATGGATCGAAGTTGGATAAATGCAAGTTGGATCAGTGATGTGTATGAGAAAGGTGTTGAAGATTTTTTAGAATTTGCTAAACGGAATGGAGTAGGAATAAATGGATGATATTTTTGTCCCTGTGTGAATGGAAGAAGAGTAGATATTGAATTGATACGAGAACATATTATGTGTGATGGTTTCTTGAAGAGCTATAAAGCTTGGACTTGGCATGGTGAAGTTATAGACTTACCATATGGGAGTGAGACGGATAAGTCTGAGTATTCTAATATGTATTCTGAAGATTGTATGGAGGAAATGATTTGTGATACTGGAGAAGAGAATTTCCGACAAACCCATGTGTATGATTCATTGAAAGATAATTCAACAACAGATTTGTATCCCGGTTGTTTAAGTTTTTCATGTTTGTCAGCAGTATTATGGTTATTTAATATTAAGGCAAGAAATGGGTGGACTGATAAAAGTTTTACTGAATTGCTTGAGTTTTTGCATGAAATACTTCCTGAAGGTAATACATTGCCGACCAGTCACTATGAGGCCAAGAAGATATTGTGTCCAATGAGTATAGAGTATTAAAAAATACATGCTTGTCCAAATGATTGTATACTGTATAGAAAAAAATTTGAAAGATTGCATAAGTGTCCCAAATGTTCTAATGTATATAAATGTAATATATATGTATTGAACTCCATTTCTCTTTCGTATATTGAATTGAAAAATTCTGGCTGGGAATTACTGTAAATTTCATGTGCAGGGTTATGGTTTATTCATAATTCAATTTTCGTTTTAAAAAAAATTCACAAATACAACGACGGTTATAGCATTAATCGCCATTGTATATGTTATACAACGACGGTTATGGCCAGAACCGCCATGGTATAGCAGGCCAAAACCAATTTTCAGGCCCTATCCCACGGCAGTTCTGGCCATAACCGCCGTTGTATAGCATATACAATGGCGTTAATGCTATAACCGCCGTTGTATTTGTCCCACAAATCCATCCCAAAAGACAATCCCACACTCTTGAAGTTGGTATATGAAGTCGGTTCTTAATCTTAACCGTCTTCGTATTTAACTCTTTAACGTCGGTGGTTAAACCGCCATTGTATGTGAATATTTTCAACGTCGCCTAATACAACGTCGGTTGGTTAACCGACATCATAAGGACTCCTAGAACTGACTTTAAAAGCTCTTTTTGTACTAGTGTAAGGTGCCTTAATTTGAATTAAATGTTGAATTTTTCTAAGAAAATATTTTAAAGATTTTTAAGAGATTAGTAAATTTTAATGCACTTAATAATTTATTCTTTACGTAAAGTTAATTTTCTTTTATATACGAGGTGGTATATTAGTTAGTAATGATTAATATTATCATAGGAAAAACCTCCAAACTGTTATTTTATGAATATAAGAATATTATTAAGCCTAAACATAATAACTCGTGATATTAATCACAATTAAATTGTTTAACATTTTTATTTATTTTTAATTTCAACGAAACATTAATAAGTGCTTTCTCATGTCTTGTTTATAAAAGGAATTATTTATTATATTATAAACTCAACAGAAAATCTATACAATATTTCAAAATATAATTTAAACATACAAAATATAAATACATATCAATATTTATAAAAGAAAAAATAAAATAAAGTATTTATTGATTTCCTCATGCTGCTTCTACACGTACACTTATATATATTCATGCATATAGTAGAATCATAGTAGGTTAGTACATAAATAATACATGTAAGGGTAAACTATTGAAACAAATTTATAATATAAGAAAAAGTATATAAAATGAAACAATTTTATTTTAATTTATAAACACTCAAATTTCAATTACACACCAAGATATAAAAATCATAAGACTTGTATCAAGTATTTCATACATAACACTAATATGTAATTCAATCCAAGACTTAGTTTTACTAGCAAATTCAAAATTAATGGATCATGATAAGCTCATTATAACTCAAGTAGCACCTCTATATATATCACAGTGTGAAAGAATTCATTTTTCAACTTCTCACCACATGATATCTTAATCTCTATAACTTAGACTATCAGTAAAGCAAGCAAGAAGATATCTATTACAATATAGGTGTCAATTTTAATATACAAAACAAAAATAATTCACACGTCATGTCATATGTATGACCCAAATTCATACAAATTTTATCAATCTTATTAAGCATTATCATATCATATACCTCATTTAAACAAAATAACAAATTAATCAAATATAAAAATTAATATTTATTTTGTATTTATCAAAAATTCATATTCAATCACTTAAAGAGACTAGAAGAATTTTCTTTTAGTTTGAGTGAAGATTTCTTTATTTGAGCAAAAATTGAGCAAAAGCTGTTAGGTATCCAAGTGTGAATCTAAGTCCCACATTGAGTAGAAATGAGAAAGTTGAGCAACATATAAGAAAGAAGACCCACAAACCTAATGCCTTAAGGTTTTGGGTTGCAGGTGGCTTCATTCCCTTATGTGGGTCAAGCTCTTGTCTCATTCTTGTTTGTCTCCCCTGTGTTTTACTCTCTCGATTTGATGGTCGCTGACAAATCTAATGCCTTAAGGTTTTGGGTTGAAGGTGGTGTCATTCCCTTATGTGGGTCTTACTCTTGTCTCGTTCTTATTTGCCTTCCCGATGTGTTCTCTCCTCGATTTTCCTATTTTATTTTTTCTTGATCGACATGTCCTTCCCACTCAAACCATTCCTTTCTCCAACACAGATTCTACACCCACACCTACACGTATCCTTGTCATTCCCCAAGTTCTATTATTTCTAGTCCCTTTTGAATTGAATTTGTTGGGAAAATTTGAAGGGAGAAACATCGAGAAGACAAACAAGAATAAGAAGAAGAGCCCAACACATAATGAAATGACACCACCTTCAAGCTAAAACCTTAAGGTATTAGGTTTGTGGGTCTTCTTTCTTATATGTTGCTCAACTTTCTCATTTCTACTCAATGTGGGACTGAGACTCACACTTGGATACCTAAAAATCTTCCCTCAAGTGAGAGTCCCTCTACCACATTGGTACCCTCCCCCTCGAGTGAAAGCATTTTCAAAACTTTCGATATAGGGATTAAACTGTACTCGTCTGAGCCGGTTACACAAACCATCGACTCTGATACCACTTACTAGAAAAATCAAGGGGAGAAACAACAGGGAGATCTCACAAGAATGAGAACAGGGCCAAACACACATAAGGGAATGACACCACTTTCAACCCAAAACCTTAAAACATTGTGTTTGTGGGTCTTCTTCTTTATATGTTGTTTAACTTTCTCATTCTTACCCAATGTGGGACTTAGACTCACACTTGAATACCCAACAATCTCTCCCTCAAGTGAGAGTCTCTCTTCCATATTGATGCACTCCCCCTCGAGCCACATTTGTACACTAAGTGAGAGTCCCTCTTCCCTATGGGTACACTCCCCCTCGAGCAGAAGCATTTTCAAACACGAGTACCTCAATCACAAACAACCTTCACTTGTACCACCATTTACACACTTAAATGGGACACACTTGCCTGAAACCAGTTGTTGGGAGAATTCGAGGGGAAAACACTCGGGAGACAAACAAGAATAAGAATAAGAGCCCAACACACAAGGAAATGACATCACCTTCAAGTCAAAACCTTAAAGCATTAGGTTTGTAGGTCTTCTTTCTTATTTGTTGCTTAACTTTCTCATTTCTACTCAATGTGAGACTTAGACTCACACTTAGATACCTAACAAAACTTGCATATATTTTAAGAAAAGAGTATCCTTTAAAAGAGTCTCCCATATCCACCTATCATCCTAAAATAATATTTTATTTCCTTTATTCAACTCGTCATGTGATGTTTTTATTAAACTATTTTTCTTTTTTACTATTTCCACAAATATTTCTAAGATTCCTTCACCGTCTACATTCACTAACATTGTTGCATCCATTGTCCAAGGTCTTCCATGACTTATATTTGAAGACAATTATATCCCTCCATAGCCCCTTTTCGTCTCTTCGTGATCCCTACTTCCACTTATAAGAGTCATATTAAATTATACAATATCTTTTACGTCTAAACATCCACTTTCTTTGTTTTCACAAACTATTTCTATCTTATAACTTGTCTTTTTTCTATCATACCCAATTCCTAATAGAATTGACATTATATTTTAATATAAAAATAATTAATACAAAAGATATTATAAATTGAGTGTTATAACAAAAAGGATAACAGATATACTTTGAAGGCTATAAAATAAGAATGGAAGAATAACTATTATGCTGTAAATTTTTGGACAACTTCTATAAATCTAAGATATCAATGTAGTATTGACATACTCCCATAGTTTTATTATAGAATTTGATATGAAAAATTTATAGAAAAATTTACGTACTATTTAATTATCAGAATTATATGGAAATAAAGACACAAATGCTGTGGTTGTGGTCTGAAACTGCTATTCTAAATGTGTTCCAAATGAAAGAAAAAAATAGAAATTGCAATTGCAGAAATTGAAGTCAAAAACATCGTCTGAAAAAGTTTATTTTAAAGTTACGTATGTGTGGTGGTTGGTGTCACAGTTTTTCACCGTTGTATTTAGTCACTTTCATATATGAAATGAAGAGGGTGGACCTTATCTCAAAATTATTCTATTTCTTTTTTAGTGGTTTTTTCGTTTCAAGTAATGCAGTTGTATTCCATTAACCATGAACGTACACAGTGTTTGTTATTTTTAAACTCTAAATGCATTACCTTCTCAAATTTTACGAAATCATACATGCTTGTTATCAACAACATTTGCTAACTTTAATTATTGAATTGTATATTTTGGGAGTGACAGGACATGTTACAATTGTCATCAACACACACACACACACACATATATATATATATATATATATATATATATATATATATATATATATTGTGTAATTATACTATTTTAAATCTAATTATTTAACATCCTTTATAATTTTAAACTGTGGATATTTTAATCTAACTTTAAATAAATTGTCTTGTTATGTATTTTTAAGATATTAGTTGAATAGTCAAATTAGTAAGAGAGTTAGCAACTCTTGTAAACGTTTAAAAAAGATGAAAATTGTTATTTAAGCCTAAGCTGTTCTTCGAATAATAAGAAAGACATTTGATATTTTACGAGATCTTAAACAATCCATTTAAAGGTGACTTAGTCCAAGTATGAAAAACAAAATAAACAAGTTTTTGTAACTATTTAAGATATATATTTTTATCCTACTTTAGCATCTTTATTAAAAAATTCATTAAAAAAAACAAAGGAAAAATCTTAGACCCTATTGATTTTTTTTTTGAGTTTAATGCAATTAAATATGCGTTGTTGATATTTTCTTTTTACTAAATTAATTATGGTTGATTAATTTTATTCTTTTGTATTTAATGTTTGTGTTGTTCTAATTGAAAAAAAACTTAATTAGCAAATGTACCATTTTATAATTTTAAGAGTAATTGAGAAATTCTGAAATTATGGAAGAAAATAAACAATTGTTATTTTACGAATAAGATAAAGAAAATTCATCATCATTAGAACATTTTTTATTAATATTAGCAAATTCAAATCAATTGTGAGATCAAGAAACTTGTAACTTGTAACTTTTTAAGTGATTAAAGCTTAAATTAAATAAATTTGTGCATAAAAATAAGCAGCAACAATATAATTTCTTCAATTTACACTCATTTTATTATACACACCAATTATTTTATTCTGATTTTTTATGCACATGAAATCAACTTAGTAACCTTATTACTCTCATTCTCATGGTTTGAAAGTAGCATTTTATTTACCTATAGTTATCAAACAAATATTTCGACATACGATCTTATTTACTATATTTTTTTTCTGTACTTCTAAGATTTACATAACATACAACAATATAAATGTTCACTCATCTTTTATGACGTAAATAATTTCTTCATGACGTAATCATTTTATTTTATTTTCAAAAATATTAATGAAACTCATTTATATATTACGTGAAAATAAGAATATTTGAAATTTTTTAGCAAGAAAAAATATATAAATAATAGAACCCTAGGGTGTCCTAACCCTTATAAAAAAAACTCTTATATACATATAAAAAAGATTTTCTTGTAACTCTCTAACCGAGTAACACAATTTCACATAAATTAAATATACATATTGCTGACAGTCAACATAAAAAGTTATTTCCCCATTCTTTTGTGAATACAAGAGTAAATTTAAGAATATGTTAATACGTTCTCTCATATTTCTTTTATCTATTTTCAGGACAAAAAGTTGAATTAATTATATGTTATAAGTGTTTGTTTTACACCTAAGAGTTTAACATACTAATATATTTAGCATGACTCCCATCTTTACATAACCAACGAAAGTTAGACTAATCAAAACCTTAAAACATGTGACAAATTCTGCATTATAAATGTGAGAATGTTTGTTAAATGTGAGAATTTGTTGACTGTAACTGATAATTGCATATAATTAAGTTACTCTAATGAAACAAGACTATGATATATAGTTGTCAACAACCACTCATGTATTCCATGAAGAAATGAAGAATGAGGAACAAACGAGGCTATTACCTTTAACATAATAAGCTAAAAGTCACCTGAATTTCCTAAATTTCAAAACTGAACACGAATTCTCTGTGCCGGTTTCTGAATTGAAACTGAAAGAACACGCTTTGTGCCTCGAAATAATATACGTTTGCCCTTATCTTCCCATGGAAAGAGATTCGTTGCATAAGGGTTAACAACACCTTTGTCCTTGTCTGAGTCACGCCATAATTGTGATTCATGTCATGAACTTCTGGTCAAGTGTAACTGCCAAAATCTTATTTTCCTTTTGGACTTCTTTTGGGATAAGAGATGATGTATATATTCATTCCTATTATTGGACATGTGCACAACAAAAGCTTAAATTAGTTTGGCTTCCATTTACTTTGTTTTCTCTCCAAATAAATCAACCCATTATCTTTATTTCATTTGCGTCTGGGATTCAATGATATACTGTTAGTTTTTGGTGAAACTTTTTATCTGATCAACAGTCTCCTCACATATTGTTTTGGAGCTTTATAAAAGAGGTGAACCTTTTTCTTTTTTTTTTCTTATGAAGAAAAGTAGTATGTGACATTACTTAATATACAATTAATTTCTTCTGCCACTTGATTATAGTTGTCTGCTGAATTTTCTGTTGTTAAGAACTTAATTTTGTTTAAGTGGGTGTCACTGGTGGACAACTTCGCAAACAGTATTACTCTATTTTCCTTTTTTCAAAGTTTAAGACTTTTTAATTTATTTTGTTCTGGATTGTTAATTGCTACCTCATATAAATTACACACCCCAACTTTTAATATGGCCAAAAAGGTGTAGATTGTGGGTTTAAAGTGCAACCAAACTACTCATGTTCACATATTGTGCTTTCTAATGAATTTATAAGGAGAAAGGCTCAATTATTTGTGAAACCAAAAAACTTGCAACACTCAAGTTTCAGTAAATATAATATCTCAAAGTATAGTTAATCCCACATATGTTGTTACTATATTTACAAATTGAGGGAACTTTCCTCTTCAATTATTCTCCCTTTATAGTTTTAATGCAATCTTTAAGAAGTGAGACAAAATTTACTATGCTTTTAAAACCCAATACATAGTTTTATATGACATTTGGTGAATAAAATATCTGTTGTCTTTTAACCAGTGGGCTTGCCCCACTTTTGCCTCCAACATAGGGGATTTTCATCCATAAATACCCTTGTTGGTAGCGTGTGTCTTCCACACTTTCTCCACATACCCTCTTCTTTTTCTTATTATTATTCCTCTTCATCATCCTCTGTTATTGATTATTTTTCCTTCAATTGGCTCAGGCTTTCTCACCATGTCACCAAATCAAACATCCCTGGACCAAGCCAAGTTTTCCCTTCCAACCATCGACCTTGAGCAACATGCAACAACTCTTGAGATTGAAGCTGAGAGCAACTTTGACTACTCAAAAAGATCTCAATGGCTGCGTGCTGCTGTGTTGGGAGCCAACGATGGATTGGTCTCAACAGCATCGCTCATGATGGGGGTAGGAGCCGTGAAGCAAGACCTAAAGGCCATGATCCTATCAGGGTTTGCAGGGTTGGTGGCAGGAGCTTGCAGCATGGCCATAGGTGAGTTTGTGTCTGTGTACTCACAACTTGACATAGAGGTTGCCCAGATGAAGAGAGACAAGGAAAGGATGCATGGTAGTGAGAGAGAAGGAGAAGAAACTGATGAAGAGAAAGAAAGTTTGCCAAATCCTTTGCAGGCTGCAGTAGCCTCAGCTTTAGCTTTCTCTGTTGGTGCAATGGTTCCATTGCTTGCAGCCTCCTTTATCAGGGATTATAAGGTGAGGATTGGGGTGGTTGTGGCTGCTGTGACCTTAGCTTTGGTGGTGTTTGGTTGGTTAGGGGCTGTGTTGGGAAAGGCTCCAGTGTTTAGGTCTTCTGCAAGGGTCTTGCTTGGGGGGTGGATGGCCATGTCCATTACTTTTGGTTTAACCAAGTTGATTGGTTCAAGTGGACTCTAGTATAGTAGTTCCTATCTTTGTTTTGTATGTCTTATATATTAGAGTTATAACTGTGTTAACTATGCAGTTATATATATATATAGACTCTCTTTTCATTTTTGCTGAAAATGATAAGATGAGACATAGGTTAATGAAAGTAGTTTAATTGGTGTTTCAAAAGTACTTGTAATTGGCATGGAGTTCTCTTTATTTACATGATGATGGATAAAGTTTGGAGTTTTCTGTGGGTTGATTTATTTATATGAATTAATCAATAAGTCATGTGTGTTATTCCATAGAGGAAAAGGAAAGAAAGAAATAGCATGGATGATCTTGTACATATTCTCAAATTACTAAACAATGAAACATAATTTTTTTGATCTCTGAAGTGCCTCTAATAGACACTATTAATGTTGAAAAACACGTACGTTCACCCTATAAGAAACTATAAAGTTTAATTCTTGAGTAAATTGCGTTATACAAGTTATTAAGAATTGTATTGAGTTTATAGTAAAGAAAATAGTAACCACACCCATTTTCTAGCACAAAACAGAATTCATAGGAGAAGGGTTATGAGATTACAAGAAATATCCTCAACCTGTAAACTAACATATAACATATGGAAAACTGAGCCTTCATAGCTTGGAGTCATTAATTGTGCCTTTCTTAATAATATTTAATTTTGTATTTATATCACTAACTGGGTTAGGTAGGACAATTGATTACTTGGTGAAGGAGTGAATCTACATCTAAAAAAATATTATTGCAGATAATAATTGAATTGAACAAAAAAAAAAGTATTTGAATTAATCTTTTTTTTTACAATTTTTTTTGAGATTTTTTCTTTTAGATTTTTTATTCAGTGACCAACTCCACTAGTCAACCCACCATTTTAATGGGTTGAGTCAGGTTGGCATCTTTCCTTATATTGATTTTGTTACTTTATAAAGTTGGATGTTGGTATTTTTTTTTATTAATTGGAGTTGAGTTTTTATAGTGGTACTATTTTTTAATAATACTTAGTTTTATTTTAATCATTTGCCTAATAATTTTTTTTAATATTTGTAGATATTATTGGGATAAAATTTTATATATGGATTAGGAGAAAGTTTTTGTTAAAATTAGAAAAATAAAATGTTTTTAATCCTTTATATTCTGATGTTTTTTCTTTTGAATATATTAAATTTTAAAAATTGAAATGGTATTTTATTTTTCATTTTAAAAAAAATATTAAATGTTAACAAAATTGAATGATGTATTTATTAATATATTTAATGTTTTTATTAAAAAATTAAAAGTAGACATTTTTAAAAATAAAGTACTCAAATGAACATTTTTATAAACCGAACATATCAAATTAAAACTTTTAAAGATACACAGGTAATTTTGTTTATCTATTTAGTGTTTTCGTTAAAATGAATCAAAATAATTTTTTAAAAAAACATAAAATGTCATGTTGAGACTATTAAAATAATATAAAAAGTGAATATATATATGTCATTAAATCTAAAATCACTGACATGTTCAAAGGAGAATATGTCATTAAAACAGTTGAAAAAGAAATCGACATAAAACAAACTCAAGAGTCTATCCCTCTAATATCTCGGCAACTTATTGCCGAACATATAAAAGATTATAAATATTTGCATATCGGGTCTATCCAGATTTCAATTAAACCATTGTTCAGACAAGGGATCGATATCCCTTTATTTGCAGTTCTAAGAGATAATAGGCCTAAACAATTAAGTGATCAGATTTTGGCCATATTTGAAACCACCCTCCACGAAGGACTAGTCTATATTAACAATTATCCAAATTATTCAGTATCCCTAAAAAGTTTTCATGAAACAAATTATAATGTCTTCTTAGATATTAAAATGAAAGGAGATGATTGGAATCCTAGGGCAATCCCCATCACAATAATATATAGTCTCTATTATAAAGTAATGAAAACACAACTGGCCCCACAGGCCCTGTTAATATCTCCTAAGGATGAAACTACTCTCTTGCTAGTTAATCCCGAAAGAGTAAATGCCTCAGTCCCACGGGTACTAAGACATGACGAAATAACCAGTGGATTAAAATGGAGGCTAGAAGACATCCTGCCTCCTACTCCACCAACTCCAAGTGAGGTAGATGCCATAACAGAATTCCGTAATGGAACGGTAGAAATAACATTCACACCACTAAGGGATAATTTAAGAAGGGTACGTTCCATGGCTCGATCCGAGTTTAGTTCAGCAAGACCTTCGATTGACAGAAGGAGTTTCTCTATTCCTAG
>Ga0209700_107754_pt1 | contig 14695 bp, 9 predicted proteins | sample SiratroredBW_FD_187528 | JGI IMG/M metagenome (GOLD analysis project Ga0209700, IMG submission 187528) | Root nodule microbial communities of legume samples collected from California, USA - Siratro red BW (SPAdes) (version 2) | ecosystem: Host-associated > Plants > Roots > Nodule | place: USA... | reverse complement strand
ATATATATATATATATATATATATATATATATATATATATATATATATATATATATTTATTTATTTATTTTTCTTTCAACTTTTTTTTAGTTGGACTTGTAGACGTTTATATTTACTTCATATCATATTATCTAAATGTGCTCTAAACAGGTATATATAATGTATATATAAGTTATTTGCTTAATTCTTAATTTTAGTTTTATCTAATTTTCTTTTTTCTCTCAATTTTTGTTTGAACTTTTCATCTTCTTCTCTTAACCTTCTTTTATGTTCTTTATTTATAGAGAGATAATTTTCAATGATCAATTTATGGAATCAAAATAAATCAAGCTGGATTAAGTTTTAAAAACATCATTTAGCATTCTAAATTTGTTATTCTCTAATCTAAATTCGATTTTACACTTTATAAATTTTGAATCTAAAATTAGAAATCGATAAAACCTTAACTAAATAATTAAATAAGAATTAGATTAAATGATATTTTTATTTAGCTTAAATAACTAATTAACTGTTCGATCTTAAGATCTGTGGTATACAAAATTTCTGACATTTCTTTGGGAAATTGACGAAGAGGGAATTTGAAACAAGACATGATTAGCTTTAACGATGTTGGTCGGGGGCTGGATTTATGCGACGTAAATACACTAAAATGGACAAATTAGTTGCACAACCACTCCATTATGTGTTGTGGGTGCGAGTGCAGTACGAAGGTTCCTCCAGTTCTGTCCCAACCCCATCAGTTCCCTCTGATCCACCTTTAAAGCATAACAGCTATTTCGTAGCCTTTTTAATGCAAATTATACATAACACGTATGTGTCGCTCCAGGCCTAACCAAGGACGATATTATACAAATAAAATATTTTATCCTGATGAAAGCATTATCCAGGTGTCTGACTATCACGAGCTCCAACTGTTTACAGTATAATGATGTTATCAGCCTACGTGCTTTTGGGCTTCAACATTCCTTCTAATTGATCTGAGCAGTTGGACCCCGAAGCTACGCAAGAGCTTAAAATTGCTCATCCAATAACCACCCACTCCCTTTTTTGTAACCAGCGTATTTGAAGAGACTCTGATGCTTAAAAGAATCTGATATTATTGAAAACATAAGCCAACAAATTCAATATGAACAATATACATGAATATACGCAATATATGTAAATACACGCATGATCAATTCATATCCGAAGGGTCCTAAACAACCACAAACCGGTCGTCTCAGTGATCTGAAACAAAAGTGATAAACAACATTCATAAACTGTACCAGCACAAGCAAAGCAAACACAATATATCAATATGACCTATTGGGTTTAGAAGATGATGAGGTTTTGGATTTTGCAAAATCAACAAGATCTTTGAAAAGGGCATCTTCTGGCTTCTGTTCTTTGGTTGGGGTGGATGAATTCAGCGAGAGAGTTTGAGTTTGTCCCACCAAGCTGTCATAAGAGGAACTGGATCCACTACTTGAATGGGATGCACCTTGTTGCTCAAAAAACTGTTGTCTCTGATTATACTTTGAAGGTGGGGGTGGAATGATGCCAGTAGATTGGTTGTCCCAGGGAGCTTGAGGCAGCCGCTCAGAACATTTGTCCACTGAAGATGGCGGTTCATCATAGACAGGCTGGCTGCTAAAAATTGGTGATGAGGTACTCACGGCATGGGGACGAGATGAAGACACTGATGAGGTTGGATTAGGGCTAGAATGAACAGGAGCTGCAAATGAAGTGCGTTCTGAGTTTTGAGGAGATCCTTCTGTCTTGTATGTATCACCGCTGAGATAGTCAACCACACCAGTGCCAGAGTAGACAGGCTTCTTTGATGCTGGCGGTGGGGGAATAACTGGGTTTATCCTCCCTGGTTCTGCCTTGTCATAGACTGGTTTCCTATTCTGTGCATGAGAATCACGTGATGACCTGAAATCATAGTATTTAAATGTTTATGAAACTAAAAAGAAAGAGCAAAAGACAAGGGGAATAGAATATCTTGTCATGGTTACAGGGGAAGACATATATCAACTACAAAGGGTATCATATCAATTATCTGATGAAAATATGTCAAGCCTATCCTATGACTTCCCCCAACACAATTGTGCGCACTAAGAAAGATGAAGTAACTACACAAGAACTTCTGGGGTTCACCTATGGGCTAGTTGAGCAAGATCCTCTTCTGATTCATCATCTTCATGGTTTACATTTACAAGTGGCATAACTGTAGTTTCTGCTTCTCTAGCACCTGAATCAGAAGTTCCTTTCACAATATCATCATGTCTACTGAGCACTCGCTGAAGGCTGTCATTCAGTGCCAATCCCTGACCTAAAAGCAGCTCATCCCTGAAAGTGAAGAAACCATTACAGTCACTCTTTATAATTGTACAAAGAAAAGAGACTTACTAATTGAAGGAAAAAAAACACTTACGTAGTACTGTTCACAAGAAGCATGACCCGCTTTTGGTATGAACGGCACTGGTCAACAAGGTCAACAATCACTTCCTCCTTCACACCCTGAAACATTTGTCCAGAATAATAAGAAACAAATGAATAATGACAACTTGCCACACAGTTTTGCACTGAACTATAAAGCTAATAGCAAAACAAGCAAAAGCATTAAGTTTGAATTATATCCTGGTTCTGCAAATGCAAGAAATGCTTCCATAGATCCAGTCATGTTCTAGACTATAATGCCCCGAACATTTCATGGCTAACTCAGCATTAAGTTTGTATTATATGTTAGTTCTGCAATTGCAAGGCATGCTTTCATAGATCCGGTCATGCACTGGACTATCATGCCCAAAAAAATTCATGGTTAGCTACTTAATAAACTCAGCTAAATACAATGTGCATTCAGAACACCAGGGCAAGCAAGACTTAACAAATTCTGACTTAAAACTAGAAAAAACAATTAGTGATCTGTTCAAACTATAAATGTACCTGACAGTTTTTTCATTCTTATGGATGATAAATTATGCTTATTTTTATACAGTCACTACAAAATAAGTAACTTGATCTGGGCCCACTAAGTTTTCTAAGTCATGAATGATCTTGATATTGATAATGGAAAATTCATATCTGCTAGCAAAGTTATAGGATGAAGGAAGAACAAGAATAAACTCTTGAGTCACACAAAAACATATAGGAGTCTCACCTAAATAGGACATATTTCAGGCTTTCAACTGTGCCAGAGTGGGGAGGAAAGGGATCCTTCTTAAAGTCTTTAACTTAATCAGAATATTACTAATAATTGTCACAACCTACTTATTCCAATTTGCTAAATGGAATGCCTACAACAATAACATTTTTTTTAGGGCGATAGTTTTGAAAAGACAGATTGTCAATTAATCTCGGGCAACATACAATTAGGGGGTGTCAATTCAAAACCTTCCAGTAAAATACGAACAGCCCCCACATTCAAAGTTCCCTTTTTACCATTAGCTAGAACTTGTTTCACTTCCATATTATAAGAAATCCAAACAACTGCTTCAAATACAATTTCAGGAAGTACCACTCGTGGAACCTCAATATCCACGGGCTTATTAGCTAAATGGCAATTGGCACAGACGATACAACCAGTTGTTTCTCGGGGATTTTCATAACCCTCCGAATTCCACAGTACCACAAAACAACTAGCAGGATAAGAAAAGACGGAAACCCAAAGACAGCAATTTCAAAGCTCAAACCTATACATACTTCCATAGACAAGAAAAACTGAACAAAGGTTCCAGGAAGAAGCCAGAAGAAAAGGAACAAGAAATAATAATAATAATAGTAATAACATCACCTCATGGTCTTTAGGATTTAAGGCACTAAGCATTTCCATCAACACATCAGCTAGTCCTTCAGCATTTTGAATCTCTGCCAAACTGCTTATAAGCAAATCAATTATGAGAGGGACAACGTTTTTTATTTTTTTTGCATGCTTCATATACGAGGAAAAACAGAGGAACAAAAAAACTCCTAGAATAACCAAAATAAGAACAACGACTACAATAGTTCAGAAGAGCTTCAAAATACCCCTTGTAAATATGTAAGCAATTTTTCCCTAAATAAATTAACACCACCAGCATATCTTAACCTAAAGGAATTAATAATCCTAAATGCATCACGCCAATGTGATAGTCAACAATGTTGTGATAGAACAAATTCTGCAAGGCAAAACAAGGTAAATAAAATTTATAAACTTCACCATGATATAGCCATCATTGACAGCATAACTACTGGCCACAAAACATCGTTACTAACAGTGAGAAATGTGTGGCATAGGATAGCACTGAACATTTTGAAATAACCTCATTAACATGTTACCTGAGAAGATTTCTTACCAATGGTGAACCACAGTAAAAAATACATCAGTCATAGAAAGCAGGGAGTTTTTGCAAAAATGCATAAATTAAAAAATTAAGAAAACAACAATTTACAAGATCCATTATTATGATAAATACCCTGTTAATTTCCTTGCACAATGTGATATGTATAATAACAATGTTAACTAACCTCAAATCACAAAACAAAAATAACTATTAGAACATTATGAACATGATAAAGTTCAAAGAGCACCTAAGGCCAGATGCATCTGACTGGAGAGAAGCCTGAATAGCAGCAGCATCATATTCTTCAGCAGAATGAACAATTGGCTGAGTTTGAGGAGGAGTGAAGAATGGTACACTATTCTCATCTCGTGGTGGAAACTCAACTCCTGCAGACTGTTAATTATCAAAAACATTACATTAGCTCTAAATCGAAAAGCAACAACTTAATGATACATTGGCTTAGGATAATGAGTTTGACATATTATTAGTGTGTGTAATGACATATTAGAATTGAGCAGTAATTTCTTATATATTATTAATTATATATGCATATGTATTTGAGAGGGTGGGATTCTCAAGGTTGGATATGAATATCGTAAGCTCAAAGTTGGATGCAGGTGCACCTCAAGTACCAATATAACCCATTAACCCCCTAAAATACAAGAAGAAACAATGATGACCTAAGTCTAATTTGACCTTGGATAAATAAAGCAACTACAGTAATATGTTGCATAAAGGCAGAAAAAACTAATATGACTCTAGTAGGAAAGAATTTCACATTTGTCACAGTACAAACGTATAATTTCAGAAAGTAATATATAGATAAAGAATAGCCCACCTTTAATTCATTATACGCTGCATGGTATTGAGGATAAACCCCAGTTGGCCCCCCAAAAGCTTCTTGCCATGTATCAATTAAAATAAGTATCTTTTCCCTCACATTTAAATCCGGCTGTAAAAGAAGACAGCAATGGGTAAGAAAGTATTCCACTCCCGAAATACAAGATACAATTGCACAAGAAACATTTAAAATGAAATATAAAGTGTCAAAACCAATAAATACCTTCTTCTTCACTATCTTAACCATTTCATGTAAGATATCCCGCTCGATTATCTGCTGAAATACACTTTCACCACAATTTTTACTGAGGGTCTCCAATACCTAGTCAAATACAAAGCACCCAAGTCAGGTAATCATTGTTTTTTGAACTATTTTACACCTAATATCTTTCTATGACCGCAGATTAAAATCTTTTAATCATGACTACTTTTGCTTATTGTACCTTTAAAAAGTGTATAAATGTAGTAATAACTCAAAACCATATTTAACAGATTAAATCCAAGTAAATGAATAATTCACAATTATCCAAAAGTAAAACAAAAGAAATACTGACAAAAAGTGCCAGAAGCTGTATTTTTGGATTTTTACTGCCCAGACGTTTTTTGATTATCTTCAACGCATCCTTTGCTTGCCTGTAAAATTTACTTAGTTATATCACATAAGATCAGGAACAATTTAAATAAGGAAAACCCATGAGAAATCAAAATAACGATCAATCGAATAAATTACATACTTGAGATTCAAAACTAAAATGCAGAATCAAATTCAAAAGTGGTTTAATTTCACTTCTAGTCCTCCGGTTTTCATCAATATTTGGTTTTATTCCCCTGGTTTTGAATGAAAAAACATAATTTCCACAATATTCAAATTGATACAATTGAATTCCTTGTCTATTCGTTTTATCTGTATTCAAGTGCACATTTTTGCTGACAGTAATAATGTGTTTCTTCATAATACTATATGTCAGCAAAAGAGTGTCACATTAATGGCAAAATGGTAAAAGAAGACTGAGTTGCAACATTTCGAAAAGTAAAGGGCCGTCAATTTGAAATTAAAATAAGTACCAAAAGTGTGATTAAGCATCAAAATACAGCTCAAAGAACTGAATATCAGAATTAAGACAGTTTACCATTGTCTTTTATGTGGTAAGAATTTTCTATGGTTTCCAACTCAATAATCCTTCAAAAATCAAAACCTAGACTTTTTTTCAGTTCAGTTATATTTGTGATGCATTAATAGAAATTCCATTGCTCCCTTTTCAATGAAAACCCTGAACTCATAGCAGTTGCTTTATGAGAAAGAAAAGAGCAACCAGCAGTTAACACTGCCCTTTTATTCACAATGTATCAGTGCATAACAGGAACATGGCAACTCAAAACTCGAGAAAATAATAAATGATGTACTGATACACAGATGCCCAATAAAAGGTTACTTTGTCAAATATGATCGGCCAGACAATTTTTGTTCAAACTATCTAAACAACAAAGAACACTTTCTAGCACAGAAAGAGTGGAAGATAGAAGTAACCCCCACACTCACACCCCTTTAACCAATATAAGAGGGTAAAAGATGTACAAGAGCAGTCTTTATTTTCCAAAACAAAAAAAAAAAAAAAAAAAAAAAAAAAAAAAAAAAAAAAAAAAAAAAAAAAAAAAAAAAAAAAAAAAAAAAAAAAAAAAAAAAAAACATCAAATTAACAACTTTGACTTGCAAGATTACAAATGAACATACAGAACCAGAGTACAGGCAGTTATCGTAAATACAAACTAAGGGTGTTGATGGACGAGTTTCTCCAGGAGGACTTTTAGGAGAAAAAAAAATACGAAGAAAAATTAAAAATAGTTTCTCCATAAAGTTAAAATTAGTTTACGTAAAATTTAATTCTTAAAAGTTCTCTCATATATAACTTTTCTAAATTCTTTTAACTTGAGCATAAGCTAATTTTAGCTAAGGCAGAAACTCATTCTTATTTTTTTCTTGGAAATGTCGTTCAGAAGTTTGTTAAATCAGACCCTAAGAAACCATTTAAGTTTGATTGGAAAAATAAAATTCTAATCATGTATGACAGTATCCTTACAGCAGATACACCGAATCTCCAAGCAAAACACAGGTAGAGAGATTTAAGCAGTGATTGGTGAGTAGCTAAAGAAAGTATCAGAAACATACCCCGGGTCCATATTAATGATATCACACAACTCTATGTTGATAGCCCAGTCCGGGCCAATGAGCATGTCACTAGTTGCTCTCTCAGCACAGGCAGCAGCGTTGTTAGCCATCTCTCTCTATCTCCTGCGAGTCAAGTCCCTCTACTGTTAACCTTTCTGCAAACCAACGAAACAGCATCAATAATAAAACCCTTTCGAAAATGTCGAGTGCATCGTACAAAAAGATCAGCAATCTAAAAAAAAAAAAAAAAAAAACAAATTCATTCCGTCAAAGTGGTAAAATAAGAACATGCTCAAAATTAAACAGAGAGAAAGAATGCAACGAAGTCAGCATCGAAATTGAAAGCAGAGAAACTCAATCCAGTAGATGATCGAAATCAAGATATGGAAAAGAAACCCTACGGGGAAGTAAAAAGCTGAATCGTTGGATAAAGCGGAAAAGTTGAGAAAAATAAAAAAGCAGATCATAATCAAGGAATCGAAATCAAAGAAGTGGGGAGGAAGGAGCAGATGAGCAAAGAGAAATAAAAAGAAAGAGATAAAGGATTATGCAAAGATTGATGGAAGGAAGGTAGAAAGCCATAGTAGAGAGTTGACAAGAAAGAGAAACTGAACTGAATTATGAAGACGGAGAAGAAACGATACCGTTTGTGACAAAATCAAAACAGAGAAGAAGAATAAGAAGAATTGAGACTCAAACTGAATTTGGGATTGTAAGAGCAACACCTTTTCTATGTCACCGCCCGCTCCTTTCTTTATTACCTTCTATCAATTTATTAATTCTTATTTTCAATGTCCACATGCTTTCTTCAAACCTTTTTTTTACAAGTGTTTTTATGGAAATTAATTAAATTATTGATTATTAATATTTTTTAACATTAGTTCTCAGAATATTAACCAAATGTACCATAATTGATAATACTAGTACAATGACGTCTGAACAGACAAATTAGGAAGATTAAGAAAAGTAGGAAATTGTTTATGGTTGATTAAAAAAAGCAGTGAAGCTATTGTTTATACAAGTATTAGGCGAGGTTTCCTAGTATGACTTTGGTGGAGAATGGAAGAAAGGGTTCCAAGTCGTAAGCGCGTTTTCTATATTTTCTCTTTGTCTCTGTTTGGATTGGCTTGGGAATCACGGGCTGACGTTGGAATTTGTAAGGGTCAACCATATTTGTACTTCTTTCTTGCCTCCCATTTTTAACATCCAGTCAAATTAGTATTTAAGAGTATTTCTAAGGATTCAAACTTTAAATATACAGCTATATTAAATCAAAATTCAATTTTAATACAAATAATTTTATTTCTTACTGAAATTATTATTTTCTTATTAAATATCCTTTATTGTAACAAAATTTATTACAATATGCAGAACATGCACGGTTTTTAATATATATATATATATATATAATGAAATAATACTATATATTATTCTTCTGGAAAGCTCTTCCACGAATCCATTCATGGGTCAGATCAAGTTACTGTTTTCTATTTGATTTTTAAGAAACAAATCATCAAATGACAATCGGTTCCATTTTATTCCTATTCGTGAAGTATATCACCTGTACGTATTAAAAAAAAATATAGTAGATTAGAAAGAATGCTGTTTAGTAACTAATGAATAAATAAGTTTTTCCTTGTTGGAAAAAATGCTATTTAGTAATTAATAAATAACAATTGTATACAATATGAAATAAAAAATATAAATAGATTTACTAAAAGAGAAAAGTATACACAAAAATGATATCATATAAAACAACTTTTCTTTTGTTTTATCTTTAAAACATTATATATATACAATGTAAAAGGCTATTAGTTTCTGACGTATTTATTTATTTAATCGAGTGTAATTAAAAACATGAGTTTAATTTGTTAAAAAATATTAAACTTGAGCTTAACTTATTTATAACTTATAATTAATTTTATGTGTATTTTATTTACCACAAATTATAATGATTGGATTTTCTAGTGAGCGATTGTTAATCTATTCTTTTGTTTATTAGAATACCCTTCTACTTTCTAAATTCTTTTAGAAAGATCCGAGCTGTTGAATGAAGAAAAGAGCTGCTTTTCTGTTCATTCTTCCGTTTCAAAACCGTGGTATACTGTGTTGAAAAGGGTGTAAGGAAAACTAAGAAGGATTGAAAATTTAAATTAAAGAGAAAATAGCATAAATGAGCACATTGATTCTTAATATATTAAAAACTTATTCATAACCTAAAATTTCACTCAATATTATTCAATTATTTTAAATTATCTAATTATATAATCAAAATATTCATATTTTAATTTAAAAAATGTGTTAAAAATCTATATTAACTAAAACTATGATGAGTTTATAGTATATAAATAGAGTATTATTTTCACCTTAGAAATCACAATTTGCTTCTTAAGCATAAATCCAAAAAAATAAGGTCGATCCAAAAAAATGTTCACATTGTCAAATGTTACCAAACATAAAAAGAACATGTCCCAGCATTGTTGGAGCATCTACTTCTCGTCATTGATTATGTTTCATTTCACACAAAGTTTTTCATGGACCATTAACTAAAATATTTAATAAATATATGTATCTGATTTTTTTTTTATGTTTAACATGTACTACATCATTTCAATAATTAACAATTTTTAACTAATAAACATAATATTTAAAAGTAATTAATAAATAAATTAAATTTTATTTGAAATTTTAAAACCATTTAATCAATATTGATTTATAAAGAAAATACCCCAATAATTTTATTTTATTTTTGCTATTAATTTTTAGATATATTTTTAACAAATGTAAGATATAAATTTTAATTCAAATAATAATTTTATAATTTATTATATTTTTTTCTTCCAATTTTAATTTTAATATAAAAATAAAATTATAAAATTATTATAATTTATTCTGCCAATAATTTAAATAAATCATAAATTATAAAATAAAATAATTGATCATTTATTTTCCTATTATAATTAATTAGTTAAAAAAACCTATAAAATATTTCATTTTATTTTTTTTTATTTTTTTAAATTTTAATTTAATTAGTTTTTTATTATTCTTTATCTTAATTTTAATCAATTAATAATCACAATTTTTGATAAATTAAAAAAACACAAATAAAAAGTAACACAATTGATTTATTAACCGTAAAATAAAAAATAAAAAAAAATAAAAAAAATAAAAAATGCTATTTTAAAAATTAAAGAACAAAGATGTCTATTATAAAAAATAAAAAATAAAAATATATTATTTAAGTAAAAAAAAAGTCAACCAAAATAAAGCTTCTTCATCCTAAATCTGATAAAAGAGCTCCTAGGTGCTTTAAGCTTTTTATGTAAGCGACACTTGATGTGATGTAGGAAGAGGCTTTTGCACCGTTAAAAGCAAAGGTGAAACTCCTCAAAGTTTGCGGAAGTAATTGGAAATGGAAGAAGAACCGTAGAAGTAGAAGAGTATAATAGAAGCTACGGTGGAAGCTCCTTGTGGAAGTGAACTAGGTGATGCAAGTTTTCAAGGAGGTTAGGTCAACCTTCATGAGAGAGTCTCTAGCTTTTTAGAGAAGAAACTCAATAGAAAACTTGATCAATGTGTAGAAAATTCAGCAGCATTTCATTAAGTAAAATCAAGCTTAGAATACATGGAGCCTAGGTATCTATTTGTAGAGTTCAAGTGGTTTCTTATGCAAGCTAAGCTAGCGTGTAAGCTTAGCTAAGAAGAAACCCTAGCTTGCATCACACGCTAGGGTTAGCGTAACCTAGCGTGTGAAGCAAGCTTCCCCTAAACCCTAGCGCTTATCTCCTTCCTTCAATGAGAATGGGCCACATGGCATGTCTATTAGGCGCTACTAAACCTTAACTAACCTAGGTGCCTTTACAAACCCTAAGGCACCTAGGGTTTATTTACAAGAAGCAAAATTCCTATACTAATTTTTACAATTTCTCAAATGATCTTCAAAGTTCAGAATAGTCAACATTTTGATCTGTGTAGGTGTTTCTGACTCTTCTTTAACTTTAAGGTGTATAATCATAACTCTTGTAATTGGACCTTGTTTGGGGCCTTCTTCCATCAAAATCCAATCAAATCTTTCTTTACATCAGTCAAAACGCAATAACTATGAGAATGACAACATGCCTCAACCACCTCCAAGGAGCCAATAATGTCTGCTCAAAAATCTTAATCCCTTTTATATTAATTTTAGAGAGACACTTTTATTCTTTTCTTATATTGATGGGTGCAAGAAGAAATTTCTAGAAGGACATTTAAAGGCCCAAGGTGGCCCAATTTGTAGTAAACACCTCATTTTAGTAGTTCAGTGAAAGGTACTCTCATGATTTAACTAAGGCAATTGGTTCTTGCACCTCATCAAAAAACGTGAATGGATAGTGGTGCCCTTGTAAGTAAAGAGAAGGAGAAAAGAGTTTCGTGGTTGAGGTGTTTCGAAGGTGTAGTGCAGAGCAATTATGAAGGGTTTTTAGCGGACGAGCAACGACAATTGACATTGGAGTGATGAAGTGGAGGGCGTTGACAGTATTGTGCATTTTGAGTATGTAGAGGTAAGATGAGTTGATTTGTTATTGAAATTTTTGGTGAAGTATTATGTTGATTTAAATGTATGGATAGTTTAAGGGGTTTGTTGGGTTTGCCAGGGTGGTTTTAATTTGAATGTAGGTGTGTTATGAGAGTGTGGTGGATTTTATGGTTGTTGTATAGAGGTGTGATGGTGGGGTGGGGTGTTTTTATTGAATTTCGAAAATCATTTTTTCAGAAGAAATTCAAAAAATGTTTTATGGAACTTAAATTTTTTCCAAAATTTTGATTCATTATGGAAAATATTTTTCGGAATACAAATTTGATTTTCAGAAAATGTTTTTCGAAACATGTTTCCAGAAAAGAATTTTTGAAAATTAAATTTATATTGCAAAAAATATTTTCTAGAAATCATTTTTGAATTTTGGAAATTATTTTCCAGAATTGCTTTTGCACCTCCAATATTTATTTCGAAAACCATTTTCCAAAAGTCATTTTTACAATTTAATATTTATTTCGAAAAACATTTTTTGAAAATCAATTTTACATGTCTATAGCTAATTTTGGTATTTTAAAGATATGATGGGTGCAGGAAGCAAATGAGAGAGTGCAAGAAGCAATTGCCTTTACCTAATATATCACTTCACAACCAAACTTAGCCTTCTAAGAACACCAACACCATTTTCACCATCATATGAAATTATATGGTTGAGATTTGTAATTGTCATTTCTCATATCTCATTTGGGCATCTTTTTTAAGTATTATTAACGTAAATAAGTTACGCTCGTAAAAAATTATCAGTGCCAATAAATACTAAACTACTTAAATTATTAATTTTGTGTGTACTTTTGAAATAGATTTTAAATGGTTAATGATGAAATAAAATTAACTAGCCTAAATAATTTTAATAGACTTGACAATTAGTTTTTTTTTTCTTATGAAAATCGATGCGATGAAATAAATTTATATTTATAAATAGTGTTGTGATAATTTTGTAAATTTGAAACATTTTATAAGTTGATTTAACCTTTAATCAACACAGAAAGTTTTTGGTAGAGTAGAAAAATGCAATCCTTTCAAACACTCTTTTTGTCTTCGTGGTAGAACTCCTTACTGGTGTAATTGGATTTGTATGAAAAAGAGGTTCTCAAACTATCATTTTTCTGAAAAAAAAAAAAAAAAGGTGAAAACTGTTTTTCTTAATTATTTGATTGACAAGAAACAACCAGTTCAGGCCATCAAAATATCTTTTATCTTGAACAACTAAAGTTGAAAAAAATGCCTCAACAAATAACACAAAAAAATATTGCAAAAAAGAAAAATACAATGGAGTGGGTATCGTTGTTTTTCTTTTTCTTTTTTTCTCTTTCTTTGTGTAGCTCACATAAGAGTGGTCCATTAGAATTACTTAAAACTAAATGAAAAAGGATTTATTTGATACTCTACATATATAAAAACTTTGTAGAAAATAATATAATTTTTTTTCTTGTTGCAATATATATGCCATTATCAAACTAAACATTAAATATAACTACATATTTGGTAGTCATGACTTTTTCTTCTTTGTCATAAACAAATTCTCGTTAATTAATCATGATTGTACTATTTAGATGTATATTTTGAAATTTATAACATTGTTAAAAAAAGTAGTAAATGTTATATTTCTGTAATTGAAAATAAGATCCACTTGCTTTTATGACGTAACAATTTCCACTTAGTTATTTTTTTCACACAATAAGATCCACTTGGTTCTTGACTTCAACATTTATTTCCTGAAAAAAAGTTTATACTTACAATAAAATGTAGAAGAAGAAAAAGGTGTGAATGTGATTACAGTGTGAAATCCTCATTCACACTAAAATAAGAAAAAAAAGTAGTGTTGCTGGTGTAGTTGTTTTCATTGAAAAATAAAAGAATTTGAGTGGATAGATATATTTTATACCTACTTCATCGACATTCTAGAATTTTGTAATTTATGGTCCTCTTTCATTTTGATCCATAATTTGTTTCTTTTCCTAATTTTAATCTTTATATTTTAAGAATCCAATTTTATTTAATTATTAATTTTGTATACTTTTTTAATGCTGGTCTAATTCAATCGTATATTTAATCTATTATTGTATAAGATACCTTTAATAAAATGAGAGAAATAGAAAAAACGTATGTAAAATTAAAAATTATAAAATAATTAGAATTACCATAAAAATAGTTAAAAAAATATGTTACCTTCATATAATATAACGATGATATAAATTATTAAAGAATAAAAGTGTTCAATAAAAAAAATAATAAAAAATTATCACCTTTATATAATGGTATAAATTTAATATTTAAAAATGAGATTTAAGATTAAAATAATTTTAAAATTTATTTATCTGAAAAATAAAAATATGTTTTAATTTTTATGGTAAATTAAATTAAAAATAATTATAAAATGATAATAAAAATAAAATAAAATGCTCGGTACAAAAAAGATGTGACTAAATGAGAGTAAAATAACTCTTAAACACAATAATTTATGAACGAGAATCCAATTTTACATTGTAAGAAATATTTTTTTAATAATTATACTCGTTATCTTAAAAAGCTGATATATTTCTATTGTTTGTAGAGCGTTTAAAGTTACGAATTAAGAAAATTTAAAAAATAAATTATTAAATTCAATACATATCATATTTATTGATAACAGTGACATGTCTCAAACCCATGTTTTAACGTAAAGAAAACAAATGATATAAATACAACATACACATTACACATTGGACTTTACCTCCATTTTAATACTCAGTTCTATTGGATTTTACGAAACAACTTAAAATATATATATATATATATATATATATATATATATATATATATATATATATA
>Ga0209700_107752_pt1 | contig 14697 bp, 5 predicted proteins | sample SiratroredBW_FD_187528 | JGI IMG/M metagenome (GOLD analysis project Ga0209700, IMG submission 187528) | Root nodule microbial communities of legume samples collected from California, USA - Siratro red BW (SPAdes) (version 2) | ecosystem: Host-associated > Plants > Roots > Nodule | place: USA... | reverse complement strand
ATTTTTTTTTTATAAAAATATATATATATATATATATATATATATATATATATATATATATATATATATATATATATATATTTTTATCATTTTTTTTGTTAAAAGTAATTCTGAAAATATTATGTGATCCAAACATATGCTTTCAAAATTTATAATATTTAGGGTAAATTGTTAATTCAGTTTCTATAGTTGAATAAATTTTTATGTTTTTAATTTTATATTAAAAAAATATTTTTAGTTTCTATATATATATTTTTTTATATATTTAAACAATAAAAGTATAAAAAAATAAAAACAATATGCACTAAAAAAAAGGACCAAAATATATATAGGAACTAAAATGAATTATATTTAAATATAAGATTTGAAAGATAAATGTTATATAACTATAAGGACTGAATGATAGCTAAATTTTATTTTTAATAAGAACACGTTTTATATTTGAAGGGTTAGGTTTGAACTTGCACCTTTTAAAATTGCCTCTGGATGTAGTCCGTCACATGCATATAAGAAAACAAAACATAAGAATAGTAAAAGAGTCGCATCACATCAATGTATCGACAACCTAGTATGAAAGTCAATTTTTTTTTATTGATTATGAAAGTCATTTTTTTTTTTTTTTATTACGAAAGCCAATTTGAAAGGACTTACTATTTTATGTAAAATTGATTATGAAAGTCAATTTTTTATCGATTATGAAAGCCAACTTGCAAGGACTTACTATTTTATGTAAAATTGACTATTGAAAGTCAATTTTTTATTGATTATGAAAGCCAATTTGCTAGGACTTACTATTTTATGAACAACATATATGTATGTACGTAAAAAAAACACATATGAAGGCCTTTTAAATATAAAAGCACCTCACAAACTTTCATCTGTTATTAAAATATTAATAACTTTTGTCAAGAGGGGATTCTTTCACACTCATAAATGAAATGCACCTATAATATAATACAACTCACACTCATAAATAAAATGCACCTATAATATAATACAACTCAAAATATTAATATTTTAATTACATTTATTTTATTTATAATTTAAAATGTCAACATTTACTATTATATCATTAAAATAGTTGTTAACTGGGTGTATTTTTTTTGGTGAAAGTAAGAGTATAATTTTTCTTAATTTAAACATGTAAGAAGCAATAAACAAAATAAACAATAGGTAATTATATAATTTTATTAAAGAAAAGAATTATATATCTTTTTTCTAAATATGAAAAGAAAGTAATAACACTTTCTTTTATAAATAGAAAAAATAATTACAAGAACAATCTCACAAAAAATTCTTTTTTTAATTTTTCTTTCAAACACTAAAATGATAAAAAAAAAAATATATTGTTCTAAGAAAACATTGTGCTCTTTTTATAATACGAAAAATAAACATTAAAATTAAATTTTTAAAATATAAGACTTCTCTTCTCACATTATTCATATTTTATTTAATTTTTATAATATATATAATGGATAGATATTATTCGAAATAGAGAAAAAAAGAAGTCTATTGATGAAAGCAATAGTCGAATTCAATTACTTTAGATAAATTATTGATTGATAGACATTTAAGAACCAACCAAACAACAATTAGCACACCTCGCAGAACTAAGATTGATTGAAATAGAGGTATGTATTACTCAGTTTAAACTCTAAATCTTAATTATATATCTCTAATTTGTGCTTCAATCTAAGAATTTAATTTGAAATACCTTAAATTATGTAGTAGGTTAAGAACTCAATGGAAATTAAAGGCTTCATATTAAATAAAAAAAGATAAAATAATATATAAATAGAAATACTCATAAGCTTATTAACTGCTTTAGTTATTGATTTAGTCTAATTTTTAGTGTAGCATTAAACAGAAAATGAGCATAAAACAAAGGCTAGAGAATGGAAATGGAGAAGAAAATGAGTATAAAGCAAACGGCAGATCCCCGAGAGTAAGAGAATTTCTGGCCTTTGAAGATCGAATTTCCGTCGTGGACGGTTATCATGGGATGGAAGTTCGCATTGGTCTTATCTAAGGGACCAGTGTACCCAAGTATTATAGAAATAAATTTGATTATTCTAGTAAAAAAAAAAAGGAAAACAGTATCTTATGGTCCAGGCTTGTATATGTATATATTTTATTTAAGGAAATAATTTATTGTTTTAGTCTTTGTGGCTCGACTGTGACATTATTTTCTTTTCTCATTTTAAGGAACTCTTGCCGCGTCCCTTTATTCTTTCTTTACCTACGTCTTTATTTGTGAAGTTCTTTGTCTGAAGTAAACTGTAAGTGCATGTTCATAGTTGAACTGTAGTTGAACATAAGGATAAAAGGAAGCAGCACCACATGCTATGTATAAGTACAGCTTACATATATACATATATGTATGAAACCAATTTTTTGTTTGACTATTAAAGCTACTATTTAACGTACGCTTCAAACATGCATACTAAGGTCATTTTTAAGTTTTAAACTTTCAATTATTATTATGACAGTATTAATGCTAATATTTGTATAGTTGACTTGGTGCCTTACAAGTTAAATTAATTTAAAGATTTACCAAAAAAAATTAATTTAACGATGCAGGGAATATTGTGTGTATGTAAAAACGTGCAAGAAAACAGCCTGGCTGAATATGTATCTAGGGTAGGGATATGGCAGCTCTTAAGGAAAGGAGACTTAGCAGTAGAATTCAAAGTCAACAAGAAGGAGCTATATAATGTAACTCCATGGCAAAGCACGATGTTCAAGTGAACCTTTTGAACCTTCCCCAACTTCTTTTCTTTCATTTTTCTGCCCTGCAAATAGATTTTTCACAAGGAAAATTATCTGCTGTCTCTTTTTTCCAGTAGCCGGAATCAGAATGTCGAAAATTACGCCGCAAATATCAGACTCAGATGCAATTATCGAGCCTGAGAGTATGCTTTCGAACTTATAAATGGCGTAGTTGATATTTTGAATTCTAAATTTTGTACATGGATCATGATATTTTTGACACTCAACAAGAATTTACATTCATGTAACAATTACTATTTTACCTTTTATTTTTTATTTTTTATTTATGTAGATCTATACATTAATGCATGCATGAGTGTCTGCACTGTTTAAGTTTTGTGATTTCTTTAGTATTATGTATAACCATAAACTCAATTAATTATAAACAATATTTACTTTCTAAATTTCAATTCGTAGTTGTATAAATAACATTGCACTTAGCGATTTTTTTATTTTTTTTATTCCTGCATCACTATGTTTGGGTTCTGAACTAGAATATCATAATGACATATCCTTTGATAAATGCATCCACAGATGGTAGAGAACTGAATATTGTTGTCCATCAGACAGAGGACTCACAATTACTGCCACTCCAAAGAACTTTCCCAGAGCCCGACAGTATGATTTTTAATCGGTTTATTTGTTGTTCTTCCATTCGCGAGTTATTTAAGTTTTAGTCACAACTTAATTGAGATCCAATAAAGATATTATGAAAAAAGAAAAACAATTAAAAAAAAGGAGATAAGAACATTTTAGGCTTTAATTTGTTTAGCTAAAACCTCTTATGAACTTTAACTTTTTATATTTTAATTTTATTTAGGTCTGAGAATAGGTTTACTAAAAGAATATGTAGGATTAAGTTTTCAAATCAATAAAAATAATATATATATATATATATATATATATATATATATATATATATATATATATATATATATATATATATATATATCTTTTCACAACAATAGCTTAATACTTGTTAGATGAAATTTCTTAGTTAGGTTTGGTAAAAGTAAATACTCAATCAGCTTCTGTATGCAGAAATTGACGAGTTGATTTGATCTTCTAAATAAATTTTATTTATGATATTTTTAGTATTTGTAGTCTTTCTTATCTAACTTTGAACATTTTTACAAATAAATTATTTTATTTATAATTTTAATTTTTAATTATATGTGTGTGTTATATATTGAAATAAGGCAACCATATAAATCTTCGGAAGTGAGAATCTAATTTAAGCCATTAAAAGAATGAGTAAATTCTAATTAATTTATAATTTTTTTAACCGCAAAAAATAAAATTAAAATTAATAGGGATACTTATTTATAATTTGTTATATGAGTATTGTATACTTTCTTATAATTTTTATAACTAATTCTTAAATTTTGAAATAATATAAATTTGAGTAATGTTAATTCTATTCGAACCTATATAATATAACCAATCTATATATTGAAATGTCGTCACCATCCAAAATTGAATCTCTCTAAACTAAATGTCGAGTTGCTTTGGTTGTGTGAACGAGAGGTTAGGCTATCTTAATTTTCTTTACTCTTAAGACTTCTTCCTAGCTATGAGAGTACTTTCTTTTACTTCTTTTATTGAGACACTAGTCATTTCCTTTGCTAATGACTCTTGAGAGGATAGTAGATTTTCGAACTCCTCCAAAGATGGTTGTTGAACCCATTCTTGTATCAATGTCACATATGGCTTCAATCCTCAAATAATAATTCTTCTTATCTGAGCTTCAGAAATTGTCTCTTCTGGATTTAACAAGGAAATCTCCAAACAAAGATTTTTAATTTTAAGAAAATACTCAGAAATGGAGAGATTACCCTATGTGGTGTTAGCGAGTTCATTCTCCAAAATCTGAAGTTGTACTTCATCCTTCTTATTGAAAAGTCTGTCAAGAGTTTGTCAAATTTCATGGGCTGAATTGTACCGCATGATGTGATCGAACAAGCAGTGAGAAATCGACCGCTTCAACACGAACTCCGCTTTTGCATTCAACTGCTTCCATCTTTTGAATGCATCAGCATTTCCTTGCTCGTCTATGGGAGAAGTTGTATTAATCCCATCAACAACATCCCACAAATCTTCACCAACGAGGTAAGACTTAATATAAGTCTTCCATTCCTTGTAGTTGGACTGATTTAATACCTCAATACCAAGTCCACTACGGCCACTTGAATCCATTTTTGAGGTATCGATTGATTTTTCCATCAAGGGATCTTGACACACGATACTAGAGTCCTTGCTCTGATACCATGTAAAATATAAAAGAACAGCAGAAAAAAGAAAAAAAAGTCTGCTGGCCCAAGACTGAACACTCAAAGAATAGAAGAATATAACCAAAGAAAAATAACCTAAAAAATAAAGGAAAATGATTTCAGAGAAGAGGAAAGAAACTTTAGAAGACTTTTACTTCTCAAAATGGCTTGATACAAGTGACAAATGACTAGCTCTATTTATAGTACTCATGATAATATTTTAGACTCCTAATTAATTTGAACATCTCAATTACCTTATTAATTGTAGACTTCCCAACTACCTTATTAACTTTAGACATCGACATCTAAAATATTATAGACTTCTCCCAACTACTCTACTAATTATATAAAAGTCTAAAAAATATTGTAGAACAAAAAATCAACTTTATTTTCAACCATTCTTCCTCTATATATAGGAAAAAACCAATGGAAGAGTCTATCCGCGGCAAAGAAAGTTGGTATTTAGAAATGTGTCACTTTTCAGCTCACTTCTACTCATGTTTAGTGCTCTAGTTTCCGCTTCCGTGTTGATCTTTGACTTCTTATCCAAATGGATCCTTTATTTCATTTTTGCACTTGGTTTCATGGTATTGATTGTGCATCTTACACTTGATTATAACCGATGGATTGGCATTGCACGCTCAGTGCTATCTTATTTGGAGGATGTTCCACCAAAGCGGGCAAAAATATTATGGCCAATCCGCAATATATATCGTGTCTTCCCCACTTTCATAAAGATAAAAGCTTAAATGTGGTTGAAGGAACTAAATTATGAGACTGTGCTGGAGAGTTTTGGCAAATTATAAGATCAAAAGTTTGTAAGACCATTTCTTATTTTTAGACTGTTTTACAATTGAACTAGTGTGATTTGTTTTATTTGTGATTGTATTCTTTATCTTTTGACAGCAGACATTTGAAATTTGAATAACATGAAATCACTTTTCCTAATGATTGTAATAAATAAATGGTATTCTTTTACATTTATGGAAATTCAAAATCATCATATAGTTACTAATTTATTTTTATTACTGATAAAAAAAATTATTAGTAACATTTCATTGCGTAAATTACTAACAACTTTTAATAATATTTTTAAATATTAATCAAATTATTTATAAAAATTTTAACTAAGAAAACTTTTAATAATATTTTTAATGATTATTTAATAATAAATGTTACTAATATTGTTGAGTATTATATTTAATTATTATACTAAATATGATTTTTGGAATTGAAAAAAAAAAGTGGCGCTGAAATTTTTTTAGTAAAATGTTTCTATTAATATATGGAAAAAAGTATTAAGTATATATATACTTAATATTTAATAAAATTTTATTAAATATATTAGTAGTATTTTTTTATATTTTATTAAACATTTTTTCAATTATAAAAGAAGTTAAAATTAAAATCATTAATTTCTTTGGATGCAACTTTACGAGGATTCTTACAGTGGTCCTTAATTAAAGCAAAATGTAAGTAAAATAAAAAATTTCAAACTTTTTTTAATTATATAATCTCTTAAACTTTATTATAAAAAATTATTTGTTTATGTCTACATAATTATATCCAAACTTATTGAAAACTCTCTCTATATAAGATGGGGATTTCCTCTCTCAAGAATTGATATTCACATTATCTTCGTATTCTAAACATTCATATCATTATTTTTTGACACTATTATATTTAAGTATTATCACCCTATTATATATATTATATAGAAAAGTATTAGTATTTTGACACTATATACCATAAAATATACCATTTCATATTAAAATATATTATTTATTTTATTATTATATAATATTTTATTAAATAAAAGATGTGTGAAAATGACGTAATTTGTCAAAATATAATTTTCTTTTATACAGAAACTGTTATAACTAATGTTCAGGTTGCATTCGGTCCAACGAAACAGTAAAATTTTCGTATGAAATGTAAAAATGATAGAAATGGGGTACAAAAAGCAAGGTCGTGAAATAGGAAAGAAATAGTGTATATTGGTGTATCTAGGACATAAAACTAAGGTAGGTTTTAACTTTCAACTGTGATTCTTAGCTCCCCAGTCCTTGTACCAAAACCTGGCAGACAAGGCTGCTTAGGCGCTAATAATTTGATTGATCATGATGTTATAACTAAACCTCTAAACAGATCATACACCATAATAGTTCTTTTTCCAGATACTGCATTTTGAGGGACAAATTGATTGCAACTACGACCCCAACACAGATAGTACAATGCACTTTGGCCTCCTAAATCTCTGATCAAACAAGATGCACCACCTTTCCATTTCCATGATTGCATAAGAAAGATGCAACTCACCTTTCCTTTAATTCTACACACCTATCTATACACAAATCACTCTCACCACCCCAGAATAAAACCCAACCTCTTACCCCCTCTTTCATCACAACACTACACTACCAAGTAGCAGCAGCCTCAAAGTGCCCTACATCTCCTAAACCCTAAAATGAAGACACAACAAACTCTTTTCTCAGCCTCCGTTTTACTAGTTCTGGCACTCCCCTTCTTCCACACCATTTCAGCCCAACTCTCACCAGTTCAAGCCCCACTTTCATCACCCCCATCTCCACCTCAACCATCACCACCCTCTCCACCAGCCGCTGCTCCAGCCCCTGGATTCAACACAGTACCCTTAGTCCCCGTGACGCCAACTGGAGCCCCCACTCCCACTGTCCCAAAACCACCTTCCATTGACATAGTCCAAATCCTCCGAAAAGCCAAGCGATTCTCCGTCCTCATTAGGCTCCTCAAAACCACGCAACTCATCAACCAACTAAACTCACAGCTTCTAACCTCAGGCTCAGGAGGGTTAACTCTCTTCGCCCCAGAAGACAGTGCCTTCTCAAAACTCAGAGCTGGATTCCTCAACTCTCTCAGCGACAGACAAAAAGTAGAACTCTTACAATTTCATACACTCTCTTCCTTCATTTCCATCTCAAACTTCGACACCCTCACCAACCCCGTTCAGACTCAGGCCGGCGACGACCCCAAACGATTGCAGCTCAACGTCACCACCTTCGGCGGCAGCCAGGTCAGCATGGCCACCGGCGCCGTCAATGCCTCCGTTACTGGAACTGTTTACACGGACAACAAGCTTGCCATATACCAGGTCGACAAGGTGCTTCTCCCTCTGGACCTCGTGCTTCCAAGTGAGGCTCCGGCGCCGGCGCCTTCCAAGGCTAAAGGGGCATCGCCGAAGACTGATAAAACGAAGGGCGGTGAAGGTGGCGCTGGTGATGATAGTGATGATGGTGACAACAAGGACTTGCCCGCAGAAGCTTCCTCTGCCGGCTCCATGAGTTTGAAGTTTGGTGCGAAGGGAATATTGGTGGGTATTGTTATTGGGGTGGGTTTGATGGGTGAAGCCATGATGTGATGTGAAGAGTGGTCCCTTTGTAGTGTTTTGAGTTTTGTGAGTGATGGATCCTTGTGATTTGTCTTCTGCTTTAATTGTTTGCATGTAGCATCGGATTAAAACTTATACACGCTCTATTTCTTTTTCCTTTTTCTAGTTCATCGACGTTGTCACGGTAACCCAATTCTTTTTTAATAAATTCATTGCATTTTATAAAAAAAAAATATCTCTAAAATATATATAAAAAAATACGTTCAATCTAAAAAGAAATTTTGATAGTAGAAGTAATTTGTTTTCTCTTGTTTGGACATGCTGATGGAAAGTGCAAATGTACTCTTCAAAGAGAAACGAGATGAATATTTTTAAGAAAAGATAAAATTTAACTTTTTTGTGTAACTTTCTTCTGTATATATACAAAGATTTAGGTACCAATGTATACATATTTGATTACTTTGAAGACATAATCAAATACGTCTCTTTATATGAATTAATTTTGACATCTCAAAGTTGAATAATTGTTTGCTTTCAAGAGGGATAACGTATTATTAAAAAAGAAAAAACAAAAACTACGTAAAATCTAAACTTTGATGAATTATACCTATTTCTAAATAAATCTTCCTTAATATAATTTGATAAAATATGAAATCACATAAAGTCATTCTTAAAATCAACTCCCAGATTTATTAATTGAGTGGTGATATGTTGACAGTTCCTTCAATACCTTCATTCAACACTTATCTATATTATTATTTTATTATTTATATAATATTTTATTTTTTATATAATATTTTATTATATAAAACAGTTTTATTAAATTGATGGAATGGCAACAGTAACGTCAAAATAGTTTTATTCTTTATTAATCTACCAGCACACACATTTTTTTCCAAAAAATAAAATATGGGTGACAGAAATCAATAACATTACTGAGAACAATTCTAACTTTTAATAAACCAAGAAATAATATTACATTTATGAAAAGGTTTTAAGAACAAGCGTTGAATCCCTTGTAAGCCATAAATTAGATCAACCAATCATGAGTAATGGCAAGTTTCACGGCAAGAATCACCCTCGTTAATTCAGCTTTGATGGCAAAAGATAAGTAAAATTGTCCAAATATTCTCCATATTTTCATGAAAAATGTACCATAGTTTTTTTTTTTTTAACATGAACATTAATATTAAAGTTTTTTTAGAATAAGTAACTCCTGAACATTCTGGTTGTTTATAACTTCCATAGTCAAATTACTACATAATGTACACGTTACAACAATAAAAGCCATGTCTGAATTAAAATTAATAGCTTTATCAGACCTGCATCAATTGAGCATTTTTCATATTATTCAAATTGTGTTAACAAATGTTGTCAATCTAATGTCCTTCAACTGGAACTACACTTGTAAAAAAAAATTGTAATCATAAAAGAAGTTGTGTGAATTTGTATAAGTAATCCTTAATTATCATTTTTTAATTTCTTATAAATACTGTAGAAAACAAAAGTTAAAAATAAAATACAATTAGTTTCTTTTACAAATTGCAATTATTTTATTAATTTAATTCCTCTAAAAAATTATTTTTAATTATATTTTTAATTAATGTATAAGTTATAGAAACAAATAATTTTTTCTTATAGTTTTCTAAAAATATTTATAAGAAAAACTTATCCAAAACACTATTACTCAAACTTGATAAAAAAAATTGCACTTGTGGAAAGAATAATTAAAATTGAGACTTAATTATTTAATTGGTTATTATAGTTACAAAATATCCTTTTTTAGTCGGTGTGTATATTTATAAAAGTATCTTTCTTTAGTTTCTTAGTTGTTGTTAATTTTTTCAATTCTCACAATAAAAAAATCAAAGAGATTAAAAGATAAGATTAGATATTAAAAAAAAACTAGAAATTATTATACGCATTTAAGAATTAAAGGATATTTTGTCAGTACGAAATTAAACAAAAAAAAAAATATAACTACGTGGATCAAGTGGTTGAACTATGAATTGAAGATATTAAATTTGATTGCACGTATACCATTAGCATTGAATGTTAGTTAACAATCTCAATTACCGTATATGACGTGATAATAATTCCTCAAATAATAATGGAAAATTTTACATATACAGCACAATAACTATTCTTACCAATTATATTTAAATTTTACCTTTGTAATATATAATATATTTAATAAAATGCAAATTAAATAAAATTAATCGGACAAGGAACAAGGTACTACGGGTAACATTTGTCCAATAATAAAATGTAACTGGTGGCCCTAATTCCATGAATGAAATTATTAACAGTTGAAAACATTGAATTATATATCATACAAAATTAACAAGAATACTATCACGTAAGACCGTTTAATAACTTAATTACAGTATCACACGTTACCAGCTCCTTTTGTTTTAAACGCACAATATATATGGATCACAAAATTCTACAATTAAAGAATTTTGGGTCACACTAGGCCCATCTTTTTTACACACCACAGTGGGTCCATTATGTTGCGTAACTCACGTTGGTCCAATCCAATCCTTTCTAATCGCGGGCCGAGTGGACTGACTCATAATTTACATTTTTTCCTTCATTGAAATATTTCATAATAATATTTTTATTAGTATAATAATTATCACATGTAAATTCATATAAAAGTTTCATTTTTTTCTTATTCTGGAATGTGTTTAATTTTTATGCATTGTCAATAAAAGTTTATACTTTCAGACAATTATAAGTCATTTTAAATATGATATTTATAGTAGCTATTATCGAAACTAATAATCTTATCATACACAACAATTGATAATTGCTAATATAATTAAATTATAATTCGTATTATTTCGAAAATTATGCACTTAAAAATTAGTAAAAAAATATACGCTAACAAATTATTCGTTGATATTCAAACTTTAATTTATTTATAATTCATGGCAAATATCCTTCAACTTCAAGTACCTTTTATTACTTCTAAGATGCAAGTTTAGCTCAACATTCAAATTTTAATTCAAGATAATAAATATCCAAGTAATTAACAAAAAATTAAAAAGGAGTTTTGGTAGCTCTAATTTACTAGCCTGACCAATTTTAGAGCTGAATTGGACTATGTTAGATTAAAACTGGAATTTTCTTAATACATGAATTTGACCTACTTTAACACTTCCTAGATATTTATTTTCACAAAACAGATATAATTCTGTTTAAAATAAGTCCAGATCCTATATATTAATATCAAATATGTAAACATTAACTATCACGTGTGAAGATATAATCTTGGAGATTGCTTTACTCATAACTTAGTTCATTCCATTATATCCTCATCATACAATTAGTGAGATTTTAGGAGATGTTTAATTTCGATCCAATTTGTGGGAAATATTTATGCAACTACCATCACTTCCAGCATATTGATTATTTTTTTATCCACCATAACACATTTCTATCTTCCCTCAATTTGTTTAATTGAAATAAATATTTAGAGAGCAAAAGGGCAAACAAAATTTTAAGTTCTTGAAAAGGCAACATTTAATGTTTTATAGATACACATGATTCAAATGAGATTAAATATTTGACATTTTATGGGTCTATTCAAAATTAATTTCATCAAAATCAAATCACTACTATTTATTTAACTTTAGAAGGAACAGGTAGAAATAATATTGATAACTATAACCATCTATCTTCTAGTTTCCTCCTTCTCGTGATCCACATTAATTAGAAGGAGTGACCAATTTTGATTTCTTTGTGAGTTGTGTACACTCTAGGATCAGTGATATTAAACATATAATAGGACTTTTTCCTTGCTTCCTTCATGGTAAGGAAAGAAAAATGTGTGAACCTAAGAAGTTGAAATTTTCCATGGTCGGTGATTTTCTTATACCACAAAAAAGTATACAGAATGAATATCTAGTGCCTTTTCTCAAAGGGCACAGAGTTAGTCAAAGCATAGCAGAGCCTCATGCTTTTTTATGTTTATGTTTTTTTTTCTTCGTCTTAAAATTAACCACACGCTAAGCAGAGACACTTGCACTTTGCAGCATTTGACGCTTGGCAAAGTCTCATGCATGGATAGGCACTCATCTTCTGTGGTTGAAGAGAGTGAAACTAATTGGATAGAGATTAGAATATCAACAATGACGTTTTTCTTTTACTGTAACATTTTTCATCGTGAAGGCTAAATTATCTTTATGTCTTCTATTTAAATAATTGTATGTTCAATTTTATTTTATTTGTTATATAAGGTTATTTATACGTACAACAAAATTTGAGAATTGGGTGGAAAGTTTAGAAAAAAAAAAAAAGAATTATACCACTATCAAGAAACGTGATGACACATCTTTTATTTTTATTTTTGTTTTTTTAATAGATACTGCTTTAAATTTTGACATATAGAAGGACATCCCTTTTACTTCTTATCTACTCGATTAATTATTGTAGGTGTGTATGTAATTAAAAATAATGGTGAATAAATAACATGCTCTCCTGGATGTGGATGAATGTAACAAACATGAGTAAACAGACTGAAATTTTCATGAGGATTTTTGTAAGAAAAATATAAGAAAATGAGTTTTTGTGAAATTTTAAAAAGAAATCTTAGAAGAAAAAACCATGAAATATGAAATATTAAGTTGAAAGATGAAAAAATAAATTGGAAAGAGAGGGTAAAAGAATTAATATATAAATATAGCTACCTAAAAATAAATTAGGACGGTTAAGACTCAAATAACTGAGTATATATAACACCACTCGTCTGAAGATAATAGTTTACCGAAAAAATGTTAAGAATTAGACAATATACCTAAAGTTATGCTTGGATTAAAAAAAAAAAGTGTATTAAATTGAGTATATTAAAATGGAATAGCGTGTAATGATGTAATAAATACGATAAATACAATTCATCAGTTTTCATTATTTCTTCTCAATACTCTAATGTCAAATAAAAAAATCGACTTGGTATCTCTTTTATTTATAATTAACATGTGTTCTAAATTAATTATAATCTAATTTATTATAATTTTAGGAATTGATAGATATCAATAAATGATTCAGTTCATATAAAATAAGTATAACATTATTTTTAATCAAAAATCTTAAAATAATATGTCTATAAGCTTTTATTTTATATATATCATCCTTAGTCTGAAACTCTCAACTTAAATTTGTAACAAAATTGATAATATAAATATAAAAAATAATATTATATATTATATAGTTATGTTCATCATGGTTATTTAATTTCTAATTATAGTTTTTCATATATATTATTATGTATTATTGAATTCAAATTTTTTTACATGTTTTATTCAATTTTATGTTTAACTTCAATATTATATATTGTCAGTTATGACATTTATGAGTGAAATTAAATTTTAATATTAAAGTGTATTGTTATTGTAACTTTTATTTATATTATTTGAGAAATATATTAAAATTTAATTAACACTACATACACCTCCATTTATCAATTTATTCATGGTTTGAAAACGGGTAGACAAATAATACATGCAATTCTTGTCAAATAAAATTAACAGCATAAAGAAAATAGAAGTAAGAGCAGGTCAAAAATAGAGAAACGTTTAATATATACTTTGTAATTCATACAATCATTTTATCATTAATTTCTAATTTATTGGTAAAAAGTTTATTAGATTTTTTTAGAAAAAATAATTATTGTGTTAATAAATTTATTTCTTTATGATTGAATAATAAATTTAATTTTTTCTTCTATAATAGATTATTTTCTATCATTATTTTAAATTTCTTTCATAATTAATATAAACTTTTTATATTTTGTCTTGTTTAAGTTTCGTTTGAACACTAATTTTACATTCTTTACATGAATTTGACCTAGTCTTCCATATTTATTTTTATTTCTTTTTTTATAGTATTTTTTTCCTTTAAAAAAATAACATTAAATAAAATAATATTAGAGTTTACTTACTTCCACAGATTGAATTTAATTTGGGACAAGTCCTTAAATAATATAACAAACTATGTGTATTGATAAAAAAACTATAATTTAATTCGAGTATTTGAAGAAAATTATCAGGTTTGATCATAAACTTTTTATAAGAATTATTGATTTTGGTTTTATTAAATCTATTAAGTGTGGAGTTGGATTCAATTATTAACTTTTACCTTTCACAGATATCCTGAACTTTTTTCCAGATTCCAAAAACATTTACGTGGTTTTGGTCTCACTTTCTTTCTTTATTCAACACTCACACTTCTGGCTGACTTATGTTGCTGTTAAGTTGTTTTTTTTTTTAAAAAAAAAAAATAAAAAAA
>Ga0209700_107751_pt1 | contig 14698 bp, 8 predicted proteins | sample SiratroredBW_FD_187528 | JGI IMG/M metagenome (GOLD analysis project Ga0209700, IMG submission 187528) | Root nodule microbial communities of legume samples collected from California, USA - Siratro red BW (SPAdes) (version 2) | ecosystem: Host-associated > Plants > Roots > Nodule | place: USA... | reverse complement strand
GAACAAGTTTTCCAAATAACACTAATTTTTAGTATAACCTTAATCAAGTTGAGAGAAACACTTTTCTCAACTGTTCCCATTAATATTGATGACAAAAACTTAGCGAAAAATAGAGAATAAGGGATCTATAGAGTAAATACAAACTTACTCTGTTTGAGATTCTGATCGGTTAGAAGTGATCCTTAACTCCTTAGCTACTGCAAGGTATATTTAGATTTTAAAACAGATAATGTATGGATGGAGAAAAACTAGAAAAAAAAGAGAGAGATTTTTGAGAAAACGAGAAAGGGACACGGGAAAGAGAGTCTGGAGGTGCACCGCGTCAAAGAAGAGACGTGTACAAATTTTATTTTATACATTTTACAAATACACCATCATTAAATATTAACGAGTTACACTCTCTCTTTTCCATCTCTTCGAAGAATACTCATCCGCATCTAAACAAATATAATGTTATTTTTAACATACATGCGCTCTAAGCGCCATTATTACGACAAAAGCTTCTCAAAATAAAAAATCGCCACTAGCGGAGTCAAAGAAAAGTACATGCCTTTATGATGAAGTATAAATAAAAAAAAAACATTGATGAAAGAAAAAAGAAGAATAAATTAAAAATTATGCAAATTATTCATTTGATTTGAGAGGTGTAAAGGACTTTTGAATTTCCTATCGTAGATCCCCGGAATCTTTTGAGGTCATTTTCTAAATAATTTACATGCTTCATGAACAAGCTTTGGGATATCAAAGAAAATATCTGAAACATTGCACCAACAGAGTCGTATCCATGCCAAGTACCCAACACAATAAATGTGTTTTTTTTTAAGGGATAAATTAATTTTAAATTATTAAGCATGATGGAAATACAAGTTTCCATACATAGTAAATTCTAATATAATTAAAACGCATACATATTACAAAAAGAATTGATGGAAGGTACGTAACATAAACACTAGCCAACTAGGAATAAAAGTTGGATCCGACCAAAAAAAAGGTTCCAGCTCATAAAGTTTAAAAGGAAACAAAAGGAAGGGATAAGAGAATACCAACGCACTAATACTAGGTCTTTTTCACTCCATGTTGATTAGCACCATTATTTAATATATATAAGTATGTATATAAAATATTGAGCAACATATATTATCTGTTAAAATAAAGTGGCATAATAAACAAAATCATTTTAAAAATATATAAAAAAATGTGCACTTGATTTTTTTTTTGAAAACTGGTTTAATTTATAAAACTTTTCAATTAATTAAATATATTTTTTTGTATAACAAATTTATTGAAATTTTCGTTTTATAAAGTTCACATTAATTAGTGCGAATTAATCCTACGCATGATGAAATGAGATAATAAAGATTCCATGATGAAATTAACTTTATTTTCTTTTTCTATCTATTTATATAGAAAGACCATTTACTATTTTTATTTCTTTTATTTGTCATCTATCGATAGTTTATTATTGCAACTATGGTTCCCACGCGATGGCCGAAAAAAAATTCTTTGAAGGAATTTTACTATTTTAAAATATATCAATACTTTAAATTAATTTTACTCTTCCTTTTTATGGTATAAAGTCATTTATAGATTTTTTTTATTTTATCTTTATAACCTTTTCCGTATTGCGTTTTTTTTATTGTAGGAGTTTTTAATAAAATTCTGAAAAAGAAGCATGATCTTGACCAATCAGTAGGGCAAGAAGTTGAGAATGAATTAGCAAATAATGGTAACTACAAGAATAAATAAAGTGAATGAAATCATCTAGAGTAATAAGAAATTTTTTTCTAATATTACTATATTTATTTCCCAATAAATGGTGTCAAAAACTTGACAAACACAATAGAGTAGGCTTAGGGCAAGTCTACCCAATCAAAGAGTTTCAAATGCCAATCCATAGAGAACAAATAATTGTTACTACATTTGCAAGAATTTTATGCTATCTAGTTTAAATCCTATCAAGATATCAAGAGTTAAAAAGGTAAAATTGAATTCACACAAGAAAAGATTCATTATTAGTAAATCTAAGTAAATAAATCAAGAGTGAAGCAAGGTAATAATTAATTCATGCTACTAAAAATTCAATTATGGGTAAATTCAGGGTTAATATTTCACTTATATTTTTAACTTTTCAACCTTATTTATAAATGATAATGCATAATTTTCCTAAAAAATCCATTCATCTCTTCTCATTTATCAGTTCTCATATCCACCACCAGTAAATCATTTTTTTTCAAATAAAGTTTCCTGGTTGTTTCTTTTTACTGGTAAAGCGAATAATTTTTATACAAAAATAGAACTATACATAAGCTGTGTATACAAATTAAGAAATTAAATAAATATTTATCAGATTATGCAACCATTTGAAAAAGAACACAAAGGAGAATTCATCTTTCTTTCAGAGTTTCCTCTTTTGATATTATAAACCTCTCCAACCCTTTACTTTTCCATGACATTATTCTTATTATGAAATACCTCCTTTTTTTTTTTTTTTTTTTTTTTTTTTTTTTCTTTTTTTTTTTTTTTTTTTTTTCCTCTTTTCATTCTTTCCTATATTTCCATTTTTTCTTTTACTAATTGACTTTGAATGCTCATCAATAATCCACAAAGTAGAATACAATTTAAAATTGGGCAGAAAAGGAAATCAAATGATAAGGTAAACACAGGAAAAATAAAATTGAAATAAAATAAAATCTCAACCAGAACATAAAGTCTATTATAGTCCTAGTTATAGATTCAGTTGTTCATCAGAAAATTAAATCCTAAACTAAATACAATATTACAATCTTACAAAACCAAGGACAGGAATGAGATAAAGAACAAAATCCATTTTTAACTCAATGATCTCAATCATTGTCACTTACGACCACGATCGAGAACCCGAATTCACTTTTCAAAATTTATGATTCCTCTTCCATATAACTGTAAAACATGGAGATAAATTTGAGAAGAAACAAAATAGAACACGTTTCACAATTTTATAAAGGCACGACATTACATAATTAGTAAGAAAATCACATGAACTTGTGATGTTGATAATTGCAAGTCAAAGATAAATACATTGCATGTGGGTACTCTTAGCTATTGTACATTATTATGTGATAGGCCATTTGAAGACTAAGATAAAAATTAATTAATTTAATGAACATTGAATTTCATCAATCGAAATAAAGTTCTTGTTAAATAAATCAACTATATAAAACTTTATATACTTTATAAATATAGTATGTACTTTACCAGTTAAGTTTGATGTATAAAATATATATATTTTTTAAAATCTAAAAGTAAATGTCAACCACAACACTAAATTTTTACCAACGCTTAATCTATTTAAATTTTGACCTTAACAATATCTCATAATTTATAGCAGACGTGTTCAATTCTTATTCTATAGGAACTTAATTGTCACGTATACTAACGGGTTAATGTTAAAATAACTTTCATTAATGACATGGTCTTTTATAATGGAAATTAAACTACATACATACAATGGATTTATACTAGCAGTGTGACACGTTATACTAACAAACACTTCCTTCGATGCAGAAATTGATATATTCTGATCCACATACACCAATGTTTTTTTATTATATATATAGTACGTAACCTTATTAATCTTCACCTAAGATATGTATTGATAATTTAAAACAGACAAAGTCAACAAAACAGTTTTAACTACAAATATAATTTTATCCATTAGATTAGCGTATGCACTAGTAGAAAAGAGATATTTGTTGTCGGTTTTGAGAGACTTTTATCATCGGGTTTTGAACTGACGTTAACCCAAGAGACGTTGAAAATGATATTGGTTAAACAACCGACGTCACATAATCCACCACCACGTTGGTTTGAACCAAAAAATCGACATGGTGCTTTGCTAAAATCCATAACACCACGTCAGTTGTTTAGCCAAAACCGACGTGGTGGACAACACACCACGTTGTTTTAGCCAAACAATCAACGTGGTGGATAACACCACGTCGGTTTTGGCCAAACAACCGATGTGGTGTTGTCATTTTAAAAAGAAAATTATAAATTGATAAATCTCTAATCGATACAAGAAAACACCACAAAAAATTTTAGAATTTTTCAGCAAGTATAGATATGTGAAATCAGAGGCTACAATCTAAAAAAAATGGATGAAAAATAAGAAAAAATTATAAAAGAAATCCTAAACAATGGAATTTTAGAATTTCCAGAGGACCAACCGCCTTTGGCGGTTGGCCAAGAGCTTTGTTACCCCATTTCAAACGACTTTCATTTTTGGAGCATCTCAATCCGAGCTCTCTATCAAAAGTTATGGTCGTTTGAGGTTTTTTCGCCCTAAATCTTTGAAACCCTAAATCTATGGTAAATCTATACAACGTAAGAACTCTGCCATCAAATATATACTAAATCAAGATGTTGATAAAAAATTTGGGGACAAAAAGAAATTTCTAACTATTTTTAATGAATTTTACGAAATTGCGAACCTCTTGCTAAGGGTGTCGAACCAAGCATCTAGCCGAGACTGTCCACAAGCTTGTGCACACCAAACGAACGTGAAAGAAGCCCAAACGAACACTACCAAAATCACAAAACGCAAACAAAAAGTTAATAAAATACTACAATCAGTGAAAGCAAACGAACATGGAGGAGAAAGGAATAACTAAAAACTTGAAACCAAGGGTACCTCGAACGAAGCTTAAAATGAAAATGACACCGTTTAAACGAAGCACTCAACGTAAATGAAGGATCAAGAGTGAAATAGAGTTGAATGAAAAACCTAAGGAACTTGAAACAGAGCACAAAGTTGCTAGAACAGTGAACCGAGAACGCGCACGCAGTGGAGAGAGAAGAAAAGTGAAAGTGAAAACGCGTGGGGTGGGTTAAAACAAACATAATCACGTCGGTTAGGAGCTTATAATCGACGTTGTGTTGAACCCTAGTTTTCCAAAATCCACCCCGATTCACCTCCACAATGTCGCTGCACACATGACGTTGGTTATTGGGACAAAACCGACGTCATTTTTTCTCCACATAACGTCGGTTGGTCTCTCCCAACCGACGTTAGCCACTCACCGCAAAAAGAAAGTTAAAATTTAAATTTTTATTTTTACAATGTTTTCGAGGATGGTTGTAAGTGGTAACCGACGTCATCTATGTATAACAACGTCGGTTTATTACAAACCGACGTCATAATGTTCATTTATTTATAAAAATGCCGCCACGTTTTTAGCAACGTCAGTTTTTGATTTAACCGACATTATATTGACGACGTAGAAGCCCTTTTTTCTACTAGTGATGACATTATTTTTAGTGCAACTCAGCTCTTAAACTTTCTAAAGGTTTCACCAAGGATTCCTAAGGGCCAATAAAAAAAGTCAATCAGAGTATATACATATTTCATATTTCATTCATGGTATTAGGAAGTGAATTTAAATCTAATTCATTCTTATAAAATTAGTTTGTAAGATAAGAATTGTTTTCATTTTTATACTATAAATTGATCTTTATATCATGCATTAGTCTTATTTTTAGTCGATGTAGGATCTCTAATACACTTTCCTCATGCCAAGACTACTTAACTTGTGTTTGGAGACTAGATATCTATGAGTGGTGGCCCGATAGACTCATCAAATTTTCGTAAGATAGGTTTTTATATCATATTAAGAAATAAGTTTAAGCTTAAGTCATTCTTACAAAACCGTCTTATAATATGAGAATTACTTTCACATGTATACCATGAATTATGAATTGGTTTTAGTCGAAGTGAAATATTAAACCAATTGAAAAATTGAAATCCAACGAGGTAATAAAAATGTAACATATAAGATTTGAAAAGAGTATAGTGATGGTTATTATTTGAGGAAGATACATGATGCAGCAGTGCATGAAGCTATCGTTTTCTTATTTCTCCATCGTAATAAATCTGACAACTATTTCTATATAGTGAATTTCCTCCTTCAATTTCATTTATAGCAAGTTCAAAATATTAATGCTATAATATAGCACCGACAATTTATGGTGTGACCCTTATGAGTTGGGTGCCAAATTCAGGGCTTCTTACAACATCTTTCATCTTCCTGAGAACTTAATGGCAAGAAGCAAAGCGCAACCACTTTAGTAGACACTGTTGCAGCTATTGGAACATACCTATTCATTCATGGTGACTGTGACAACCAAGTCCATCGGCACCACTGTCTTCCATCTCATGCTGCACTTCATATGTGCATGCATGCATGCTTTTATGATTTCAAAACTTCCTATGACAGAAATTTGAGAATCCAAAACATTTAACTTGTGATTCTTATTTAAATTTATGATCGAAATTTTCCATGCAATCATGAATAGTGTCGGCCCAACTTTCTTAAGAATTTTGAAAGGCCATTCAGAGATTCAGATTCTTCGTACTCGAAAGAGGGTAAGAAATAATAATAATAATGATGATAAAAGTATTCAGACACCAAAGTTATTTAAAAGTATCCATTACAATATGCAGCACTTCAACATTTTTTTTTAAATATTCAGTAGTCCTATATATGTATAAAAATCAAATACTTAATTTATCGAGAAAAATAAAAAATAATTGTATTGATTAGTTTTAACTAATAGTGTTATAAATTTAAATTTTATTCTGTAAATACTCATAAATTAAATAATTTAGTTAATATTTATTAAACGACACTACTTGTAATTTAGAGATAAACTTTTTAAGTGGTAAACATGATTCGAATTGTTAATAGTTCAATGATTACATTAATTTTTACGAAAAATAAATAAGTACATATTGATAGACTTTATAATAAATTAATATTATAAAACGAATATATCTCCCTGGTTGAATATTATAGCAATATTTTTTTTATCTTATTATTATTAGTTAAAATGTATTAAAATCATTAATAGATGATTCATCAAAAAGTAAAATATACTCAATTTGAATTTTTTTAATAAATTTGAATCAAGAATGGAGCATATGTTGAATAATGTGTTAGATAATATATTATTAACATTTTACTTAGCCTATAAATAACAATAAACAAAGTCTTTGACGGAAATCAAAGATTGTGAGGGTTATGATATTTTTTTTATGTGTACAAATTTATAAAGCTGAAACATTTTCAAAAGGTGATTATATTATAACCACCTTTTTACAGTGGTATAACATGAATGAGAGAGCCACTAAAAAACACTTTGAATATACGTTTAGGATTTTTGTAACACTCTCATTCATATATTTAACATGAGCTGAGAAATCTTTGTACTCATAAAACTATGAAAGTACCTATAGTCATAGAGTTGGTGGAGGAGAATAAATGAATACAAATTGTCGAAATTCCAAAGCATCCACCACTTAAATTATATGCTATTTTCTTGTCTTTTTTTCGCTTTTCTTTCCTCTCAAAATTATTATTGCTTCTTTTTCCCTTCGTAGTGCGACACTAAAAACAGAGAAACATTGTATGTAAAGATGATAAAGAAGAAAAAAAAAAAAAAAAAAAAAAAAATTAAATAAAAAAATAAAAAAAAAAAAAAAAAAAAAAAAAAAAAAACAGATTTAGTTGAAGTGATAAGCCACTTAAACAGGAAAAAGAATAATCAAAGTGGGTTTGTTTTTAAGTTATTTTCAACTTAATGCTAATCCAATAATATTCCTTTCCTTTTATGTTTTTCTCTTGAAGAAACTCACTAAGTGAACGGGAAAATCAACTTGTACCAAACACTTGCTTACTTTTCAAATATCCACCCCAAATTTATTGGTGAATTAATGTATCTAATAAATAGTTTTTCTATGCTTGAGAAAATCATATAAAATATATTAATAGCCTCATATCTCATAGTTTTTATTTGAAGTGTAAGATGAAGGATATTCATTGCATTGTGACAAATTATATTATGATTAAACTGAACATTGTATTAATAGCCCAGGAAGATAATTCTTAGGGTTCATCCAATCGAAAGTGGCCCAATAAAGGATTGGATTAGTATGTTGTATTGAACACGTCTTTTCCACACTTTCTTTCATGGACAGTGAGTTTTTGTGCTTACACTTTTGCTGTTCTTTTTGCTTTTATGCTTTTCTTCTACTTTCCACTTTCAAAGCTAGAGACATGAGACTTGTAACCTTTTAGAAAAAAGAGAGAATATGTTAAAGCACTCAGGCATCATATACCATATAGCCACCTTATTAATTTCATCAAATATTATTTCAACAAAATGAAAATATTTCACGTAGTCTAATCAAAACTCATGTGATTACCAAAGTTTAATGAAAAACACTTATGTGATCAGAAGTGAGAAGTTTAATAAAAGTTGTCACACTTCTGTGTCTTTATTTTTATGTACTCTCATAATTTCTTATAACTATACACTACCCGTTATTTTATATAAATTTATTTACTATATAAAAAATAAAATGATTAAATATATTATTTATTATATTATATATTGTATTGAAATTATGTTGTATAAAACAATTTAAATATATAAAATCAACCATTTTAAATACTTACAACTTAATTATACCTAAAATATGAATAGTTATTTTTTTAATCTAATGTGTTTCTTTATTTATTACCAGTATATTTTTATTTTATTTTATTTTTTATATCACTATCTTTCATTACAAACTTTACATTATGATTTTAAAATAATATTAAAATAAAATAAAAAATAATATGCGTATGGGCGTTATGTATTGTTACATACAAATGTACTTTATAAAATAAATTGTTGTAAACTTTAAAGAAGCATTATGTGTAATATAAAAAAAAAAAAAAAAGCTTCGTTAGATTTGAAGAATAATCATCTTGACCTAAGTGAAATAATATACATAAATCTTTTAAATAAATCATTTACATTTTCAAAGAAAATTAATTATTACCAGTCACAATTTGTACACAGATCTAGCTAAAAAAGTTAATTATTCAGAAAGATCATAATGTCATGATATTCCAGTATTTCATACACTACTTTAAAAGTGAAAATACTAACAATTTTTTATTATTTCCCAAACATAGATTATTTACAAAAGTATTTGTTTATCTGGGGTGGAGCGTGTCAGCGACATAATTATAGGTAGGTGTATTTGGTGGAGTGTGTTATAAATGGGAATATGAAAATTGTGAAATAAAACAACAATGTACGAAAATCTTCATTAATTTATCCAACCTAACAAACAGCAAATAATTTAAGGCCCTAAGACAAGGAAAATACGTGAAGTTTAGATTGGTTTTTTGTTGTTTGGGATATGCTATGCCCTGTCAACTTTTAATAAGGTGGGACTATGAGTTGGTTCAAGTCAACTAAGGAGACAGGAAAAATCATGGAAGTTTGAATTTCATTGGAATCTTTGTGTGACATCCATATACAAATTGGTGTTATTAACTAGAGTAATAGGTATAGTATAGACAAATAAACACATGAAGGTGGTTCCTAAGCCACAGGAATTGGTTGCTACCATCTCAAACATGTCATTCCTTCACGAGCTAGTGTTCCCTCAAGGTCTCCTATAATTCTAGCCGTCCTAACTTCTAGACCTCTTTGAACTTCATGGAAGAGGTTTCTTATACTGTCGGCAAACCGGTTCATGTCAATGCCAGAACTTTTCTGCATCTCTTCGGCCACCCCAACAAACCCAGAAACAATCTTGGATTGAATTTCCATCCATTTTTGTCCTGTTGCAACTATGTACCTCTGTAATTGAAATGTCTCCTCTAGGAAGTGCTCCAGTGTTGATGTTTTCTCCTTTGCTCTTGCACCACTCACATCTCCACGGTTTGCATAGAGCTCATTCTCGTGCTGAAATAATGTGCAAGAAATGATTGATTGATGCTCAACTTTGCAATGCCAAATGGAGTTGGACACTAGAATTTAGATAGCAGTTAATGCATTTTCTATATCATAAATGAGTTTCAAAAAGATGCCAAAAATGTTCACATGGATATTTTGAGCATGTTGTCAGTCAATGGATTGTATTGTTAAACACAAAAAACAAAAGAACTATATAGAATTAATGCTTACCATTCGTTTGCAAAGATCATCTGTCTTCTCTTGGAGGGATTGATATCTTCCAACTTGCTTATTCAGCAAAGTAGTCAAGGACAAATATGCCTTCATACCAACTTTGCTATCATCAGTAATTTCTGCTTGCTCCTCATTCGCTTGCTTTCCTGTTAACCTTTCAACAAGAACAAGTTGCTGCTTCAGCCTCTTGATCTTGTAAGATATTCCAAGAGCATGAAGATCCATCTTCCATAGAGGCTGTTTTGTTGTACTGGGGGTCTGACTGGTAGATGCTATCTTTTCAGAAGCATCAGCTTCTACTTTATTTGGACATTGGTTTTGAATAGGAGTAGGACTATCCTCCCTAGAAACGTTTTTTTCTTCTTCAATCTCATTTTCTGGAGATTGAACCAGTAAACTAGCACTGTTAAGCTGATCATCGGGCAGACAGTGTACTTCCTTCTCACAATCTTCCTCAACTGGAGTTTCCATCATTTCTAGCACTTTTTCACCTGGCTTTCTCTTTACAACCTTGACTTTTGACCAGACGGCATCTTGGGCTAGTTCTGAAGATTGTTGAGGGAAATTTGAGTTACCTTTTAAGGGCCTCAATTTTGATACAAATTTCTCTTGCAGGGAAGTCAGTTCATCTTCTCTCTCCAACAATAAGGTCTCCAATCTCATCTTGTCATGTCTTAGCTGTGTCACATCCTTGACCAGCTCCTCCATATGTGCCTGCATCTGTTTCATTTCTAATTCTGTTCTCAACAACTGCCAGCGAAACGCCTCTACCTTCTCGTCTTTGAGTTGCATTTGTTCAGCAAAAGCATCTAGCTCCAAATGATGCCTCTGCTTAATCAAGGTTGCATACCTTTCTGCCTCAGCTCGCATCCAATCTTCCAAACGTTTAGCATTAGCAGGAATTGCTGAAAACCAAATAATGGGAGAAAGGGTCAAGGCAACTCTGTATACTAGCAACAAATAAAATGAGATACAACAGAACTTTGAAGAATTTAATCTTACACAAGTCTCCAATTCTTTGCTGCGAATAGTGATCAGGAAAGGGGGAAGGTTGCTCTGGTTGGTTTGCAATGTGTGAGGACCCTGTGGAACTATGCTGCATAGCTCTAGCACTAGGGAAAACATCCATCCTTGAACTCAAGTTCACCAACATGCTTTTTAAAGAATGTCTTTCATGTTTTCCTTCTGAAACTGCTTTCCATCGTTGTGTCTCCTGCTCAGCTTGCTTCCTCCTAGCTTTTGATAACTTAACCTCCTTTAACAGCATTTGCTTCTCTGCAGTGTCCAGTTTAGACTTCCTCAACATAGCTGACAAGATTTTATCCTTCTGTTCCAAATCTTTGTGAAATTTTGAAATCTCCAAAGACAACTTCTGGACCATCAAATCTGATTCCTCCTTCTTCTCCACTACAGAAGCAAGTTCTTGTCTAGTAGCCTCCACTTGCTTAACTGCGCGACCAAGTTCAGCCTCGAGCTGTCTTTGGTTTGACACCAGTTCAATGAAAGCAGTTTTGTGCTTCCTTAGATCAGAAGAATGTTCTTGAGCTTCGCGCCTAGCAGATTCTCTCATTTCTTCAGCATCCCTCTCAACCTTGTTCAGCTTTTCTTCTAGCTCCTTCCTCTTCTGCTCCTCTTGTTCCATCTCCTTGTCTCTTGACTCCACCAAAGCCTCCATGTCCTTCAATTTCTGATTCAATTCACAAATAGAAGCATCCTTGTTTCTCTCAAAAACTCTCAACTCACTCAGTAGAGCCCCAATCTGCTGCCGGAGTCTCCTCCTTTCACTCAACCAGCTTTGCTCTTGTGCTGCAAAGATTCCCACAACTTTCTCATTGGCCTTGGCATCCTCGTGCCTCATCCTTTTCAGATTCTCAATTTCTCTCTCAGCCCTTTTGAGTCGGCACTCTCCCCCCTCTGGCATTCCCTTCTGAAGCCTCCACACGGCCAACCCCAAGAGCTGAGCACTCCCTTGAAGCATCATGTCACGGATTTTACACCATCTTTCAACTTCAACTTGTGGTACTTCCGTGAGAACTTGGAGCGCAAAGAATGCACAAGAAACACCAAAATACATGGGATACATGCTTTCAGTGTCACTCTTGTTGTCACACCCAACTCTATCCAAAACAGAAATTTCCTTCTCACCCATTCCTGTGAGATCGGATTCTCTGGCACCTCTGCAACTGAAAACCAAAAGTTAAAAAACAAAACCAGGAAACTTGAAGTCCCACATTACCTTACAACTCACATGATTCAGACCACATATATGGGGAATAGAAGAGACCCACTTCTGATTAAACAGATCACAAAATGATTCAATAATTGGGAACCGACTAGGCTTAGTACATTGGCAGTGCAATAATTGAGGAACAGCAATACCCGGTGAAATTGATGGGTGCAGAATGTGACTAAAGCAACAGTTTCCTTAAAAAACATTCAACAACTTACACTTCCACTGCTGCAACTTCCAGGGAAAAAACAAGCCAGTGAAGCAGAAACTGCAGCTAGGGAAAAAGCATCCCAATGGACGATTTAACTCCACCCGTCACACCAAACAGCAAAGCTCATGTAACTGATGTGAAAGCTATCTTCCAAAAAAGGACCATAGAAGTGCATAAAAGATGGCCTCTTACACGTGTAACACTGCACATTCGGTTGAAAAAGGGCTCTCTACTCCTCTACACTGAATAGAAAGAAAACTATGAATTTTGCTCCCTGGTTTTCAGTGAAACACTTCCCTATATCAACCCCACATGCTCCTCCCTTTCTTTTATTTTAAATTCCCTTTTCTTCTCCTAACCACCACCAACCCCCTACTGTTCACACTCCTTTCTCTTTCCCTAACCCCGTACCCATTTTAGCAAGCAAAAAGCACTAGATTCCTGGATGCTTGTCACCATTAATTGCAAGAGAGAGAAACTCAGCAGCAAAAAGAATACATATAGAAAATCAATTTGCCTGTGGAATATTCAACAAAATCAGAGTTGCTTACCTGTCTATTCATGATCAAAATACTCAATAATAATAATAAATAATACTCTTGCAAGACCAGATTTTAAACAGATAAAAAAATTGATATAAATAAGTTATCACAAACAGTACATATTGTTTAAAAGTACATGAAGTATATTTTCCACAAGTAACACAAGTGGAGAAGAAGAAGAAGGGGTTGGCTTGTAACGTGGTTTTACCCAATTTAAAAAATTGGTCCCTGTAGTGATTGGTAGTATATAGTATAAAAACAACAATACAAACAAGGGATTTAATAACTGCTACTGGACCACCCACTTATCTTATCCGTCAATTAATCCCACCATTACTGCCCAATTGTTTGCATCCATATAAATATAATACCTTCACAAGTTTCCCATTTCAAATATCTTCTTCACCAATTCTACAATCTCAGATCCTTCATTGTTGTGGGGCAAAAATATATATATGTCGCCCTCACCACATATTTCTCAAATTCCAAGCCATAAAGTTGTTCAAAGGTCATCATGAACCCCAAATGCACTAGAGGGATATGCTTCTCTTTAACTTGTTTCCTTTTCACAGTAGGGATCTGTAAAAGCTGCACCCTTTTAAACAAAAGCTATACAACAACAAACTAAATTAATTATGAATGTCACTAATGTATATTAATATTAACACTTGAAGGAAAAACAGAACTTCTATGGAATTTTGAGGTTAATTTGTTCTTTTTATGTTATACATTCCAATGATTTTTCACTGGTTAAGATTATATTTTTATTTTTTATTTTGATTTTGATTTTTGAGTCACAACCACTTTCGTTGAAGCAATTAATGATAAACCTGTGGAAATATAGTGTTTGATAGACTCTTTTAATGATTATTCAATAATTAATAGGAGAGTCAGCCAGACATGAGCATCATTGATATTTTTATAAGATTTATTTTTATTGGAATCAAGAGAAAAGACAATGATTGTTTTCGTCTAGCTATATCATATCATATATTATATTTTTGCTTTATTATTGACCTGAAGATCACTCACCGGACCTTTAGCAGTTTGTACGTAAAATTTTAACATTTTGCACTTTCGAAAATTCTAGATCTGTTATTGGAGTGTGAACTCGGCAACTCCGGCTTCAAATTCTCCCATACATTAATTTTAGAAATGTACTTTTTTATTTTAATTTTGATTTCAAAACTTCAAAGACAACGAGATTGGAGGGGCTGATGTGATATTTATCCACCTTATTGAGTACAGTAACATGAGTACGACAACGAAGTGTGAGAAAATTTTGATCTGAGAGGAAGAAAATCGTAGCCTTTGTTCCCTTCAGGGATCTCGAATTTTGGTGATGCTTATATTGGGCCCATGCAAATTGATACCATAGCAGTATTGAGTGGGTGATGAGTGAACGTGCATTACATCATTAGCCAGATGGGGGAAAAACCCACGTACCTAGAGGGAGATTATTAGAAAATGTTTCTTTTTTATATTATTTTTTTCTTAATATAAGGAGACAGATTTTGTGTAGAGATGAATTCACCACAGGTTAAAAAGTTAACTTCTCGACAAACCTAAATTAGGTTTTTCGAAGTTAAAATATGACTGCTGGAAGAAAGGGAAAAAAAAAAAAAAAAAATAAAAAAAAAAAAAAAAAAAAAAAAAAAAAACTATCCAAAAGAATTCTCAATTACCAATTTAAGCACAATGTTTGACAAA
>Ga0209700_107749_pt1 | contig 14702 bp, 6 predicted proteins | sample SiratroredBW_FD_187528 | JGI IMG/M metagenome (GOLD analysis project Ga0209700, IMG submission 187528) | Root nodule microbial communities of legume samples collected from California, USA - Siratro red BW (SPAdes) (version 2) | ecosystem: Host-associated > Plants > Roots > Nodule | place: USA... | reverse complement strand
AAAAAAAAAAAAAAAAAAAAAAAATAGAATGTAGGGCAGACATTCAGGCATATCATTAAAAAATTAAAAATTACAAATTTGAGCATCCATTCATGCATTACCATTAAAGGAAAAAATGAAAAATTCAAAAGAAAATGTATTTTCAAAGGAACAAAATCAGCTTGTGAATATCTATGTATGTATTCGTAAAATCTGTTACGCGTTTTCTAGAATTTCGTACATCGTATATGCATTTTCAAAAACTCCATTTATATTTGCATTCTCAAATAATATTTTTTTTTGCATACATCCATATTTTAAAAAAGAATCTAAAAAAAACCATGAATTCATAAATGTATTTTCTCATAAAAAAATGCATTTAGACATACATTATATATGCATTGCAAAAAAAATAATGCATTCATAAATGCATTTCTCAAAAAGAATTAACTCAGACATACATTATATATGCATTCCCAAAAATCATGCATTCATAAATACATCTTCTAAAAAAACATATTCATACGTATATCATATATGAATTCCCAAAAAATTGCATACATTCATAAATGCATTTAAAAAAAAGTCCAAAATTTCATAGATGTGTTTTCTAAAAAAAAAATAAAAAAAGAAAAAATGTGGTGAGTCATTTGTTCATGGATCATTGAATTCACAAGCTTGAAAATAATAATAAATGGGGATCATTCAAGCGAAATATGTAATAAAGGTAAAAATTGGCTTTTTTAAGGAAATATTTGCATACATGATGTTTGTTACCTATTGTCTTTCCCAAATTATCAAGCTTTCCCAAAATTTCTTAGATTCCCAAAATTCTCAAATGAAATGATTGTCCAAATGGTTACCATTACCTAAGAATATTTTTACACTGGGGCAGAATGTCAGTTTTCTGTTAGTTGACCAATCTCCTACCTCTATTCTTCAGGGGCATTCGAAAAAAAAAGTCTGTTAGATTGAAAACCCAAAAGGGTGATCTAAGCAAAGATAGGACAATAAAAAAAATAAAATAAAAATGCGTGTGTGAGAAATCATTAATTTTGTTCCATTGTTAAACTCTTTGAAAATCAAGCGCAACACGATTCAAAATGATATATGGTCATGTTTCTATATCCAAAACACTTAAATCCTTTCTACCCTCTTTGAGCCAAAAAAATAAAAATATTTCTTTGAAATAGCCCTAATGAGGATCATCAACAATTTGAAGCTTACTTTAAAGTTTCGATAGAAGAAATTCATAAACAATTTATATGTCAAAGCTCCTAATTTATCAAGAAAAGAGTATCATCAGAAGTTCCTGAAAGCCTAAAAGAAAATGCACATCAGGCAAAGAGTACATCGAAAGCTTATTAAGAAAAGAAAAAATATGAAAAGAAAAATAAAAAGAAAAAAAATTGAAAAATAAAAAGAAAAAAGGAGAGAAAAAAGAAAGAAAGAAAGAAAAGAAATAAGGAAAAAATATATTCTCAAAAGTTCATCAAAGAGGGAGTACATCAAAGACTCTCTAATGAGAAAGAAAATAGAAAGAAGGTACATGATACAATGGAAGATGACCTTGGTTGGTTATAACATTTGGTTTATGATCTTGTTTAAAAAATAAAACCAAAAAAAATATTGTTTTAGCCTTTATATCCTTTTTCTTCACAATCCTATAACCTTTACGTAGAAAAAAATGAAAAAGAAAAATGAATGAAAAATGAAAAAAGAAAGAAGTATCTAGAATGCCTTTTTCAAAAGGGAGTAACCTATACTCAGGTCAACTGGGAATGAAGCATCGGAAGTAACATTGGGCTAGTCCGATACCCTTGCTTTCCCTCACATATATCTCATCATACATACCAAATGGGGCAATCCTATTTTCAGTACCTTTGTCATCTCTCATACAACACTAGGTCAATCCAGTTTCATCCGTACCATTGTTACTCCATTTTTGTCACCTTACCAAGACAAGCAATCCCTCACACAAATCTCATCATTTCCCTTGTACATACAAATTGGGGCAATTGCAAAGCCCATTTCCCTTCCTGAAGAGTCCTTTACACTACCCTTATTTTCTTTTGAACAAGTTGTTTATACCCGCCAAGCTTAAAGCTAACATAGCCAGCCCAACACACCAAAATTGGGGCACCTAAATTGGGGCAGTCCTATCGGAAGATTTGCTCCCCAATATTTTTCAAATATCTCAAACTCCCTAAACACTTACCCTTTTACCAATAGGTTCAAGCATGCATCCCAAAAGCAAAGTTGATGGTTATACCATGTTGACATTAGCTTCAAATGGCCCTGGATTTTTTTAAAAAAATGGAATTAAATGAATTTTCAAAAATGAAAGTTGATATCTAGTTAATTCAATGATTACAGATTTCTGATTCTACACAGTAAAATTTTAAAAAAGAGAAAAAAAAAACTTTTGAACATATTTTCACTTTGAAGTTTGAGATCTTTTAAATTCTTTGTACATATGTATTTAAACAAAAAAATCATTAAAATCCTTTTCAATGTACATAAAAAATATATATTTCAAAAAATCTTTGTACATACTTTTTAAATAAACATGGAAAGAAATAATTGAAAATGTTCCTTTGTACATAAATTTTGAAACATTTGAAAATTATTGAAAATATCTTTTGTACATATCTTCTTTTTTGAAAAATTGGTATATATCTTTTTGAAACATTGTCTTTGAAAAGTTCACTGAAAAATCACCATTTGCAAAATCATTTAAAAATTTGTACATATATTTGCATCGAAAATGATCATTCAAAAAAATAAAATTTCATGCATTTTAATATACATTCTTCAAAAGAAAATCGAATTTTATACATTCATATATGCATTCTTCAAAAATAATAAAACAAAAGAAAATAAAAAATTCATGCATTGATATATGCATTGTTAAAAAATAACAAAACAAAAGAAAATCAAAGTTTTATGCGTTCTTTAAAGCTAACAAAACAAAATCAAATTTCATGCATTGATATATGTATTCTTCAAAAATAACAAAATAAAATAAAATCAAATTTCATGCATTCATATATGCATTCTTCAAAAATAATAAAACAGAAAAAATCAAGTTTTATACATTCATAAATGCATTCTTTTAAAAAAAGAATAAAATAAAAAAGACAAAAAGAATTAATGCATTCAAACATGCACTTTCATTCAGAAAATTCAAAAAGTTCCATTCATTCATAAATTCATTCTTAAAAAAAAGAACAATATCAAAAAGATAAAAAGAACTCATGCATTCAAGCATGCATTTTCGTTCAGAAAATTCACAAAGTTTCATGCATTCATAAATACACTATTCAAAAAGAACAAAAAAAATAAAATTTTATGCATTCAAACATGCATTTTCATTCAAACTAAAGATTCAAATTCAATAAAAAATTCCATGCATTATTCAAAAAAATAACAAAAAATCAAATTTCATGCATTCAAACATGCATTTTCAAATTCAATTAAAATTTTCATGCATTCATCAAGGAAAAAAAAACAAATTTCATGCATTCTTATATGCATTTTTCAACAAGAACAAAATTAAAAATTCATATTCAAACAAATTTCATGCATTTTAACATGCATTCTTTAAAAAAAAATCAAATTTTATGTATTTATAAATGCATTCTTTAGAATAAATAAATAAAAAGAAGTTCATGTATTGTCATGCATCCAACATACATCTTTTAAGGAAAAATCAAACTTCATGCAAATCAACAGAAGATATTATTAGAGAAATGACTCAATGTCGTATCTACATATATTGCAACACGATTGTACAATCTTAGTGACACTGTCCAAAGATTTGATTTCAAGTTATGATGCACGATTTTAGACACGGTCAGGATCTTGGTCTCACTCTTCAGTTGTAACCTTCCAACACTGTTAATGTTTTAACTCTTTATTTTAAGCGTTCACACGGTGTTCGTTTACATATTACTTCTACAATACGGTTGCACAATTTCAGTAACACTGTCCCGAGATTTGATTTCAAGTGATGATGCACGATTTTAGACATGGTCAGGATCTTGGTCTCACTCTTCAATTGTAACCTTCGAACACTGTTAAGGTTTCAACTCTTTATTTTGGCATTCACATGGTGTCCATCTACTCAATCTCTGAGACATGGTCAGGGTATTGATTTCAAGTAAATGATATATGATCTTAGACACAGTCAGGATCTCAATTTCACATTTTTAAGAACGACCCTCTCGTCTCAGTACAAGGTCAAAATTAAGAACAACGACCCTCTCGTCTCAGTACAAGGTCAAAATCAAGAACAACGACCCTCTCGTCTCAGTACAAGGTCAAAATCAAGAACAACGACCCTCTCGTCTCAGTATAAGGTCAAAATCAAGAACAACGACCCTCTCGTTTCAATACAAGGTCAGTTCAATCCAAATTTTACAACCCTCTCGTCTCAGTACAAGGTCAGTTCAAAAATCAATTTTTACGACCCTCCCGTCTCAGTACAAGGTCAAAATAAAGAACAATGACCCTCTCGTCTCAGTACAAGGTCAGTTCAATTCAAAATTTACGATCCTCTCATCTCAGTACAAGGTCAAAATGAAGAACAACGACCCTCTCGTCTTAGTACAAGGTCAAAATCAAGAACAACGGCCCTATTGTATTAGTACAACGTCAGTTCAATCCAAATTTTACAATCCTCTTGTCTCAGTACAAAGTCAAAATAAAAAACAACGACCCTCTCTTCTCAATACAATGTCAGTTCAAAAATCAATCTTTACGACCCTCTCGTCTCAGTACAAGGTTAGTTCAATTCAATATTTACGACCATCTCGTATCAATACAACGTTAGTTTAAGGTGCGTGACCCTCTCGTCTCAGTACAAGGTCTCGGCCTCTATTTATGTATTTATTTTATTGTCTTTTATTTTCAAAACTAGACGAAATTAGTGTTTTTGTCCTTACTTATCTTTTACTCAGATAATTTGAACTTCAAGAATTCATTTGGTAAAATTTAAGTAAGGAGGGGCAGCTGCCAACACCCAATTTTATCCAAGCAAATAAAATTATTTCAAAATAAAAATATATAAAATTAAAATAAAAAATTTGTGTTATGTAGTTTTTATCATACTTTTAAAGAAATAAAAAAAGAAGAAAAAGTTTTGATTTCATTTTTTATTTTAATGAATAAAGTTTTGAAATAAAATTTATAAAAAAAGAAAAGGAAAAAAAAAGTAAAATAAAAAAAGGAAAGGAAAATAATAATAAATAAATAGGAAAATAAAATAAATAAGTAGTGAATAAAATAAAAATTGGAAAGTATAGAAAAATAAATAGAAAAATAAGAAAAAGAAGTGTTGGGTCTGTTTTAATTAAACTACATAAAAACGATAAAAAAAAATAAAATTCATTAAGAGATTCAGTCCGAAAATAATTTATCTTTGAATAAAGCCCAAATTAATAAAGGATTCATTTTGAAAAAAAAATAAAGTAAATTATTTTGTTGAGGTCCAATCCAATAAAGTTGTGTTAAAAGAAAAAGAAAATAAAATTGATATTTTGCACCTCTTCTTATTAAAGTGCTGCCACGTCATACTTTCTCTCTCCACTGAATAATATGTCTGCCTGTTCAGAAACCCATTTTTAATGCACGAAAATTAATTTAAAATTCAAATGAAAAAGGTTAATTAATGAAAATTTGAACAGATTAGTTAGGGGAATCTGATGATAATTATGTTTAATTGCAAATAATGATATTAATTAGATATTATTTTGCTTAATTACAAATAAAGGTAATAATGGGTGGTTATTGTGCTTAATTACAAATAACTCTGATTGATTCTGATTTATTCTTCAGCATCAAACTAAAATTAGGCGGCAGATTCATTGAATTGATCTAGTAGAGCAATTGAGGGGTGTGAGGATTTTTTATAAAAGAAAAAGACCAAAATAAGGAAGGGGATTTACTCTGAGCAGTATTTTACACCCATCTTTACAAATATCAGGGAATGACACACATTTTACACACGTTTTTGAGAAAGCACTATAATTACACATAGAAAAAATTACTGAAGATCTGGACGCTTGGAATTAGAAAAAGGGGGTGAATTTTGTTAAAGCTTGTCTCCAACTAGTATGTCTTGATAGTTCAGCCTCATGTGATTGTTTTATTTGTTCTTATTCTATTTGTCCTTATTTTGTTTGTCTTGACTTGCTCAAATTTCAATATCATGAATATTAGTATTTTTTATTGCTTGTAAATAAATTTGCATTATAAATTTGTTTTTATAATACAAGAGATGCTGCTCCAAGAACGTCTCATATTTGTTTTTGTTATATCGGAGATGCTGCTCTAAGCACGTCTCATATACCGGATGTTGCTCTAAACACGTCTCGTTGTTTAATTTAATTTTATCTAGAGGTTGTTGTTTCACACGGACTCAGAGGACCCAAAATAAAAAGAAACCTAAATCTCAGTAGATCATGGAAGCAAGAACATCAGAGTACTCAAAAGAGACTCTAAAATATTTTTATTTTTATATTATTATTATTACTTTTTCCTTACCAAATCAATAAATAATGTTTTATTTCAAGAAAATTTTGTATAGATAAAAATATATTGAACATTTCCAAGTTTTTAATAAAAAAATAATAAATGTTTCCCAAAAATAAATAAAATATATTATTTTCGAAAAAGTATAAAATATTTTCTAATATTTAATAAAATATCAAAATTTCAAAATTAAAAATATATAAAAAAGTTTCCAAAATAAAAAGAATAAATAAATCAACTTTTAAAAATAAAAAAACATAAACTTTCACAAATAAAAATATTAGATTCAAAATAGTTTTCAAAATAGTTATAAAATAAAATGTTTTCAAAAATAGTAAAAAGGTTTACTTTTTAGAAAAAATAAAAATGTGAAATAGTTTCAATAATCTAAAATTTTAACAATACAAAAATATAATTTTTTTTTAAAAACAAGATTAAATGAAATTTTCAAAAAAAATAAAAAAATAAATACCAACAATCATAACCAATCATTTTCAAAATTAGAACTACGTAAACCCTGATTTTCTATCATGGATAGAGATACGTAGAACCAGGGTCAATCCTTGTCGGGCCAAAAAAATAAAAAAATATATGTTTATTTGGTTTATTTTTGCTTATTATTTTTATTTGCGTAATTGTTATTATTTGTATAATGTTTATTAACAGGTTTTCTTTTTCTTATTTATATATTTATTTTGTTTTTTATATCTGTTTTGTTTTGTTATTTTGTTTGTCTTTATTCGTATTATTATTGTTATTTTTTTGGAAAAAATGACATTTTGTAAAACCACACTTATTTCTATTCATTTGATTAAAGGTACCGACTTAGGACGGCATTGTGGGGGTGTTAATACCTTCCCCACACGTAACCAACTCCCGAATTTTTGTATCTGGTTCGTAGATATTTTTACTTTTGGTGTTTCTATGGTTTTCTATAATAAGCTATGGTGGCGACTCAAATCTCAATTTAAATATTTTTAAAAAATAATTTTTGATCGCCCTGTTGTGATCCCGGTTGCGACAATTTTAATAAAATGTTATCTCTCAAATTATAAAATATACAATAACATGAAATAGAGATAGAATTAAAACATTAATAAATATCGAATTAAGACTACTATAATATAATTAAAACTAGTAAATTAACTATACATAGTAATTTTTTAAAATAACTCCCTCTCACACTGGTAAATAAATGATTTTCTCATTTTCACTTTAGTTATATCTTTCAAAATTAGTGTTGTTTAACCCAAAAAATACTTGAAGTTGGTGAAACTCATAAGGTGAATCAGCCTTCATGCATCATTTCTAATCCAAAATATGTTTGTTCTATTATAATATATATATATATATATATATATATATATTGACTAAATTGAGAAATGTGTAGGTATTACTAGTCTATAGAACCATTGAATTCCATAACACATGAACATAGAGTCTTCTCCATTTCAAGTTCTGGACGCAACATCATATGTAGCTGGAGGTTAATCATGCAAATGGCTAGCCTAGCCTTTTCCTTTCAGAATGATCTTAATATGTTCAGCCCATTTGAAGTAATTTGTTCCATTTAACTGATAGGTTAAATGTACACTTTACAGTTCTTCTCCCAACATGGGACTTGTCTAAATTTTTAATTTCAACCATAAAAAAACAATTTATCCACACCTCAATCAAGACAAAAATGCAGCAATGAAGGCTATATATATACAATGATGGACACCAAAATACACACAGAGACTAGATGTTGAGTGAGAAGCAATAAAGACTACAATTAGATTTATACAACAATGATGGCTACAAAGGTTTATACAGTAATGAAGGCTACAAAAGTATATAGAGCAATGAAAACTAAAAAGGTTTACACAGTAACTAAACATTAGTAGAAAAACATTGTTTTACTTCGGTTAAAACGCCAACCGCCGTTGTCAAAAATACGGTGGCATTTTTGTAAATAAAATGACATATATAACGACGGTTGGTGCATAACCGCCGTCGAAAACGAAGTAAAAAAATTCAAAATTCAAAATTTTAACACTTGTATTTGGTGGGCCACATATAACGTTGGTTGTAGCAAAGGAACCGCCTTCGTATTTGCGTCGAAAATTTTTTGGGGGAAATTGGGTATATTTAGGGCAACATATAATGACGGTTGTTTCCTTTTAACCGTCGTTATATGATATAACGGCGGTTGGTCCATTCCAACCACCGTTATATGATATAATGGCGGTTGGTCCATTCCAACCACCGTTATATACCCTGTTTACCCCCTTCCTAGCCCCCTTTCCCTTTCACTTTTTACGCTTCTTCCTCTTCGTGCAATGCTGTTTTCCACTGTTCCGACAGGTTTTTTTGCGATTTCGACCTCCATTGTTGCTCGTTTTGCCTCCACTTCTCATTTCCTCCATCAAGGTGACTTGGTTCTAGGTTTTCACCGTTCATTTTCGATCCAAGGTCGTTCTTCTTCGCCTTTCTCTCTTGGATTTCGTTTGAACTAAAAATTTGTTCCTTTTCACTGGTTTTGATGTTTTATTGAATCTGTTGGATTTTTATTGTTTTGCAAGTGTTAATATGGCTGCATTTGCTCGTTTGGCTTTGTTTTTGTGTTTGGCCGCCGCCGTCGCACCACTACTCTTCAAGAGGTATGTTTTTATGTGTATTAGAATTGTTCGCTGGAATGTTTGTGTGTATTAAAATGCTATTTTGTATTTTATTTGGTTACAATTGAGATAGAATGATTATGTGTGTCGAAATGCATGTGTGATATATAAGAAACACATTTGGTTGAGTCTAGGGATGTTCGATCCCCGACAATTTTGTATTTTATTTGAGCAATCTTGAATGTTAGAATGTTTAAGATTGGAATGCTTGTATGTATTGAAATCATATTTGTGTATAGTTTGATATATAAGAAACGCATTTGGGTTGAGTTTGGGGATGTTCGATCCCCGACAATTTTGTATGTTATCTGGTCATAAAGTAATCTGTATGAATGTTTTCCACTAAACATAGTGATGGATCAAAGTTGGATAAATGCAAGTCGGATCAGTGATGTGTATGAGAAAGGTGTTGAAGATTTTTTAGAATTTGATAAACGGAATGGAGTAGGAATAAATGGAAGATATTTTTTTCCCTGTGTGAATTGTGTGAATGGAAGAATAGTAGATATTGAATTGATACGAGAACATATTCTGTGTGATGGTTTCTTGAAGAGCTATACAACTTGGACTTGGCATGGTGAAGTTATAGACTTACCATATGGGAGTGAGGCGGATAAGTCTGAGTATTCTAATATGTATTCTGAAGATTGTATGAAGGAAATGATTCGTGATATTGGAGAAGAGAATTTCCAACAAACCCATGTGTATGATTCATTGAAAGATAATTCAACAACAGATTTGTATCCCGGTTGTTTAAGTTTTTCACGTTTGTCAGCAGTATTACGGTTATTTAATATTAAGGAAAGAAATGGGTAGACTGATAGAAGTTTTACTGAATTGCTTGAGCTTTTGCATGAAATACTTCCTGAAGGTAATATATTGCCGACCAGTCACTATGAGGCCAAGAAGATATTGTGTCCAATGGGTATAGAGTATCAAAAAATACATCCTTGTCCAAATGGTTGTATACTGTATAGAAAAGAATTTGAAAGATTGCATAAGTGTCCCAGATGTGGGCTATCAAGATATAAAGTAAAGGATGATGACGAAGATGAAGATGAAATGAAAAAGGGTTCTCCGACAAAAGTTTTGTCGTATCTTCCAATCATACCTCGATTAAAATGTTTTTACGCCAATTTTAAGGATGCAAAGAGCTTGACATGGCATGCAAATGGAAGAAGATGTGATGGGTTGTTACGACATGCTGCCGATTCACCACAATGAAAGAAAATCGATTCTTTGTATCCTGAATTTGGAAGTTATCCAAGAAATCTCAGACTTGGTCTTACAACTGATGGAATGAATCCATACGGTAATTTAAGTAACAAATATAGTTCATGGCCTGTTTTGCTATTTATTTACAATTTGTCATATTGGTTGTGCATGAAGAGAAAATATATGATGTTGTCTATGATGATATCAGGACCAAGGCAACCCGGAAATGACATAGATGTTTATCTAAGTCCTTTGATATAAGACTTGAGATTGTTATGGGATGAAGGTGTTGAGGTTTTTGATGCACATGAGAAGGCCAATTTCAATTTGCGAGCAATGTTATTTTGCACGATTAATGATTTTCCAGCATATGGAAATCTGAGTGGTTATAGTGTCAAAGGACGTCATGCTTGCCCGATATGTTAACAGAACACAAGTTACCATCAGCTAAAATACGGTAGGAAGACATGTTGCATTGGCCATCGAAAGTTTTTGAAACGTAACCACCCTTATCGCAGGTTGAAAAAAGCTTTTAATGGTTGTCAGGAAGATAAAACTGCACCTCCACCCTTAACTGGAGACGAAGTGTATAACCAAGTGAGCAACATCGAATTTTCAGGCCCTATACCACAATAGTTTTGACCATAACCGTCGTTGTATAGCGTATACAATAACGGTTAATGCTATAACCATCGTTGTATTTGTCCCACAAACCCATCCAAAAAAACAACCCCACACTCTTGAAGTTGGTATATGACGTCGGCTCCTGAACTTAACTGCCTTCGTATTTAACTCTTTAACGTCGGTGGTTGAATCGACGTTGTATGTGAATACTTTCAGCGTCGCCTGATACAACGTCGGTTGGTTAACCAACAACGTAAGGGCTCCTAGATCCGACTTTAAAGGCTCTTTTTGTACTAGTGAAAGCTGCAAAGATTTATATAAGACAAGAATGAAGGCTACAATTAGGTTTATACAACAATGAAGACTACAATTAAGTTTATACAACAATAAAGGCTGCATTGAGAACTCCCAAAGATAAAAGCTCTAGTACCATTCTCAAAGAATAAAAAAGAATAATTCTCACTTATTATTTCTCATTACATGTATCAAATACATAAATGGAGAAGATAATCTTGGAATTCTATTTCCTGAATATCTTTCTCCATTTCCATTTTTACATTTTTCCTTAGTATATAAATATATATTTTTTTAAATTAAGTTAACATTAATATAATAAAGTTTATAATTATCATAATACAATGATTATAAATCACATTAAGATTATTAATATTTAAAAAAAATAATTGATTAATTATATTAATAATGAGACAAAATTGAATAAACTAGACATATATAAACAAAAAAAGTAACTAAACCTTAATAAAATGTCATTACAAAAAATAGAAACTATCTTTAAATGAATTAATAAATTAATAATTTATCGTTTCATATAACGTTTATCATTTTTTTTATTTTATCTGTTTTCATTTATAATAAGTACATCTTAATTATTTTTATGAATACTTTACTGATGAATATGCAACTTAATTAAAAGTTATGAGGAAAATAAAGTACAATTAAGAAAAAATCATGATAGAATTCAAATTCACAATAAAGACATCAACCAATCAACCACCTCTATTTAAATGAATGTACACTGAATGTACACTGGCAGTAACTTGCAACCAACCAAACATTCTATAAAATAAACAGACATGCGTCCGTAAGTGCTACGTCCATATCTGATGTAATATTCATAAAATAAACTCTAGCCATGCTATTCTATTTTAATGAACTCTCTTAAGTATAATTTTTTTATTAATTTTTCTAAATTTTATTTCAATAATAAGGTATCATATAGGAGTAATAGGTTGAACTTATGTATAAGAACAATTCTTAGAAGGAATGATTTTAGAAAGATAAGAGTTAAAAGTCTAACTTATATTTTAGAATCAGATTATTTTGATTTGAAATTGTTAATTTGGATTGCTTTATATTGTTTCCCGAATTTGATTCTAAATGGGTAGTTTGTTAAAGTATATTGAAAACCTTGAGGAAAGGTATGGCATGCAACCCGAGGCAAAGAAAAGAAATGAAAGGGAGACAAAGAAAATGTTTTATTAAACTGTACGTATCATATGCAAGAAAAAAAAAAAAAGCATAAAACAATTAGCCATTATAAATTTAAAAAATGAAGAATTCTGAGATTTTTACAATTTCTTTTAACAAAAAAATAAATAAATAAACCACTTTAGAAATTTTTACTTTTTAAAAATGTATAAAATGAAATGTGTATTAAAAATATCTAAGTAGTATTTATATGATTATTTATATTTACAGTTTTAGAATACTATCAACAAAGTCATATCAACAAAAACAATAAGAATGAATAAAAAACCAATAGTTTTCTGAATTCATTCTTGTTTTAATATGACTTTGTTGATATATATATATATATATATATATATATATATATATATATAATATGTTATTTCTCCTTTTTAATTTTATTGTGTTTCCTGAATGCGAGTTAATTTTGTGACTTAAGGTATGAACACAACTCACCTTATTTTCAGATTGTTCTTGAAGCATCTGGTTCCTACGTTTCATGCATGCATTCCATTCTCTTCTTGTATGGTCTTGTACATTGAAATTTAATTAATAGTTTTAAAATAAAATAAAGATTAATTTGGGTTTGAAAATTGTAAAAGTAAACGTTGTAAACAAAATTTTATAAAGATTATTGTAGAAAAATTAACTTTGACGATTTAAAAATTTATTAAAATAAAGTATGATATTATTCCTCGTTTGAAACAATAGTAGAAAACAATGACTATTAAGACAAGAATATATAATACAATATTTCACTCTTCTTTATCGATATTAATAATAATTTAAAATCATTATTACACTAAAATTAATTATTTTAAAATATAAAACACTCATGATATTAAGAAGAACGAAACTGACTTAAAATAAAGGAACTAAAAATAAAACTTTTAAGAGATAAAAAAAACTAGTTAAAAACAAATATAAGTTGAAGTACCAAATTGGAAAAAAACAGAGATTTCATTAAAAATTATTAAATATTTAATAGACATAATTTTTAAATAAATCTTTAATAAAACTACGAAAAAAAACACATTTTATTTTTGAGAAGTGACTAGCAAAGTTGACCAAATTTATTCAGTTCTCCATGACAAATTACTTAGGCGTCCAATACAACATTCAAAACGTAGCTATCGAAAATGATATATGGTTAAAAGAAAATGATCAAACATTTATATGAAATAAATTACCTTATTCACATTCCAATTTTAGTTTTGCTTTGGCTTTCAATATAATCTAAAGAAAAGAAATAAATTATAGTTGGTAAAGGAATACTTTCTCTTCTGTTTATTAGTTATAATTGCTTTGAGATAATTTGATTTTCTTTTACTTTTCTCTCTCTCTATGTAAGAACAAAAATCATTAGCAAACTAGAATAGAATGAATGATAAAAGTTTGGGATCTAAAGATTATAGGAAAGTGAAAAGGCACCACGAAAACAAATTTTAACGGATTAGGTGATGGATGAACCTCAATGCTTGAAGTTGCAAAATATAAACTCACAAAACATGTGCGGTGGAATTTTGTTTTGTCTTTTAGTGTAAAGTGAAACATAGTAATTCTTAATATTTGATTTAGTTGAAAAGTTGTGTTGTTTTGGTTAGCACATCATTTGTAACCACCCTTTATGAACAAAACGTATCGTGCTATATAATACACACTTTAATTGTTTATGAGAAAAGATGAAGTTGTTATCATTAGTAAATCAGAAATTAAAGCCAGAGCTTTCGATTTCGACTTCCAACTACGTATTAATATCTGGTGGTTTGGACGATATTAAATTATAAAAACATGTTATATTAAAATATATCTATCACTTGTTTAAATTTGGGTTAAACTAGTTAACTGATTTAATAGTTTAAATTTATATATGTGAATTCAACTAATGACGTTTTACCCAGGTGACCTGTTTAATATGATGCATAATTGAAATGCATTCTTAACTTTTACATTTGGGTCTCATATTTAGATAGGTGAGTAATTAGATAATTAAATATTAATTAAGTATTAAGATAATTAGGACATGGTTATTCAAACTTATGGACCTAAAAATTTATTAAGCTGTGTTAAAATCTCAAACATATACGTTCTTTATTAATTACATTCTTTATTGTTTCACGTATATTTTATCTAATTTAAACGTCAAAAATATTTATATAGACAATTCTATACACTAAGAAAGAAAGCATCTCAACTCAAAAA
>Ga0209700_107746_pt1 | contig 14709 bp, 12 predicted proteins | sample SiratroredBW_FD_187528 | JGI IMG/M metagenome (GOLD analysis project Ga0209700, IMG submission 187528) | Root nodule microbial communities of legume samples collected from California, USA - Siratro red BW (SPAdes) (version 2) | ecosystem: Host-associated > Plants > Roots > Nodule | place: USA... | reverse complement strand
CTGTTCTCCCAACAATGCCAGTTTTCATTCCTCCACGAAATTTGCATGTAATACCACACAGCACAAGTGCAAGATGTGGAGCGTAACGAACCTTCAGAATGGGCAAAACATCACTTTAAACATAGCACAAATATGTTATGAAATATGTTGGCATGATTTTTTCATGTTTCAGAAGCTAGCTTCTAACCATTTAGTGAAAGAAAACTTTGGCATGAATTTCATAAATCAATCGACCACAAAATGAAAGAGACAAAAAGTACAAACCAAAAATATATATTAGCTCAAACTACCTGCAAATCTTGTATATCAACTTCGCCATTCGAGGGCCAAGAAGAATCCGGTCGATTTTCATCTACAACAAGGGGAGGTTCACTAGGAATACAAGTATACTGAAGTATTCTTTCCACTGATATAATTTTATTCTCCATATTACAGAGATTCCATATCATCCAAGCTTGTATCGTGTTCAAATTTAGTCCATACGTAACCGCTAAACCAGCAAGGCCTTCAAATCACATAAATCATTTAAAAGGTAAAAAATTATGGTCAATTCCATATTACATTAGCAGAGTAAATTTTGATTTGTAAGGAGTTACCAGATTACATTTAAAAGGTAAAAAATTATGGTCAATTCCATATTACATTAGCAGAGTAAATTTTGATTTGTAAGGAGTTACCAGATTGGAATAACACACCTGGATCTATGAGTCCTGGTGGAATAGATATAAAAAATATTAAGGAAAAGGCAAATGTGATAGAAGACAATATATCTAAGAGGAAACACAACCATTGCGTGGCACCAATCATATTGAACTTTGGCCGAGAATACCCATCAATCAGTGTCATATTTGTTTCCTGAAATCTTGATTGCTGATCAAAGCTTCTAATGGTTGAAGTACCAGAAATTGTTTCAGAAAAGTGTTGAATGATTGGGGCTTTGCAGACTCCAACTAAACGTGACAGTTCTCGAGCTGATGGAATATAATATTGCTGCAGAATTGAGTTTGTAAGATCTTAGATTTCATCATAAAATATTGTATGATCGAGCAAACTCTGAAAAATAAACATGGTACATAATCTTTCCAGGTCAGCCATTATCAGAAAAAAATAACAAGCAGTACGCGAAATATATGCCTCCTTAGTATCAAAGTCTACACGCTCAGATTAATACCTGATACCAGATGCTGACTGCAACCACTGGTATAAGGACAACGAAAACTTGCCATGCAGCCTGAGACATCACTGCTATAATTCCCAGAAGTTGGATCACAACGAAGGCAAATGATGCAATCTGATAAGGAATGTCTGTATCCAATGCACTCTGATCCGTTGAAGCCTGCAAGAGAACAGTAAGAATAACAAGCAACACACTATTATATACACAAAATTCATATCTTTAAAAAAGATGATAAAGATGGCAAAAAAAGGAGGTATGCATACTCTATTAAGGATTCGCCCACTTGGAGTGGAATCAAAAAATGACATTGGAGCACGGAAAATACAAAAGTGCATTTTATTGAAGAGAATAGTAGCTGTCTTATAACCAGCTGTAACAAGAAGCAGTGCTCTGGCAAGGATGCAAAAAGAACTTCCAAAGGCCAAACTAACATAAACCACAATAAGAGTAGTTCCTTCAACAGGTGGTTCCACATCTGTTGAAATGGGGGTCCCGCAGGCCATCCAATAATTGCTTCCGATTTGAAGACCTTCAAAAAGAATCTGAGCCAACAATATGAATGGCACAAGAGCTCCTCCATATGCTGTCGTGATAAATTTCCAATAGACTGAAAACTCAACTTTACCTTTCTCCCTTTCTTCTTCCTCAACAAGTTGGCCTTTAGGTTCATTAGTGTTGTCTGTTTCACCATGTTGTTCATCTTTGCTTGCCTCCTCTTTAAAACCGTGCATGCCTGTGACATTTAAATATTGTTCCATGGTGCTTATTTCGTTAGATACTGTTGTTCCATCTAATGAATCTAGTGCAGACAACGCTTTTTTGTGTGCACCAACAAGTTCTATAAAATCAGCTCCACTATTAAGCAGCTCAGTATATTTTCCACATTGAGTAATTTTCCCGTTTTTCATGACCTAACAAGGATGACACGACAGATTAAAAAACAAAGCTATATCTACACTTACAAATAACAGTTAGATTATGAGAACTACTCACCACTATAAGATCAGCAGCAGGTAAGAACTCTACTTGATGAGTGACATAAACCACTGTCTTTGAACTCAAAAGGCCCAACAAGGATTCCTACCACACGGAAAATAGAAAGGTTCACTTGCATGATAATGCAACTGTCATTTTGTTGGCAGAACAAAATTTCAAGAGTAAAATATCAAGGATTATTTGTATCTTGCAGTGTGAAAATACAGTAGCTCAGGTTATATTACACATAATAAACAAAATGATGAAACCTAGTTACCTTAAAGAGGTGAGACCCTGTATGAGCATCCACTGCACTAAAAGGATCGTCAAATAGATATATATCAGCATCTTGGTAAAGTGCACGTGCAATTTGTATTCTTTGTTTTTGTCCACCACTTAAATTTATTCCACGCTCTCCTATGATTGTCTGATCACCAAATGACAAAATCTCCAGATCCTTTTTCAGGGAACACGCTTCAAGCACCTTCTCGTACTTTTCCCTGTCCATTTGTTTTGCAAACAATATATTATCCTCAATCTTGCCACTTTGTATCCATGGAGTTTGAGTAACATAGGCCTTTGTTCCACAAACCTTAAGGATGCCTGATATCTTAGCTACTTCTCCCAATACACAAGAGAGTAAAGTAGATTTGCCTGATCCAACAGTACCACAAACTGCAACCCTCATCCCGTGAAAAACTTTAAGATTTATATTTTGCAATGTTGGATTAGGGGAAGATAATTCCCAAGAAAAGTTTCCGTCAACTACTTCTATTGCTGTATCAGAACTACCACGGGGAAGCTTCTCTACAACATCAGAGGGTAAGTCATCCAGGCGAAGGAATGATGCAATCCTATCAAGAGACACTTTAGTTTGTGCTATCATCGAAATTGTATCAGGAAGACTATTAATGGTCTCTTGAAGAATTCCGAATGTCGCAAGTGCAGACAATATCTTCCCTGATTCAAGGGGGATCCCTACAATCATACAAGTACCAAAAGTAACCACAGGTACAAATGTGGGGGAACCCCAAAACACAAACGTGGTCATGGCTGCAGTATAGACATACTTTTTTAACCAGCCTTGCTCAGTTTTCCTGAGCTCAGTTATTTTTGATAGAAACTTCATTTCCCATCCTTGTAGTTTGAGAATCTTCATATTCCTTAAAATCTCGGACGTGGCCTTCATTCTTGTATCTTTCGACTCCATCAACTTCTTCTGAAATTTCTCTTGCAATGATCCCAAGGGAACATTTGCCAGCATAACAAGCATAGTTGCAACAAAAGCGGCAATTGAAGCCAGCCCAAGATTTTTATACAAAATCAATTAGGCCAATGTAACTTCCAAAGCCACCATCCACAAATCATGCATATACCAACTGAAGACACCAACTCTTTCAGCATCAACGGTCATCAAATTGATTATTTCTCCTGAAGTCTGACCCTGCTTTGACTGACAAGAAAGAGTCAGAGCCTTGTTATAGATCATCGTGACAAGCAGTGCACGAATTCGAAGTCCAACTTGCTGCGACCTAAAGAACCAATGCCTTCCGGACAAACACTCAACAATCTTTGCAAAGAAAAACGCACAAACCAAAACATAGCCCTGGCTTTCATATAGCCGTTGTCCGCCAAGGTACTGAACAAAACTGTCAATAAGATAAGGACCAACATATGAAGCCAAAGTGTTTAACAACGCAAGAAAAGCTGTGAAAAGAATCTCCTTCCACGCCGACATCACTAACGACTTCACCAACTTAAGTGTGGTGACACTATTTAGTGTGCCGCATTCAGCCTGAAGTTTATCTCTGGCACTTGGAAAAGCACCGACAATACTGTGTTTGCTGTCTAGTTGTGGAACATCCTCAAGGTCCAGGGTCTTCTTATTGCCAACAGCTATAAGAGGACCCACCCAAGAGAAGGTAAGAAGGCTCAGAATGCCAGCATATGAGAAAGGGGTTACAGTGTCCTCACCCTTGGTCTCTTTTGATCTCAAGGAATCACCATCATTTGTGCCACCATGCAAAAGAGGTTCCTGAATACTGTTATTTTCTTTTTCTAGAACGTGGCCTTTGTTTTTCACAAAATACCCCACGTAACAGAATAACAAACCAACACAAGTGGAAACCACATCAGAAACCAAGTACTGAGTTGGCAAAGCAACGCGTCTCTCCGATATAACAACAACGTCCACCACGAAGCAATAGCAAGAAACAAAGAGGAACAAGACGCACCAAGCTTTGAAGAGGAATGAGAACCTTCTTTCGCCGGAACTGAAGAACCCCTTGTTAAGGCAAACACAAACAACGCCCCACGCAACTGTTTTGAGCACCAAATCCAAAAGGGTCACGAGCTCTTCTTCGGACCAACCACTAGAGTACCAGTAGAAGTAATTGAACAAACATAGTATAAAACTGAAAGCAGAAACACCCAGAGAACAAAACACGGTTGTTTTGAAGAGGGTGTTGTCGTGCTTCTCCTTAGACTCATCCCTTACACGTGTGGTGAATTTCTTCCAAACCAATGACAGCGGAACCGCAACGAGCAACAGAAGGTGGAGGAAGGCGGATAAGCCATGAAGGAAAACAGGTTGGAGGAGAACATCGTTGGAAATGTGTATGTGGGAAAGGGGAAAGAAAAGAGACAACATGGCAGTTAGAATGAACGATAAAAAACAAAAGTTACTGTATTTTGTGGAACTTGAAAATGGGGTGTTTGCTTGGAAGAAAAGGGACAGTGTAAGATGGTGTGGAAGATGGATTATTTCTGCAATAAACATTACCATAGAATTAATGCATTCAAGAGTTATTTACTAAGTTACGTGACACCTATATTGAGCACTCATCTACTTATCACTCGCTCCTTTACTAAAGCCATTCTTGCATTAACTCATGTAGACGTTAACTGCTAAGCGTTGGACATACCATATAGGTTTGCTTTCTAATGCCTTCATAAATTTCTAATGTGTTTCAAATTTGAATAATTTCACCTGATTAGTGTGGAAACTGGTATGTGAAAGATTTGAACTTGGGAAACTTAATTTCCGGATGACAGTGTGGGATTAGGGAGAAACTAATTGACATTAACAAGTAGGCGTGTTCAATAGAAGCTAACCTAAACTAAGAAAGAGGTAACCAACTGTACTAAACTATAAAGAGAAATAAAATCTCTTTTATTAAAATTTAATCCAATTTTAGTTCAATTTTTAAAAACAAAATTACTTAAAAGAAGTTTAGTGCTCCACTTAAACTATTGTGAGTTAAAACAAATGTATTTACATAATTATTAACTGTATGTTCCTGAAGTTCCAATTATTGTAATTGAGTTTTCAATTGTGATTTATTTATTATATATAAGTAATTTTAGGAAAATAATAAAGAACTATGATTGATTTAGTTGAGCATGACTGGCTTTAGTGGACATAGCATTAGAATTAGTATTTAATGTAGACCAAGACATCTTATAATCAAGTTGAAAATTTAATACCGTATCTTAATTTCATCTAACCTTCTACCTGGCCCGATAACAACAAAATAAAAAAAGAATTAGAATCTGTTTTTCTTTTTAAAAGTAATATTTTTCCAAACTTGTTCCTTTTTCTGGGAATGCCACCCTTTTGTCTCTTCTACTAAACTTGAGTCTTGCCTACCAAGTTACCATCTTTCCAACGAACCCCATTTTTCTTTTGACTCTTTCTCTCTTACATTTTCTTACTACACTTTTCTGCAATCACTTTCCACTCTTTATAACCTCAAAAACTTCGAACTGTCTTTTACTGTCCCATCCTTCCAAGCTTCCAAGCACATTCCTCATTTTGAGTTCAGCAAAAACAGCAAAGTTTTTTTTTTTTTCATCTTCATTTTAACTACCATGTTGTCTCTTTTCTTACCCCTTTCCAACATACACCATTCCAAAGATGTTCTCCTCCAACCTGTTTTCCTTCATGGCTTATCCGGCTTCTTCCACCTTCTCTTGCTCGTCGCGGTTCCACTGTCATTGGTTTGGAAGACATTCACAGCACGTATCAGGGACGAGTCTAAGGAGAAGCACGACAACACCCACTTCAAAACGACCATGTTTTGTTCTCTGGGTGTTTCTGCTTTCAGTTTTGTCCTCTGTTTGTTCAATTACTTCTACTGGTACTCTACTGACTGGTCAGAAGAAGAGCTCGTGACCCTTTTGGATTTGGTGCTCAAAACAGTTGCATGGGGAGTTTTTTGGGTTTGCTTGAACAAGGGGTTCTTCAGTTCAGGCGAAAGAAGGTTCTCATTCCTCTTCAAGGCTTGGTGCGTCTTGTTCCTCTTTGTTTCTTGCTATTGCTTCGGGGTGGACGTTGTTGTTATATCAGAGAGACGCGTTGTTTTGCCAACCCAGTACTTGGTTTCTGATGTGGTTTCCACTTGTGTTGGTTTGTTATTCTGTTACGTGGGGTATTTTGTGAAAAACAAAGGCCACGTTCGAGAAAAAGAAAATAACGGTATTCAGGAACCTCTTCTGCATGGTGGCACAAATGATGGTGATTCCTTGAGATCAAAAGAGACCAAGGGTGAGGACACTTTTACCCCTTTCTCATATGCTAGCATTCTGAGCCTTCTTACCTTCACTTGGGTGGGTCCTCTAATAGCTGTTGGCAATAAGAAGACCCTGGACCTTGAGGATGTTCCTCAACTAGACACCAGAGACAGTGTATTTGGAACTTTTCCTGGGTTTAGAGATAAACTTGAGGCTGATTGTGGTACAATTAATAGTGTCACTACACTAAAGTTGGTGAAGTCACTCGTAATGACATCGTGGAAAGAGATTGTTTTCACAGCTTTTCTTGCATTGTTTCACACTTTGGCTTCTTATGTTGGTCCATATCTCATGGATGGTCTTGTTCAGTACCTTGATGGACAACGACTTTATGAAAACCAGGGCTATGTTTTGATTTCCGCGTTTCTAGTTGCAAAGGCTGTAGAGTGTCTGTCTCAATTGCATCGGTGCTTTAGGTTGCAGCAAGTTGGACTTCGAATTCGTGCACTGCTTGTCACGATGATCTATAAAAAGGCTCTGACCCTTTCTTGTCAATCCAAGCATGGCCACACATACGGGGAAATAATCAATTTCATGGCTGTTGATGCTGAAAGAGTTGGTGTCTTCAGTTGGTATATACATGATTTGTGGATGGTGGCCTTGAAAGTTACATTGGCCTTTTTGATTTTGTATAGAAACCTCGGACTGGCTTCAATTGCTGCTTTTGTTGCAACTACTGTTGTTATGCTGGCAAATGTTCCCTTGGGATCATTGCAAGAGAAGTTTCAAAAGAAGTTGATGCAGTCGAAAGATACAAGAATAAAAGCCACAACCGAGATTTTAAGGAATATGAAGATTCTCAAATTACAAGGATGGGAAATGAAGTTTCTATCAAAAATAACCGAGCTCAGGAAAACTGAGGAAGGCTGGTTGAAAAAATGTGCTTATACTGCAGCCATGACGTTGTTTTTGTTTATGGGTGCGCCCACATTTGTAGCCGTGGTTACTTTCGGTACTTGTATGCTTAGTGGGGTCCCCCTTGAATCGGGGAAGATCTTGTCTGCGCTTGCAACATTTGAGGTTCTTCAAGAGCCCATTTATAATCTTCCAGATACAATTTCGATGATAGCACAAACTAAAGTTTCTCTTGATAGAATTGCATCATTCCTTTGTCTGGATGACTTACCCTCTGATGTTGTAGAGAAGCTTCCCCGTGGTACTTCTGATACAGCAATTGAAGTAGTTGATGGGAACTTTTCTTGGGAATTATCTTCCCCTAACCCAACACTGCAAGATATAAATCTTAAAGCTTTGAATGGAATGAAGGTTGCAGTTTGTGGTACTGTTGGATCAGGCAAGTCTACTTTACTTTCTTGTGTATTGGGAGAAGTACCAAAGATATCAGGCACCCTTAAGGTTTGTGGAACAAAGGCCTATGTTACTCAAACTCCATGGATACAAAGTGGCAAGATTGAGGATAACATATTGTTTGGAAAACAAATGGATAGGGAAAGGTACGAGAAGGTACTTGAAGCGTGTTCCCTGAAAAAGGATCTGGAGATTTTGTCATTTGGTGATCAGACGATCATAGGAGAGCGTGGAATAAATTTAAGTGGTGGACAAAAACAAAGAATACAAATTGCACGTGCACTTTACCAAGATTCTGATATATATCTATTTGATGATCCTTTCAGTGCTGTAGATGCTCACACGGGCTCTCACCTCTTCAAGGTAACTTGGTTTCATTATTTTGTTCATTACGTGCAACATAACCTGAACTACTATAATTAAACATACACATACGGCAGAATTGAAATAACCATTGATTTAACTCTTCTAAAATTTTGTTTTTCCAACTGAACGACTCTTGTATTATTTTGTAAGTAAGTGATCTTTTCTATTTTGTGTATGGTAGGAATGCTTGTTGGGCCTTTTAAGTTCAAAGACAGTGGTTTATGTCACTCATCAAGTAGAGTTCTTACCTGCTGCTGATCTTATAGTGGTGAGTAGTTCTCATAATTTAACTGTTATTTCTGTAGATAGTTTTGTTTTTTAATCTGTCGTGTTATCCTTGTTAGGTCATGAAAAACGGGAAAATTACTCAATGTGGAAAGTATACTGATCTGCTTAATAGCGGAGCTGATTTTATGGAACTTATTGTTGCACACAAAAAAGCTTTGTCTACACTTGATTCATTAGATGGAACGACAGTATCTAATGAAATAAGCACCTTGGAACAAAATTTAAATGTCTCTGACATGCACGGTTTTAAAGAGGAGGCAAGCAAAGATGAAAAAAATGGTGAAACAGACAACAAAAGTGAACCCAAAGGCCAAATTGTTGAGGAAGAAGAGAGGGAGAAAGGTAAAGTTGAGTTTTCAGTCTATTGGAAATGTATCACGACAGCATATGGAGGAGCTCTTGTGCCATTCATATTGTTGGCTCAGATTCTTTTTCAAGGTCTTCAAATCGGAAGCAATTATTGGATGGCTTGGGCAACCCCCATTTCAATTGATGTGGAACCACCTGTTGATGGAACTACTCTTATTGTGGTTTATGTTAGTTTGGCCATTGGAAGTTCTTTCTGCATCCTTGCCAGAGCAGTGCTTCTTGTTACAGCTGGTTATAAGACAGCTACTATTCTTTTCAATAAAATGCACTTTTGTATTTTCCGTGCTCCAAAGTCATTTTTCGATTCCACTCCAAGCGGGCGAATCCTTAACAGAGTATGTAAACCTCTTTCGTTTCATTTTTGTCCTTCTAACTTAGAGATGCGATTTCTGTCATAAGTAACATTTTTCCTCTAAATAAATAGTACCTTATTTTATTGTTTGTTTTCAACATCTACACATTATTTAATATTGTGTCACTTGTCCTTCCTCCTTGTGAAGATTTGGTTAAGTAAAAATCTGGTTCCTAGACCGTTTAGAGGCTATAGACCATATAGGGGTTAGAATTTCTGGTAGTACATGACCGTCTGCCTTATCAGAGACCGTCTGCTACATTGGTTTGACTTCCAATGTTAGTTGGTGTTTCCAGCTCCTAACTGAATCACTGTGCATGTACTTTGCAACAGTTTGACGCGTCATTTTTTTGAAAGTTAGTTACACAGTTTTAACTGTGTGAACAGGACCTTGTAGTGAACAATTATCTTGAACTTAAAATTGAGAGTTCTCTAGCAAGATAGGCTGTGTTATAATCTCCGATTATTTCTTAGTGAATTTTTGACTGTGGTTGTAGACTGGGTTTCAATTGATTCTTCCAATTTACCTTCTGCCTATTCTTGCGGTTTCTTTCATTATCGTCTAGTGTTTGTGAGCGGTAGACGGTCGAGTGAATTTGTGTCCATTTCCTTACACTGTTGTTCTCTTCCAGGTTTCAACAGATCAAAATGCATTAGATACAAACATCCCTCAACAAATTGCATCAGTTGCCTTCATTATGATCCAACTTCTGGGAATTATAGCAGTGATGTCTCAGTCTGCATGGCAGGTTTTCGCTGTCTTCATACCTGTTATTATAGTCAGCATTTGCTATCAGGTATTAATTTGACAGCATGAAGTAGTCTTTTATAATAAGGTGGCATATATTTCTTGCATTACTTTCACCCTTGTCTGGTAATGGCTTTACCTGCACAGATTATGTACCAAATTTATTTTACAAACTTGACTTCATTATAAAACATTTTATGATGATTACTAAGATCTAACAACTTATAATTCTGCAGCAATACTATATTCCATCAGCCAGAGAACTATCACGTTTAGTTGGAGTATGCAAAGCCCCGCTCATACAACACTTTTCTGAAACCATTTCTGGTGCTTCAACCATTAGAAGCTTTGATCAGCAATCAAGATTTCAGGAAACAAATATGAAACTGACTGATGGGTATTCTCGGCCAAAGTTCAACATTGCTGGTGCCATGGAATGGTTGTGCTTCCGCTTAGACATGTTGTCTTCTATCATATTTGTCTTTTCCTTAATATTCATAATATCTATTCCACCGGGATTCATAAATCCAGGTGCGATATTCCAATCTGGTATCTGTTACAAATCAAAGTTTAGTCTGCTAATATGATGTGGAACTGAACATTATTGTTTTCCCTTTTTATGAATTGTGACTTTGAAGGCCTTGCTGGTTTAGCGGTTACATATGGGCTAAATCTGAATAATACACAAGCTTCGATGATATGGAATCTATGCAAAATGGAGAGCAAAATTATATCAGTAGAGAGAATACTTCAGTATACTTGTATTGCTAGTGAGCCTCCCCTTGTTGTAAATGAAAATCAGCCAGATCCTTCTTGGCCATCAAATGGCGAGGTTGATATACAAGATTTGCAGGTACTTCAAGCTATTACATTTGTGGTTTCTTTTGATTTCTTTTATTCTGAGGTCATTTGATTTATGATGTGCATGTAAAGTTTTCTGATCCTAAATGGTAAGAAGTTAGCTTCTAAATAAGAAAATCATGCCAACATACTTCATAGCGTAATTTATACAAGGTGTTCTGTGCTATGTCTAAAATCATGTGTTGCCCATTCCGAAGGTTCGGTATGCTCCTCATCTTCCACTTGTGTTGTGTGGTCTTACGTGCAAATTTCATGGAGGACTGAAAACTGGTATTGTTGGGAGAACAGGAAGTGGTAAATCAACTCTCATACAAACACTTTTTCGAATTGTTGAGCCTGCTGCTGGGCAAGTTATGATTGACAACATCAACATCTCTACAATTGGACTTCATGATTTGAGGTCTAGACTAAGCATTATTCCTCAGGATCCAACAATGTTTGAAGGGACAGTGAGAAATAATCTGGACCCCCTGGAAGAACACACTGATGAAGAGATTTGGGAGGTGGGTTGGTTTTATATGGAGACACTAAGTTCTGTACAAAAAATTATACTTGTAATCTTTCTTGAAAAGTAGTATTAACATTCTTTTTAAATAGGCCTTGGATAAGTGTCAACTTGGAGACCAAGTTAGAAAGAAAGAAGGAAAGCTTGACTCCAGAGGTTTGTCTTTGTACCTTCTTGAAAATAAATGCATAATAAATCTAACATTAAACTTATTGCTGACATTAAAGTTGATGTTGTAGTTAGTGAGAATGGTGAGAATTGGAGTATGGGTCAGAGACAGTTGGTATGTCTTGGGAGGGTGCTGCTTAAGAAAAGCAAGGTTTTGGTTCTTGATGAAGCCACTGCATCAGTTGATACTGCTACGGATAATTTGATTCAGCAAACTCTTAGGCAACATTTCACTGACTCCACTGTTATTACCATTGCACACCGAATAACTTCAGTTCTTGACAGTGATATGGTTCTGCTTCTTAGTCAAGGTTAGGAAATCTTCACATAGCATTGATATTGTTTGGATCTTGATGTTTCATTTTCTGATTTGGCTAGACATTGGTGCAGGACTTATTGAGGAGTATGACACCCCAACAAGGTTGCTAGAGAACAAGTCATCATCTTTTGCTCAACTTGTTGCTGAGTATACCATGAGTTTCAACTCCAATTTTGAGAAACCTGATGATCACTGATTGAAATTGAAGCATACAGAAACAAAAATGTTTCTTGACAATGACGAAAATCTGGGGGATTACATTCTAAGATAAACGTATTTCATAAAATAAAGGGTTGAATGTGGTGTGTAATGCCCTAGTCTCTTTACACAGGTGAAGGAAGAAATTATTAAGAGAAAATATTTATACATAGTGAACTACAAAATCAAATTCATTTTGATGCATTCCTGCTATGTGTAACCAAGATATATCTGTTGGAAAGAGATGTTGTTACCAAGGTTGAACTAATCATTCTCTAGGAAAAAGGCTGTTGTTCAGTGTATGCTTAACTGACAAATTAATTTATAGGTAATATTTTTTTTATAAAAAGAAACAACCATTAGTCTTAATAATAAAATATCACATGATTGGTACATGAGATGATGGACTTAGAAGATACCTCTTTCAACCACCTTCTAACCTTTGTATCCCATCTAAAAAAAATCATTTCTTTTCTAGTAAGTTTATAATGTAATCTCAAACAATTTTAGATTCATAAGTGAAAAATAAAATAAAATATTTTTAATTATAGTTTTGTACATAAGAATGTTGGAGATACAATACTCTAAAAAATACATTAAAAATTTGTTTAGAAAAATATGGTCCCGTCCATAAAGGTGTAAGAAGCACGCTCAAATAGAAACCATGTCATGAATTTGTTTACAAAAGTATGACATTTTAGAAAAAAAGCGTGGAAGGTCGTGCTGGAAAAAAAATACGCATAAATTTTTTTCGTGAAAAACCCTATGGTTTCTATTACATTAACATTATCTCTAGCTATATTGTATTAGAGTAATGATATTTTCACTCTTAGAGGTTAATATATTCATTTGATATTTTTACGTGTACAAAAAAGTAATATTTTATTAAGAGATGTTTATTTGTTTTTATTCTCCCTCTTTTCTTCTCTTTCTCTTTTTTTTTCTCTTATCTCTTTCATTTCATTTAATGAAAATTTTGTTATTCTTATCTTATTTTTTTTATTATGTTTATTTTATTTTATTTTTAAAAAGTAATATATTAAATACAATATTATCTTCTAATCTTTTTTTTTATCAATTAGAATTTTATTTTATTTTTAAAAAGTAATACATTAAATACAATATTATCTTCTAATCTTTTTTTTTATCAATTAGAATTTTATTTTTAACAATATACATAATAATTAGTTAATTATTATTTTTATTAATATTATTATTTTCTTTTTAAATAATCATATATAACTTTTTATATTCATAAATATATTTTATTCATAATATCAATATATTATTATTATTATTTTATTTATTATAATCATTATTATTTTTTATTTTATTTAGTCACAATGTTTTTCTTTTAAAACCTCTTTGGTTTCTAACGTTGAAATCTTGTATAAAAAATACTTTTAAAATGAAAATTTAATAACATGAATTAACACTTAAGTTTTTCTAATTCCTATTTTTAGATAAAAATAAAATAATTAATATATTTATTTCAAAATATGACAACACAGTTACAAGTCAAAGGCAAATAATAGAAGTGAACAATAGAAGAGAAAAAAAAAAAGCAAGAATATTATGGTTGATGCAAAGAAGAAGAAACATCAAAAGAATGTTTGAATTTACAAATTGAATTTATTTGTAAAGTTAGAGTTGAGATATGGTAAATGTTAAGATTGATAGGAAGAAGATAAGACACCACCACCTACCATCATGTTTATGTTGTTTATTTGATATTAATATTGAGATGCAATAAAGGTGAATGTTAAAGACAAATGACAAAGAGAAACTAAAGAAAAAATTGTCATTAAATGAAAAGCAAGAGACAGGAGAGCCAGATAAGGGAGAGAAAAAGATAAGAGAGGAAAGAAAATAAAAGCATTTGACACTAAGTATCTCATAATAAAATATTATTTTTATTGATACATCAAAGTGTCAAATGAATGTATTGAGTGTAAGAATATCAAAATATGGTTATTCATAAATAAATCACAATTGAAAACTCAATTACAATAATTGGAACTTCAAGAACATGATGTTAATAATTATGTAAATATATTTTTTTAACTCAATAGTTTAAGTAGTGCACTAACCTTTTTTTAAGTAATTTTGTTTTTAAAAATTGAAGTAAAATTGGATTAAATTTTAATAAAAAAAGATTTTATTTCTCTATATAGTTTAGTACAGTTGGTTACCTCTTTCTTAGTTTAGGTTAGCTTCTATTACAGTGTATGAGCTTGATATCAATTAATTTTCTTTGAATAGTTAGAGATTTTTTTGTTGAATGCTTTCTTGAACCATGGTAGGATGGATACATGTTGAATGTCAGAGTTGATATTGGTTGCAGTTGCACTTGTATAGTCAATAGTTATCCTTTTGGCTTCTTAATCACAATAGAATATGGCGATTTATGATTGATTTCTTGAACAACCTACAAGAGATTCTTGGAAGTATCTGTAAAATCCAGTCAATTGGGATGATTCCATCTAGTTTGTACTCTGGACAC
>Ga0209700_107745_pt1 | contig 14710 bp, 6 predicted proteins | sample SiratroredBW_FD_187528 | JGI IMG/M metagenome (GOLD analysis project Ga0209700, IMG submission 187528) | Root nodule microbial communities of legume samples collected from California, USA - Siratro red BW (SPAdes) (version 2) | ecosystem: Host-associated > Plants > Roots > Nodule | place: USA... | reverse complement strand
TTTTTTTTTTTTTTTTTTGACATTAAATTAACACTTTTAATATATAAATTAAATCGATCACTCCATTTAAATACGGGGGGACAATGATTTCGAACTCTTTCTTGTAATTGACGAGTTATGGCTTGAATCTTATCTTTCTCTCAATTATATTATAATATTAAATTTTAAAATATATTAAGCTAATATAGAAATTACACATAGATTAAATTTTTTATTTTAATAATTTAAAGTTATAACTTGTAACAATATGAAAATTTTATAATATTTCTTATTCAACTTTATAGAGAACGTTATATATATATATATATATATATATATATATATATATATATATATATATATATATATATATATATATGATTTCAAATTCTAAAATAATCTATAAATTGAGCAAAAATAATTTAATTTGGGTAAAAATATCATAATAAACTTTTACAAAACCAATTTTTATCTATGTCCAAGTATTAATATATATTAAGATTAAAGTGTTTTTAAAAGGTTTTCAAATACATCATACATATACACAACTAGTTACATGGCAAAAGAAGAGAAAAAACATAATTAAAATCAAACTAATAACTTATATTCTTCTAGATGTTTTTGTATTTGTACATGTCTCTTCTCGTGTACATAGCACATCATAGTTCAAAATAGAACAAGAAAAGCAAGAGTAAGCTAGTGAAATAATATTTCAACTTGTGAAAGTAAAATGAATTGAAATAAATAGATTTAAAATTTATGTTCTTTTATAATTTAAGAATTCAAATATCAATAATCAATTATCATCTAGTCACAATCCTTCATACTCCATTCCAAGCATATTGACTTTATACAAATTCATTTACAATCATCATACCTTGATTTTCTTTCAATATCTAGTACTCTGGTTTCATTTTAACCAAAGTGATTGCATATAAACTCATCTATTAGTCATGACACATATCATATTAAGCCAACCATATTGAAGCATGTAGATTATATGTAACCATAATATCTTGATTTCCTTTCAATCTCCAATACTCTAGTTTCATTTCAACTAAAATGGTTACTTATGAACATATAATTCAGTCATCACAAATCATATTAATTTAATACTAAAGCATATAGATGCATATGTACATGGTACCTTCATTTCCTTTTAATACCCAGTACTCTGGTTTCATTTCAACCAAAATTATTACATATAAACATATAATTCAATTATCACACATATCATTTCAATTCCATCATGCAGAACCATATCTATCCAACAATTCAAAATTCACAATATTTAGAAACAACTCTTGTTTATCAAGCTATCAATATAACAATTCATACTAGATATATAATCAACCAATTTTATCATAAACATCTTTGTAATAGAAATTGAAACTCAGTACTAGGTATTTTCATAGTCAGAACTTCTAACCTAATTACTATTGAAAACTTAAAACTACCTTATATGAGATGACGATCCCCAAAACAATTCCTTCAAATTAGTCAGTGACACTAATCCAATCTCTAAGGATCTAGAACAAGTTCTCCAAACAAAACGAAATTTCAGTATGATCTTAGTTAAGTTGAGAGAAATACTTTTCTCAATTGTCCTTACCAAGATTGATGACAAAAAATTAAAGAAAAGCATAGAACAACGGATCTTTAAAGCAAATAGGAACTTACTCTGTTTGAAATTCTAATCGAATAGAAATTGTCCATGACTCCTCGACTACTGTAAGGTGTGATCAAATTTTGGAATAAATGAGATATGGAAAGAGAGAAAAACTAGAGAGAATGTTGAACATTAGACGATCCAAAGTCCCTTTAGATGATCAAATCACACGGTAAAGTTTTGATGATAACAAAACTCAAGTATATATTTATATTTGATGATTATATACATTGTGCAGTTAACATTATTATTAAAGCAAGCACACACATGGTCCATAAAGAGATAAGTTTTATTATTATTTACTTTTATGTTATTGATGTGATTAATTGATTTTATATCATATTGTGCTTTAACGTTCAAATTTGTTCATAATGGAAATTATTCAAATTATTATAGAGTATTAAAATGTGATTAATTGGTTTTATATCATATTGTGCTTTAACGTTCAAATTCGTTCATAATGGAAATTATTCAAATTATTGATGGGTATATCAAATATAATTTCTCTATATTATTTTAAATTATTTCTGATACAGAATTAATCAAGTTTAATGCAGTATAAAAATTAGAGAAATATTTCCAGTTTGAGCTCCTTACATCAAAAAGTCAAGATTGCTCTACTCAAGCATCCCAACGACTAGTTTCTAAAAGGCTACATATAGAGGAACAATTTCAAGTTAAAGAACAAGAAGGAAAAAGAGAAATATATCATACAATACATTGAAGAACTAGAGTATCTACTACTGAGCGTTTATTGTCAATCTGTTATTGAGAGCATTTAGATTTTTGGGTGGTGTGAAACCATTGTGTAATTCTTCATCATTGTGAAGTAAATCCTTGTGAGCTTTGTCATTGTTCTCTCTTTTGAGAGTGTTTCTTTAAATATTGAGTGGTCTTGATCTCAGGGAGAGATTGGGACTGGTATAACCTGGAGAGGATTGTGTACTCGGATAACCTAAAGAGGTTTGTGTACTCGTTATAACTTGGAGAGATTTGTGTACTCGTTGTAACCATTTATTATATAGTGGAACTTCTTGAATAGTTTGTTCAATGGAGAACTAGACGTAGCCCAAGAGATTAGGGTGAACCAATATAAAACTACTTCATTTGTGTTTATATATTATTGCCTTGGACAATCTTACTTCGTGGTTTTTGTTTATAGCCAATTGAGTTTAGGCTTTATTCAACCCCCTCCCTTTTGGAGCCAGTTGTTCCTAAAGAGAAGAAGAAGCTTGGGAGGTAGAGAGAGAAGAAATTAAAAAAAAAAAGGCATGAGTTGCAGGTTTTACGGTGCCTTACACAACTCACATCCAAGTTCTTTAGAATTTTCTGGAGGTTGGTTAAATAGTGATGGTCCTAAGGTTAATGGTGATGGTGCTAATGTTTCAGTTTTTCAGAGTGCTTGTATCTTTAGAGGTAGTCAAGAAAATACAATGGTGACTTATATACTTTCTAGGGGTTCAAAAATCCTTTTATGTTTAGATTATGAGGACTATTTTTGCTATTGAGCATTCGTAGGTTGCCAGTTGTAGCCGTGTTTAGTTGGAATATGGCTCTACTTTGTTGTGTCAAGTTTTCTCCTCTCCTAAGGTGGTTCCTTGGTCGCTTAGAGGTAGATGGAATTTAGGTAGACTTGAATGAATTTTAAGTTTAAGATATCACATATTTTTCGTAAAGGAACCATTATATTGATAAACTAGCTAATTTAGGAATTGAAAATAATTTAGAATATAAATGGCATGATATGTTGCAACCCTCACTTAATCTTGATTTTTTTTTATAATAGGTGATGAAAACCATATAGCTTCAAAACCATTGGCTAATAAGATAGAATAATATAAGTCTCATGAAGCAAGACTCTACAATTAATAAATAAAATACTAGAATTTTCTTCCTTAATCTTAGTCTCTTCGATATTGTATAGGTATAGTTTCTTTTGTAATTGTTATAGGTTTTTGTAGAGGCGTATGTGGACTTCCTTTAACCTTAATTGGATCTTGATTTGGGCTTGAAAACTTAGATAAATAACCTATAAATCAAGCTCAAATTTGACCAAACACACAAGGAGAAGAGTGTGAAAGTAGAAGTTCCACATCAACTGGAATAGGCCATTGTTGTAAGGGCTTTGTTTGGCATGTAGGGGCTTAAATTTTTCTTACTTTGCAACTACATTTTATCTTGTTTTTAAGCCCCACATCCCTTAGGATATAAAGAGAAGGGTGCTTATGCATCTATAAATAAGACTTATTGTCCCCTTGCACACTCACACTTTGCTTGAATAAGAATTTAATTACTTAAATGCTTTGTTCTTATTCTCTTGAGCCATAAATGAAAGTAATCTTCTCCTTATTCTCTCCAAGGAACCTTCTTTGGAAGAGAAAAATTCGAGCTTCTTTTGAAGCTTCACAAGTTTTAAATAACTTATAGTATGATCATCCCATTAGTTAGTATTAGGTCTAGGTGGGAGGTCTAGAAGAGATAACTCATCCTTTCTTTCTTTCTTTCTTTCTTTCTTGTCTTAGGTTTTTGTCTTGCTCATATTTTCTTTGGTTCTAGGTTAGTTTAATTTTCTTACGTGAATTTTATAATAATGATCTTTAAGAAATCAACGGATTAAAGTATTTTAGAATACAAAGACAACCAATTAAAAAAACCGATTACAATGTAGGTTAATAAAAAATCAATTTGTAGTCAATTTTCTATTCAATCAAGAATATACAAAAAACTTAGTGCAAAAACTTCAAAGAAGAGAAAAATTTACACACAAATCTATATTGGTTCACTTTTTTCTCAAGAGCTATATCTAGTTTTATTGTCACACTAGCAAAGATTTCACTAAAATAAGTACTTTTAGAAACATTCACACACACAAAGGTTTTCAAGAAGATCAATCTTGAATGCTATGAGAATGATCATTCACCAACTAACACCGTGTTACTCTTCTGCAATAAGAAACTTTATCCGGTCACATATATACTTTATAAAAACAAAAGAAAATACAAAAACAACAACACCTTAATAAAAAGAAAAACTAGTTCAACAATTAAGGTTACTTCTCTTTACAAAGGTTGAATGATCTAAAAAATCTATCAAATAATTTCTTTAAAAAAGCTGAATCTTTGCACAAAAAACAATTTTGCTCAGAAAGGTTTTGTGTATCACTCGAAAAGATTTTTTTGAAAGTGTTACTCAAAAACTTATAAAAACAAATATTTATAAAGTATGTGTATTGTTAGTTTCAATATATCAAAGCCTTGATTTAATTGGTTGATTTCACTTAAAGTAAAAAAAAAAAATAATAGAGCACTTCTAGTTTTTAATCTATTAAAGCAATATACATGGAATTTTTTGAAAAACTTAGAAACCATTTTTCTGAAGCATTTTAAAATACTTTCTTTAACCTTTTTATGGATCAAGCAATTTTTTAAGGGAATAACACACACTTTCAAACTGACAGACACTATATTAGTTAAGACTTTGATTTTAAAATCTTCATTCCAAGAAGGATTCATCAAATACACTTATCAACCTTTGTTGCATAAATGCTTTAAGATAACAAGAGATTTACTTAGACAATATTAATTCTCATTCAATTCAAAAGTGACTTTACAAGAAGCAAGGAGAAACTATTTATAGTTTTTGATAGTTTCTCTTGTACGTTGACCTAGTCAATGTGGGACTTCATGTAAAACTCTTATGAAGCTTTTTTGGTCAAAATTTCTTGTCTTCTTTAAGATCTCTTTTAAGCAATGTGATATTTCTGTGGAGCACTTCTCTCATGCTTTGTGACACTCAATTTTTATCTCTTTTAGGCATCTCTTAAACCAACGTCAGACATCTTTATAAAGAATTCCTTTCATGTATGGGACACTCATCTAATCAATTATGTAAGTTCTAATATATTATTTTATATAAAAATTAATTTCAAACATTTCAGATATAACCAATTATCTTAAATTTCAGATATAACCAATTATCTTAAGACATAATTAATTATACCAAGTTTTTTCAAAAACTCAAAACTTTCAAGCATAATCTATTAGGTTTAAAAGAAGATTTGCTCCATATTCATCAACATGGATGATCATACTATAAGTTATTTATCTGTGAATTTGTCACATTCTATCTAGTACTTGTCTTTTCTTTTGTAATCTATTTTGAAAATCTCATATCGATGTTTGGTGGGTGAATTGTAGGTAATTAACTTATTTTCATAATCTTTGTAAAGCTTTTTGAAGGATGTATGAAGGGAAAATATATACTTTTTGTACTAGTCATATAAGATTACTTGAAATTGGATAATTCAAGATTGTTTGTAAAAAATCCTGTTAACATTTCTTTAATTAATTGGATGTAAATTCAGCTAAAATTAAAATCAATTTTTAAACCAATTCACCTGCTTTTGTTTTCACTATGCCAAACGAACAATATGATCATATTATGATTATTATTCTTATTCTTATTATGATTATATGATTATGATTATTAATAAAAAGTATTATTATTATTTATCAAAAACAACAATAATAATATTAACAATAATTTAAATAATATCAACAATAGTATTAATAATATCAATAAAAACAATATTAATAAGATTCATAATAATAATAATATTAATAAAATTTAAAATATTAATAATAATAATAATAATAATAATAATAACAATAATATTAATTACAATGACAATAATATTATTAACAATATTAAAAATACTTTAATATAAATATAAATAATTTTAATAAATATATTATTAAAATAAAAATATTTGTAATAAAAGTATTAATAATACAAAAATAAATAGTTAATAATATTAAAAAAATACTTTTCATATAAATATAAACAATGTTAATAAAAATATTAGTAATATTAAAAATATTATTAATATAAATATAAATGATATTAATAGAAATGGTAACAATATTCAATATATTAAAATAATATAATAATAATAATATAATATAAATAGTAATAATAATGTTATTAATATTACTAACAATAAAATAATTAATAATATCATTAAAATCATTAATAATATTTTTTAATATAAATGTTCATAATATTAAAAATTAAAAGTATTAAAGCCAACATTTATAATTTAAAAAATATAATATTCATAATAATTTCCATAATATTATAACTAATAATAATAAAAATAATAATATTAATAATATTAACACTAATAATAATAATAATAATAATAATATTAATAATACCAATGATAATAAAAATATTAATAAAACTAATAATGATATTAATAATAGTAATAAAATATTAGAAATACTATTGATATTAATTATAATATTAGTAATATAAATGAAAATATTAATATTGTTAATAATATTATTATTAAGAAATTAATATGAATATCATTATTAAGGTAGAATATTATTATTAGTTGTAGCTTTATTCACGATATAAGTTTATAAGCATTACCTATGAATATAGCTTCGTAGGTATTATTCACAGATATAGGTCATGGATAATACCTACAAACCCATATCTGTAAATAATATTATTAATCATAATAATATTAACATAAATAATATTAATATTATTAATCATAATATAAGTAATATTAATAATATTATTAATATATATTATTATTGTTATTATTGATGTCAATAACAATATTAACATTAATAACAATAATAAAAATAAACATAGTATTAGTACTTTTAATAATAATACTAAAAAAATATTAAAATAATAATATTTGAGAGTAATAATAATAATATTAATGTTAATGATAATTTTAATAATATATTAAAATATGAATGATATTCTCATAATATTAATAAAATTAATAATAATATTCATATTATTAATGTGAATAAGAACAATAATATTAATATTATTAATTAAAATATAAATAATATTAATAAAAGTTTAGTTTTTTTTGTAATAATTTCATATTATGTTGAATTCAGATACAAATCAGTGAATAATATAGGTTCATGAATAATAATCCATAGATAATGCTAAATTTATCTATAAATACAAATCTGTAAGTAATAATCCGTAAGTAATGTTGAATTTACTTAAGAAAAACAAATTTGTAGATAATAATTCATGAATAAATTTTTTTTATAATGTTTCATTGATTCAATATTTTACCATAAAAGCTAATCAAAAACTATTTTTTTATTAATTACTTCTTTTAAGAAAATATTCTAATTTCTTAATTATCCCAAATTAAAGCTCCTATTGTTCTTTTTTAAGTGTAGTCTTCTTAAAAATGTTTAAATTGACTTAAACTTTTATTTTCTACGAAATATTTATTGTCTATCTTCTAACTTATTTTTAAATTAATCATATTAATGTTTGTATTTAATGCTATAACGCATTTATAAAGAATGTAAATAATTTTTTAGAGAATAATATATTTGTTCGTCATTCTTAACAATCTTGTTTTAAATGTTTTCGTTTATTTAGTAAAAGACAAACTATTATTATAACACCTAAAAATGTCTATCATTGATTCTTCACAAGGAACAAAATTTGTAAATTTATTTACAAAATGTCTATATTGATTCTTCATCAAAGTAGGTAGCTTATATCAATCCGAAATTTATATAAAAATGTTTTATTAACAAAAAATTTATTCTTTCCAAAGAAAGGGATAAAGGTTGAAAGATCAAACTCAATTGTAAGTAAACAATCAAAATAAAACTAAAATTAATTATTACAATAGTTTCTATAAATAACAAATTTGAGATGAACAATTACATTAAGAGAATATATATATATATATATATATATATATATATATATATATATATTATTTAAGTATTAAATTTAATTGTAATAACCATATTACTAAATAAATATTTAGGTGATTTAAAAATAATATATAAATATAAATTTTAGTTTTGAAATAAATCATAAACATTATATTAAGTATTAAATTTAATTGTAATAGATATTACCAAATATTTAAATTAATTAAAATAAAATTCCGTTTAACTATTATAACATTATATTTATTTTTAACATAGGAAATTATTTATATTGTTTTTTTTATATTAATACGTTTTGGTATATTTGTAAAATTAATAATATATTTTTTATTAATATATTGTCATATATATTTTAAATTACTTTGAACAAATGTATTTAAATACCTATTAATTATTTTACATAATTTTAATATAGTATTTTAATTTTAATTTCTTATTAATCAGTTTCACAGATTCAATTTTTTATTTTTTATTTAATTTATTATTTAAAAACTCAATATAAAAAATTGATTTTTATTAATTACTTATTAAATTACTTTTTTTAGAAAAATGTGGAAAGTCAAGTCAAAATTCAGTTACAAAAATTGACCTTTTTTACACAGTAAAACTAAGAATATCTTCATTATAAGAGTAATTTGGTGAGGTATTAATTTCAGTCTTGTGAATTATATTAATTTTAAAATCTTTTTACATGTTTAATGTAATACTTGGCATAAATATATATCTTTAAGATAGAAAAATAATATTTTATTTGTTATGATCTATTATAACTTTATTTAAGATTACGGGTTTACTTTTTTATTTTTTGTATGTTGTACCAGAACTCGTCAATAAGAAAATTTTATAAGACTAATGTCTTAATATTGTAACTAGTATATGATACCTACGAATATGTTCTAGATTTATTTAGATAAAAAGACGGTGTAAATATCGAAACCACTGAGAAAAAGTTAATTCAGAATTTAAGATTACGAAATGTTGACTTACTTAAACAAAATAAATTACTGAGTACGCTTTAAAGGCTCTGACAGAATTTAAATCCAAACAGGGAAGAGCATTTAGAAAATATACTTTTTAATATTAAAAAAATTAAATGACCTTGGCTGTATTCATAATGAATAATTAATACAAATTAATTCGATATATTTAACACTTAACAATCAACTTTAACGCTTCATGAAAATCGAGTTTCACCTCCACAAGTAGAAGAAGAATCCCATAAGCTTCCCTAATTCCCTTTCATGGCTCCATTATTTGGTGGTAACAACCAATTTCTCAATTTCTTTTCTAAAAATAAAATAAATAAAACAAAATGAAAAAAATAAAATTAAATAAATCCCTCTCTCTCTCTCTCTCTCTCTTCTGTGTGTGAAAACGCATAAACACATGCAGCCACACTTGTATAAATTCATAGAGAGAGAGCTTAGTTCGAAGAACAACACAGATTTGTAAGAGACAGAGAGAGAGGGGCAGAAGGAGAAAAACCTCTCCTCAGCCTTTCCGCATTACCACCTTTGTGTCTCATTTTCTCTCTCCTCGTATCGTTTTCGGCAGAGAGAGAGAGAGAAAGAGATTGAGAAATGAGTGAGCGTGTAAAACATGCTTTGTTCTTTTTCTTCTTCTTCTTCCTGCTTCTTGCGTCGAAGGTGAGAGGTTCCGATTATGCGAAGTGTGATTTTTTCACGGGCACATGGGTGGCGGATCCATCGTATCCGCTCTATCAGCCGTCCACGTGTCCCTTCATCGAGCGCGAGTTCAGGTGCCAAGGGAATGGACGGCCTGATCTGCTTTACACCCATTATCGATGGCACCCACTCGGCTGCAATTTACTCAGGTTGGTACTCCCTTATCATTGTTCTCTCTTTTTCTCTCACACACTTTTCAGAATAATAACTAAACCTATTTTTATTTATTCTCAATCTTTTCTTTTCAAATGAAAAAGCTTCAACTCTGTTTCTCGGTTTCTGACGCAGACTTTTTTCTTTTTACTCTTTATTTTATATTTATACCATCTTTTTTAGATAATCTAGTTTAATTCCTTGCTATAGATTATAATAAAAATGTAATGGCTTCATTATGTTTTCCTCTTGGGTCTCTCAAATTCCTTAATTTCATAAATTTTGTCTTCTTTTGTTTTGGATTTCATACGTTTTATATTAGTTCTTTTGTTTAGTTAACGTCAAACTCTACGTTTAACGAAAATACGTGTTACATGTAATTTTTCGTATGTTACGTTGAAAATTAAGAGTTATGTCTAGTCAACGATTTATTTTTGCGAGCATTGAGTGAAGATTCTTTAAAGATTAATATTTGTTCTCTGGTTTTTCTTCTAAATGTAGTTTAAGGTTATTTTTAAAATTTAAAAATATAATAAATTTTCTTAACTTTAATAAAATATTTATAAGATTTTTCTTTTTCCTTTTTGTTTCTACATCGTATCATATATTAAAACTAATTGAAATTGAATCATAGTATAAATAACAAAAAATTAATATCATTTAAAAGTTTAACAATGAGAGTTAAATAAAAACAAAAAATTTCATCAATATAATACTTAAAAATAAAGGGAAGATGTATATATTAATTAGCAGTTATTGGCAAGGTTTTACATATTTATTACTATAAAACCGACAAATATTGAGTAATTGTTTTTTCCTAACCGTATGTAAGTAATTATTCTCAATTGTTAAATGTATGTGGTCCTCGTTTTTATTATTAGATTATTTTGAACTCAATTAAAGGTAAGCAAAGCTAGAAATATATTAAATATTATTTTTTAATAAATAATAATATTTTATTGGTTTACTTAAATTTTAAATACTTTATACAGTTTAAGTATTTTAATTAAATTTTTACTAAAAAACTGTTCATATTCAATTTTTTTATAATTTCAAATATACTGTCATTTAATTTTTACTGTTTCGAGCATGACGTAACTATTGTTTTTAATTATTTTCCATTTTCTTTTTAAGAAAAAATTGGAAAACATTAGTTAGAGAAAATTAGAGTTTTAAATATATAAAAAGCTTATTTTATAATCTTTTGCTTGAAATTTTTTCCCTTATAGCATATCATGTGACCTTTTTGGGAAGATCCCACCATCCAGCCTGTAAAATGCTACTAACGGGAGTTTTCATCTTAAAAAAACGAAAAAAGACATTAGCGAGGAAACAGATGCTGCGAATGTTTGTTTGGCTCGGGTTGGAAAACGCGGTTTCACTTGCACCCATAAAAGCACTTTTGCACGCTAGGCAAAAGTGCTTTTTGTAACATGTCAGTTACAAACCAACAACCCAACATCTCACTAGATTTCCATTTGTTTTCTCCATTTTTTAACGTAGAAACTAAAACATCTGCGCCCTAAAAACAGTGTCAGTTGATTCACTCAGGTTCTTTCGTCCCTGGTCGGAAACTCTTGCTTTTATTTTCCATTTGCCACCCTCAACATTTCATCTAATTCCCAACATGTCCCCGTTCCTTCTGTACCCATTTTTGGAGAAAATGAAAACAACTTGAACTGAAAAGTGAAGTCAGCGACAGATTGTAACAGTGGTTGACGTTTCGTATGTGGTTGTTTCATTAACTTTTTCTGAAAAGTGAAGTCAGTGTACTCAATTGTGTCCTTGTCCTTTTTTTTTTTTTTTCATGTTTGGTTGCAGATTTGAGGGGCGAGATTTTCTGGAGAAGATGAGAGGGAAGAGCATCATGTTCGTGGGAGATTCACTGAGCAGGAATCAATGGCAGTCATTGACTTGCTTGCTTCATTCAGCAGTGCCCAATTCAAATTATACTGTGGATAGAGTTGGAGATGTTTCTACGTTCACATTTACGGTATGGTTTTTAATCTTAATATTTCTAGTATATATAATTGATTTCGATATTTTAAACCCATTCGTAAAACAATTGAGAACCAATTATATTAATATTGTCATTATATATTTTTGTTTAAAGCAAATTTTAGATGCAATTTTTAAGTACTTATTATTAGTATTGCCAAATTATAATTAAAAATTCGTTTTATAATTCATGTTAGCTTTTAATACAAAAGTTTACTTTTCATTTATCCATATCAACATTTTAGCTAGATTATGATTTTGATTTTTTTTATCTCCATTTTTTTCTTGTGATTTAGCTTCTATTTTTTCAAAGAAGATTATGTGATTTCAATTCACTCATCATTTTTTTATCTTGTATTTTTAATATATTTAATTCGTTAAATCAATTTTCTTCATTTTATTTAAGTATGTTAGATTATATAACCTAAAATATAAGAAAAGAATAAAAATTAAAAATCACGGATGAAAAACTAAAAAAGGGATTAATATTATCTTTCAAATTACTTTTATATTATGACAACTAATCATATATTGTTGATATTAATTTAAAATAGTTATGCTAAAGTTAGTAAACTCGTTAACTTCTAGTACATAAATTCTAAGGGAAGAGCAGCAACAAAAACACTAAAATTGTACATCTAATATGCCATAAAAGATATTGCATAAGAAATTGTTTGTACTGAAACCACAAGGGAAAACAAGGTGGGGGCAAGGCAAATTTGCAATGAATAAGTCAAAAGTGGTCCCTTTAATTTGCTTGTCCATTTTCTTAAGTCACTTGAGCAAATGGTCTCAGCTTTTGTCATGCCTTCTATTTTTGTGACATTAGTTAAGTCTTTACGTGCTCTTTCCAACTCCTTTGGGTTGCTATTGTCTTCATATGATAAATAGATAGTTATCATGGTCAAATTCAAATTCAAATTCAAATTCAGATTCATAATTTATATTTAAATTAAAACTATTTTCATTTGTTTCAACTTTTTTTTTTTTGTTTTTTTTACCTCCAAAATATGGATGTAAAGCATAAAATGTTAAATCAAACTTACCAACAAAAGCTTTGAATTGCATGTCACGTGTATTAATAGATTCTAAGATAAAGGACACTATATACGTTCAAAAACAAGCATCATCATGCCAAAATTACTTGGTGCTTTTCATAGAATTATTTGATTTCATCATTATGTTAAGGGAATCTTCATTGATGAATGTATATTTTTATAAAACAATTTGCAGGAGTATAATGTTAAAGTGATGCTAGATAGAAACGTGTATCTAGTTGACGTTGTGAGCGAGAAAATAGGGAGGGTTTTGAAGCTTGATTCAATAGAAGGAAGCAAACTGTGGCAAGGGATTGATATGCTTATCTTCAACACATGGCACTGGTGGTACAGAAGCGGACCCACTCAGCCGTAAGTTAATTTCTTAATTAAATCACTTTTAAAAATCACTTTTTGCAAGTTTATAAATTATCTGAATTTTGTGTAGTTTCGTTATGAAAAATGGGTTTGTAATAAATTTATGAATTTCTCAGATGGGATTATGTCCAACTGGAAAATAAAATTTTGAAAGACATGGATCGGATGAAGGCTTTTGAAGAAGCACTTAGGACCTGGGGTAAATGGGTTGACACCAACGTTGACCCTGCAAAAGTGAAGGTCTTCTTTCAAGGAATTTCTCCATCTCATTACAAGTAAGCAAAATCATAAACCTTATCTATTTTATCATTTTTTTATTCAAAACCCAAATAGCTAAAATCTCACCTTTGGTTTTCATTAAATAACTACAATTTAAACTCTTAAGAAATCTATAATTGGGCCATGGGAATGTTCTTAATTTGAACATTGATTTTTCAGTGGCAGCCTATGGAATGAGCCAAGGGCAAAGAGCTGCTTGAGGCAGAAGACACCGGTGCCGGGATCAACCTACCCCGGCGGATTACCGCCGGCTGTGGCGGTGTTAAAGGGTGTGCTGGGAACAATAAAAAAACCAGTGACACTGCTTGACATCACAACCCTATCACTACTAAGAAAAGATGGACACCCTTCCATTTATGGTCTTGGTGGAGCTGCAGGGATGGATTGCAGCCATTGGTGTCTTGGTGGTGTTCCAGACACTTGGAATGAAATACTTTACAACCTTATTTGATGTCTAATTTTTCATTCATTATTCAATTGGGGGGTTAGTCATTCTTATACAAAAAATTAAAAAAGTTGTATACGGAAAAGAAAACTATATCTAGGCCTAATTAAGGTGAATAATATTAATAAATTACACCACTCATCATTTATCTACTTTTTTTTTCAAATCATAATATTACTAGGTATTATTCATCATCGAAAATAATTATCAACAATGATTGAGTTGAATCTTACATCTAGGCACTATTTACTAATCTTTATATCTATAATTCTATGTGAACACTCTTTTTTTTTTTTTTTTTTTTTTTTTTTTTTTTTTTTTTTTTTTTTTTTTTTTTTTTTTTTTTT
>Ga0209700_107744_pt1 | contig 14713 bp, 10 predicted proteins | sample SiratroredBW_FD_187528 | JGI IMG/M metagenome (GOLD analysis project Ga0209700, IMG submission 187528) | Root nodule microbial communities of legume samples collected from California, USA - Siratro red BW (SPAdes) (version 2) | ecosystem: Host-associated > Plants > Roots > Nodule | place: USA... | reverse complement strand
AAAAAAAGAAAAAAAAAAAAAAAAAAAAAAAAAAGTGAAGAAGATTGGTTTGGCTGTGAGAATCTTGGCAAAGCTGAAGCCACTCTGGCTAGCAATATAAGTGAAGAGAAGAGGGCCTCAGTAGCCGTTGATGGGTGACACGTGTAGGGTGAGTATTGGCTGCACGTTACACAGTGTAGGGGTGTAGAGTATAGAATGGGGTTAAGACCTGGTCCAACCAATGAATCAATGATGTTTTGTTTTTTTGTTTTTGTTCCATCAGCTGCTGCCAGAATGTGTACAACTGTCTTCGGTTTTATTTTGAATTTCTCAAAATCCTCAAATCAACCAACCAACCAACCAACCGTTGCCTTGGACGGCCACACATAAAACCAAGCTGTTATGTTGTGATTAATATCATAACATAATCTCAGTAGTAATAAGCTAGCGAGATCAGCAAATGTCCAGATAATGAATCACTTTTGAATTGGCATTGCTTCCCCACTGGGAATATTTTAGGTAATTATGTATATTTTTCAACAAGATAGTAACGGATAGATATTAGTTTCTTTTGAATTCACATTGACTTGTATTTTAAAAATGTGCAATGAGCATGATGAATATTTACTTTCTGTTTAGTTGAAGTTTTTTAAAATAAATATTTTCCACATATACAGTATACTCTATGTTTATGATAAAAAATTATATTGCAATATAATGTTACTTTAAATAGGTGACCGATATTCTTAATATATTCAAATTTCATTTAGAAACTGTTCTTATAGAGCCTGAGGGCCAAGAACAATAAAAATTCTTAAGGAGCCATGAGGATTAGAACAAGACTTTAAGGTGTTAACTGTTTGATCTCTATATGAATCCCTATTCTCCGATCGTCGAGATGAAGGGAAGATTCTTGTTGAAAGTACTATGCTCTCTCTCCTTAGTGATCTCGATTATCAGAAATACATAGTATGAGTTGAGATAAATTTTCCAAAAGTCCTTTAGCTATACTCAGTGTTTTCTATTTATACGGTTATGCATGGCGTTATGAGGAAAACGTATAGCCTCTTGGTCCTCAGAGATATGATGACTGTTCTGCACTGTGTCAAGGGGAAGACGTGCAGTCTTCCCTGCATAAGGTTGTTGTTCTGCACTATATGTCAGAGGGAAGGCGTGCAGTCTCTTCTGCGCAAGGCATGATTGTTGTTCTGCCCCGTGTGTCAGAGGGAAGACGTGTAGTCTCTTACACAGGGAAGGTGTGTGGTCTCCTCTTTGTCCGATAATGCAAGTGTCGTTTATTGGGATTTGTTTCTTTGTCAGATGTAAGGTGCTTGTTCTGAATGCAAATGGAGTGGAGATGTTGGTTTGTTGACATTGGCTTGGTACCTGTTGGTCTGGGTACTTGTCAGCTTGGTTACTTGTCGGCCTGGACACTTGTCGATCATACTTGTTGGACTGGTTATTCGTCAGCCTAGTTACTTGTCGGTCTGAGCACTTGTTGGCCGTACTTGTCGGCCTAGACACTTGTCGGCCACACTCTTTAATGGCCATACGGTACGAAAACAAATGTGAAAAAAATTATTGGAAGTTGTTACAAAAATTAAATGAATGAACAAAGATAAAAATAGAGTAGTTTAAGATAGTTGAGGAAGAATATTTGGGACTAGTTAAATAAATTTGGTTTAAAATTAAAATTATGAAATACATGCAAAAGAAATAAACAAAGAAAACATGAAATACTTTTGTTCAAATTATAAAAATACTATCACTTAAGGATTCGTATTTATAATATAAAATTTCATTCATATATATATATATATATGTATATATACTTCATTTTACAGTGATTGCATGAATGAAAAAAGTCAATTAGAAAAGTACTATAAACTCAATTTACTGAAATTGTTGGGCTCTTTTCATATTTGATTGTTCCATTACAATTGTCATAAAAAAAATCATCTATGTGAATGAAAGAAAAATGATGGTATAAACTTTTGAACGTAAAAAAAAATAAAAGAAAAATAACAAAAGAAAGTGATGAATATGATAACTGATATAATGTAAAAGGAAAGAAAATAGGAAGTGTATGGTTAACCACCCAAGTAACAAAGTAAAGTTAAGAAAAAATGAAGTAATATTTATTATCTAATAATATTTACATAATTAATTTTCCTTACAACTTTACTGATCAGGGTGGGAAAGGAAGCTGGAATTTTAAATATCAATGCAATCTACCAAATAAAATAGAACTTAAATTAAATGTTATTAGTATAAGCTGTTAAATCTAAAATACACTTTGTAATAAACTTAAGTGAACGAAAATGAACAGTACAAACAGTGTTATGTGTATTAGTATTAATCACTAAAATATTCTCAAGAGCAATAGCAATGATTCAGGACGAATCATAACCTACAGAACATTCTAGAATTTCAAAAGACACGAAAGATAGAGAAGGGATTCCAAGAGACAAGAAGATAGAGAGAGAACTAGAGAAGAGAAAAGGTCACACACATATCACTGCCCATTTCCCTACCTCCACTATCTTAAAGTAGTCATCCCACTGTTGGGTATTTTCTCTCTCTCACTCTTACGTGTGCTCCAACTTTTGGTTGCCTTTGTCAAGTGTCCTTTGCCTTTGCTACTTGGTCCTTCAGTTGCCTTTGTCAGGTGTCCTTTGCCTTTGGTTGCCTTTGTCAAGTGTCATTTGCCTTTGCTACTTGGTCCTTCAGTTGCCTTTGTCAGGTGTCTTTTGCCTTTGCTACTTGGTCCTTCAGTCCTTCTTCCTTTTACTGTTGAGTCATTTACAGTTCCTCCTCCATCGAATCCAACCTTGTCCTCAAGATTAAAATTAGGGTAATGCTTTTGTATGACTGCTACATCTCCCCAAGTGGCTTCTGTTTCAGGCATACCTTCCCACTACACACACACCTGCAATATTTACTGTCTATTTTTTAAAATTACCCGACAGTCCATCACCTTTATTGGCTGAAGTAAAGGACCTTTTTCACTGGTCAGCACCGAGAATGGCATGTAAGGTTGTGATGCATCTCCTTTAAATGGTTTTAAGACTGAAACGTGAAACACATAGTGGATCATTGCAGTAAGGGGTAATTTGAGTTTATAAGCCACTGTCTCAATTCTCTCTATTATCTCAAACGGTCCAAAATATCACATTGCCAGCTTCTGATTGTTCCTCAAAGTCGACGAGTGTTGCCTGTATGGTTGCAACTTAACCAAAACTAAGTCACCTACCGTAAACTTCAGATGTCTTCTGTTTTAATCAGCTTGTTTCTTCATATGTATCTGTGCTCTTTCTAAATTTTTCTTCAATTGATGGAGCAGAACATTCCTTTGCTACAATAACTCCTTAATTGAAGGAGGATCTGAGTCATCAGTATCGTATCCTGTCAAGGTAGGCAGGTCCCTACCATATACTGCCTTAAAGAGAGTCATCTCTAGATTGCTATGGAAAGCAGTGTTATACCAGTATTTTGTCCAAGCTAGTACTTTGGACCAATTCTTTGGATTTTGAAATGTAAGGCACCTCAAATACATTTCTAGGCATTTGTTTAGTACCTCTGACTGGCCATCGGATTGTGGATGGTAAGCTGAAGACATCGCCAAGGAAGTGCCCTATAATTTGAATAAATGTTGCCAAAATTGACTGGTGAATATTTGATCTCTGTTTGAGACTATTGATTTAGGCATTCCACGAAGTTTGACAATATGCTGCATGAACACCTTAGCCACCATTCTACTATTATAATTTGTTTTCAGAGGAGCAAAGTGACCATATTTTGACAATCGGTCCACTACTACCATAATTACTGTGAAACCAAAGGAATTTGGTAACCCTGTAATAAAATTCATGGCTACATCCCCCAAATTCAAACTGGTATTGGTAATGGTTGCAATAGCCCTGCAGGTGACATTTTGAGATTTTGCTTGCTGACAGACCAAGCAGTGTTGGAGAAACTTACTGACATCCTCATTCATACCCTTCCAATGGAACTCCTTTTTCAGTCGAGCTAATGTTCTTTTAATTCCTGCATGCCCTCCCACTGGAGATGCATGATATTCCACCAAAATGTCTTTAATAAGACTCGGATCCCGGATCAGCAGACACCACTACTCGTTTTTTCCAATATAATATTCCCTCTTTAACAACAAAATTAACATCTGTATTTTTATTCAATAGACAGGCTTGTAGTTGTTGCAGTAACTCATTATCTTGCTTCACTGCTTCTCTAACTTTTTCTATGATTTTCTATTTGGGCTCAGACCATGCTAACATAAAGAACCTTGAAAGGCCATCTGTAGCCAAGTTTTCCTTTCCTGCCTTGTATTCAATATGGAAGTCAAACCCCAAAAACTTGTATAACCATTTCTGCTACTTTGGGGTTTGGATTGATTGATCTGTGAGATGCTTCAGACTCCTCTAATCCGTTCTGATTATAAAATGATGACCCAGTAAATAGTGCCTAAATTTTGCCAAGGTTTCTGTTATATCATACATTTCTCTTGCATAGGCCGACTGGTTTTGCATTCTTGGTGACAACTTCTTTGAGAAATATGCAATAGGATGTTGTTTCTGACTCAATATTGCTCCAATGCCAATGCCTGAAGCATCTGTTTCCAAAACAAAGGATTGTGAAAAATTTGGTAAAATAAGAACAGGAGCTTGAGTTAATGCTGCCTTGATATCATCATACGCTTGTTTTGTCTTGGCATTCCAAATGAAATTGTCCTTCTTCAGCAAATCAGATAACGATGCTGCTATGTGGCATACCCTTTAATAAATTTTCTATAGTAACCTGTCAACTCCAAAAATCCTCTCAATTGTTTGAGATTCATAGGTTCCGGCCAAGACATAATGGCTTGTACCTTACTCTTGTCCATAGTAACTCTCGAACCAGAAATTGTATGCACCAAGTAATCAATCTCCCTCAATCCAAATGAAAATTTAGATAGTCTAACAAAAAGTTGTTCTTGTTGCAAAATTTGTAAGATTGTCTCTAAGTGTTGTAAATGTGAGTACCAACATGGACGGTATATCAAGATGTCACCAAAGGAAACCAGTACTGATTTTCGCAACTGTTGTTGAAAAATCTTATTCATGAGACTCTGAAAAGTTGTTGGGGCAGTAGTTAGCCCAAATGGCATCACTAGTCGTTCATAATGTCCTTGGTGTGTTCTAAAAGCTGTTTTCATCCTATTTTCAGGTCTAATCAAAATTTGGTGATAGCCTGCCTCAAATCCAGCTTGGAGAAATATTGTGCGCCATATAATTCATCTAACAATTCATCCACTGTTGGCATTGGAAAAGCATCTTTTACTGTTATGCATTTAAAGCTTTATAATCTGTGCAAAACCGCTAATTCCCATCTTTTTGCTTAACCAGGACAATAGGAGAAGAAAATGGACGGTTGCTCGGTTGTATCATGCCTTCCTTCAACATCTCTTGTATCATCATTTCAATTTGATTTTTGTGACTGTGAGGGTATCTATATGGCCTTACTTTCACTGGGTCAGCTCCCTGAACCAAATTAATCGCATGAGTTTGATTCCTTTCTGGTGGCAATCCAGTAGGAATATCAAAAACCTTTATGTATGTATGCAATAAAATAGCCAACTTTGGTTCAATATCATCGGGAATTCCTTGTAATTGGTCCTTGAGATTTTTTGGTGGTTGACATTGTAGCATGAAGGATTGTTTAAAGCATGTGTGTTTTGCAACCTTTTCAATTGGTAAAATTGAGCTTGTGCCAAATTATTAGATTTTTGACCCTGCAATGTGACAAATTTTCCATCTATATTTTAGAACTTCAATGTAAGGTTGCTAAAATCTGCAACATGTGGCCCCAACGTTGCCAACCAAGAAGCTCCCAGGACTAAATATGCTTCAGCTATAGGTAACAGGAAAGCAGATAAATATAATACATGATTCTGGATTTTTTACCTATATATCCTTTACACAACCTTCTGCAGTCATTGTACTATCATTCCTCACTAATACTTTGAACTGAGGAGCCGGTTCAATTGGTAACTTCAAAAAATGAGCAATTCGGGGTTGGATAAAATTGTCATTGCTGCCACTGTTTACCAGAATTTTCACCATTACACCCTGCAACCATCCTTGGAATTTCAAGGTGTCCAAGCCATTAGCTCCTTTTAAAGCATTGTAAGAAAGATGGTGCTCCGTCTCCAATAACTGTTCGATATCGAGAGGTGGGCCTGGTTCTATTGTTTGTTTGTCAGATTCATCAACTTAGAGCAAAAACATGTGTTTATTTGGGCATCTATGATTCGGAGTGAACTTCTCATCACATCAGTAGCATAAATTCTTTTCTCGCCTAATCTACATCTCTACTAGAGTCATTCTCTTCACGTTCACAGTGTTCACCACGTGAGACAGTGGTTTGGTGTAGAAAGCAGTGGATGGCAGTTGTTGTTCTTGTTTTGATATGCTGACATATTTGAGTGAAACCTATTTGCAGGGATATAAGAGGAGCTTCTAGTAGTATACTTTTCCTCATACAATCTTGCTAGAGCCACAACCTTCAAAACAGATTCTGGACCTTGAGCAATCACGTCTCTACGTATTTTCGGTTTTAACCCACTCAAAAACAATCCAACAATGCATTAGCCAAAAAACCTCTAACCCTGTTTGACAAAGCTGTGAATGAATGGTAGAATTCACTCACCGATGTTGTTTGGGATAACTTGAACAGAGTAGAACGTGGATATTCCTATAATGAGGGACCAAACTTTGTTTCCAAAGCTTTAGTAAAAAACGTCCAGGATTGAAACAGGTTGGTCTTAAGCATCATTTGGAACCATGGAACAACATCTTTGTCCATATGGATAGCCGCAATGATTAGGCATTGATCCTCTGGTGTGTGGTAGTAATCAAAGAATTGCTCTGCTTTGAAGATCAATTGTAAGACCTACTACCATCAAAGCGAGGAAAGTTTAGCTTGACGCTTCTAGCCTGAAATGGTTGGTTGGACATCGCTTTTTTGTTTGAGCTCGAACCACATGATTTTGTTTTTCATACAGATCTGCAATCGCGAGCTCTAGTCCCGCAAGTCGTTTTGCAGTATTTTCTTCTCTTTTCTCGCCATCCAGACGGATCTGTTCAACTACTTCCAGCATTTTCTTCATATCATTTTGGAGATCCTTAAGACGGGTGTTTTCTGCCATTGTGGGAATGAAAGCACCAACTTAAATGAACGAAATAAACAGTACAAACAATGCTCTGTGTATTCATATTAATCACTGAAATATTCTCAAGAGCAATAGCTATGATTCAGGACGAATCATAACCTATAGAGCATTCTAGAATTTCAAAAGACAAGAGAGATAGAGAAGTGATTCCAAGAGACAAGAAGATAGAGAGAGAACTCCTAGAGAAGAGAAAAGGTCACACATATCACTGCCCCTTTCCCTACCTCCACTATCTCAAAGGAAGTAGTTATCTCATTTATTGTTGGGTATTTTCTCTCTCTCACTCTTACGCGTGCTCTAACTTTTGGTTACCTTTGTCAGGTGTCCTTTGCCTTTGCTACTTGGTCCTTCAGTCCTTCTTCCCTTTATTGTTGAGTCCCTTACTCATGTAATCCGACTATAAACCAACGACTATGAACCAACGACCACCCAGTCACTATCTGATGCTTCAATCTGAGTCTCAAAAATATTTGAAAAGGAGAACATGAAACCATGACTCATGTCGTGGGTAGGTACATGATCACTACACCAAAAAGTATTTGAAAATAGATGACAAAATTTTGTTTTTGCACTATATAAAATATAAAACTATATATTTAATAACATACCAAGAGATGCGGTTTAATGATTCACTGATTTAACCAATAATTTAATGACTAAATAGTTTTAAAACCAGACTAATGATTGTCTAGTTCTATTAAACCCGATTGAGTAAGTTAATATGTTTGAAAATATTATCCTTATTGAAATTTTAACAAACAATATTTTAAGATAGAAAATAAGTTGTCTTGATTAAATTAGAGAACAGGAAATTGATTCAGTGAGAATGGAGTGTACCTGATAGGGAAATCTATATCCTCACCAAAGCACTTCATTCATTTGATTTAATGTTTAGGTTCTCTAAGCAACAGAAGTGCCAAGGAAATGCAGGTAATATCAACATTAAAACTAACAATTGGAAGTGACAAACTTTGGATGTGTTCGTTAAACAACTTCCAAGTGGCCGTAAAAAACTAATCACTGAACAAAGCAAATGTCATTCCATCAGAAGACAGAACACTGATGAATGGAAGTGAAAAAAGCATAATTATAGACAATTCAAGTCTCAACTTCATAAATAATATAGTAAGGGTCTTCCCCATAGGTATCCCAAACATGTTGAGGTGGTGGTTTTAGCATACTGCTGGTATCGTTGCTTTTTAGAAGGACGGGGCTTTTTAGAATGATAATTAGAAGTTCTTGTGGCTCCAAGATATTTAGTAGGTCACGGATTTAAAATGGTTTCCTAAAAAATACAATAGTTCTTAGGTCATGTCATACATCAAAACACTTTATTTTCCTAACCATAAATACAACTGTAAAAAAAAGAAAGGATCTATAGATATCACACTGAGGATTAGATCCTTCTTAAGGGAAGTAACACCCACTTAACTCAAGATGGGAACCAAAAATACTTGGATAGAGGAAGAATACATAATCTTTAACGTATTGTGCCACTAGAAGTAAAGTGCTTCTTAATCTTCCTGATCAATACAGCAAGAGAGAGGAAAAGAAAATAAAATATCATTTCGGGATATCCTTGACAATGATCAACTCTGCATTTTATTGTCAGTGTTTGAAAGGAGCACGACAACCTGCAGTTGGACTATGATAGGCTAAGTAATTAATCAGCAACTGCTTTAAGTGGGACAGGTGCTACTAACTCCAAATAGTCAAAATCATCTGTTAGACCAGCCTGTATGGAGACAAAAGTAGCAAGACATATAAGAAACAAAGAGACAGGACTGTCAAATTTAATGACATAAATTAAAGAGTTTTAGCTGAGAAGATAAAAAAAATAATGTGTAAAAGTGGTGAACTTGCTAATCTATCCTAGTTACATTCATTCCATTCGAGTACCCATTTCATTCGACAAACAACACTTTAGCTGAGTATTTCACATAGAGATTTGGAGATTGAGGGCATTTAACTGAAATGACTGACCTCCGTGTACAAGTTTTCAAGTTGTTCCTTAGCCTCGGGGAAATTGTTCGAACACCATTGCCTCAGGGTGAAAATGTTGTCTATAAATATTTTTGCAAAAAATAGAGCTTATGAGTATTTTTTATGATAATTAATGCAGTTAGATATTTAAAGTTATCAACATCATTAGGATTATACATTAGTACAACCTTTTGTGTCTATAAATCTCTCAAATAACAAATATTTTCCTTCCCTATCTATAAACCCCAAAAACTTCATCATGCATCATATAATAACGTTAAATGTGACATTTCACCAAATGGAGATAAAACTCCATTCAGGGACAAAGGAGAAAGAAAGCATAGAAGGTAGAACCTGTCCATCTGTTTGCCGATGCATGGGCAACTGCAATTGCTTCCCCTGTCAATGTTAATACCAAAACATGTGTCCCCAAAACTACAAATTTATTAGAATTAACATCAAAGTTATGTACTGATTGATATATATATATATATATATATATATATATATATATATATATATATAATAAATAAGCCTTTCTTAACTCATTGCTTCAAAGGCAGCCGGATCATTATCTCTATACTTTGCCAATTCAACCTGAAAATTTCAAATATTATTAGACTATTACATAACTGACATAATACTGATCATCATAGTTGATGCCTTACTATCAGATAATCCGTAACCCAACCTGCAATTCATTATGATTTTGCTCAACGGCTTTCGGATCTGCAACAGCCTCCTCTCTTTCATCCTGATAAAATTGCAACATTAGGATCTACGATGACCGGGTCTCTGATTTATACAGAAGTAGAGGGAATTGGAATCTAGCAAAAAATGTCATAACTTACAGATTCCTCTCGCCCCTTCATTAGCTCCTCACATTGGTCAACAAGTGGGGCATGCCTATTTTTACTGCTTTGTAGATCAGAATCAAGTTTGCGGTACACATTTCTAAGCTGTGAATGAATTTTATAATGTCATAACTAGTTCACATCAAGATACTATAATGAAAATGCTATCAATAGAAACATAGCCAGTTAACAGCTAGGTAGCTATAGGTGAGGTGCTATATTAGTGTTATGTTATCCTTTACTGGCAATGACCAATTTATCAACATAAAGATGATACAACAGAAAAAGCCTTATCAACATAACTTCACCTGATTACCAGCACAGCTAGGTAGACTCCAGAAATAGACCTGCGAGGTGAAGGTAGTATGATAAATAAAAAATTGAGTAAATTATGGTAATACTCGCCGAAAAGTTTCGTCAAATCATACCCCTTTTTTTATCCCTAAACCAGTTTTTCTTAATTGTTGAAATACGTTATAGTTTTTAGTCTATACATTGCACTGACACCCTTGTTATTCAAGAAACACATCACTGATACCAGAATTGGGAAGGAGCGTCATTGGTTTGGATGATAACTTGCAGAAGTTCCTATCTTATCTTTGGAAACAAGGTCATCATCCACTAAACTTTGTACAACATCCTTCACAGACTGAGCAATGACACCCTTTCTGGGACCCATTTTCTCGAGCTCCTTCAGCTGAAACAACAAAAAACATAAGTAGAAGCATATACATCAGTCACTAAATTACATGATAAAAGAAAGAAAACAGTTTAATCAGGTATGCAATAACGAAGTGGTAAACGGTGGTGATTACCAGGAAGAAGTCTTGGGACTCATAAAAGATTTGAAGCATCTTCTCTCGCTTCTCTTCCAAAGAGAGACCCCTTTTCTTCGACTGCACCAAGCAAAGCACATCAACCAAATTTCAATTCATGACAATTTCACAAACACTTAAGGAACTGAGCTCCTTAACACAATTTGCAGAAAGCCATAGAACAATTTATGATCGGTTTAGGTTTTTGGGCCAATCATGATTATTCTCATAACAAAAAATTGAAAAAAAGAATACGAAAATACAATGTGAGCTGATTCAACCTAGCAATTCGCACGATATCATACAAAGCTGTGATGAAAATTAATCATTGCATAGAAGCCGTTGTGAAATTATCGAAAATAATAGAATGAATTAAGGCAGAGAAAGTGCGGGCGGTTACCATTGCGAAGGACTTGGACGGCAACGGAGTGACACAGAAGATTCTGGAATCGCGATTCTACAATTTTTGGCGGGAAAATGGTTGGGTAAAGTTTGGTATTCCTTGTTCCACTGCTATTCCTGCACACCCAATGGCAATTCAGAGAAACCAGTTAATCATCAACAAAATTCTCTTATAATAATATTTGAATCATTTAATAATATTTTAATAAGTAATTATCAATTAATTATGTAGTTGATATTAATATCCGTGCTCATACGTAAAACCAACCCATAATTTTTTCTTTTCCAAAATCACACAGAAAATTTTAAATTTCTAAAGACAATTAGAATGTTAGAATTTTAGCAACATACTGCATTCTCTAAAATTAATTAAAATTTATCAAGGCAGAGTTAATATAAGATTATTTACGAAATTTTCATACACAAGGATTATTGTCACACAGTGGCATGAGTCAAAAACTATTTATGTAAATACACTTCGTTAAGTCCGTTTTAATAAATCACTTTAGTTATATATATATATATATATATATATATATATATATATATATATATATATATATATATATATATAAAAGTTTTTCGACAAAACATTAACATCTCAATGAAAAACTTCATTTAAATACTTATAGTGAAATTATTTTTATGCAATAATTTAAAAATTATTTAAATAATAATTCAGTTTTCTTGTAATTTTCCTATTTTTTACACAAAATAACAAAAATTGGACTCAAGAATATCAAGTTGTTATTTTGTTGGATTGTCTAAAAGATTTAACATTTAGCATGAACAAATTTTATAATCCCATAATTAAGTTGATTTTCATATCAAGAAATGCTCGATAATTTAAGGATGTTGATTTTGTAGAAAGAGATATAATTAAGGCATTTGTGTATAGAGATAAATATGGTGAGTGTTATTGTCATTGTTCATGATCTTTTGTCTAAATTTGTTTAAGACACCATAAATCAAGACAACATGAAAACTCCTGTGTGATGAATTGTTATAGATGAACAAACTTTTCTTTTTCAATAATCTGTATTATTAAAGAAATCTAGTATAGAAAGGAAAAAAAGCAATATCAAATGACTTTGTAGTGTATCTTTAACAACATGTGTTTAACAACTTGTGGTTGAAATTAAATTAATAAAAGATAATTCAATTAAATTTCACCAAACATTCTAATTCTCATGACTGGATAGGTGTCATGAATGAAGTGATTAAATCCAGGAGAGGTAATGTTGTTTAGGATCTTGTTTCATTGCCATAAGAGATGAAACTCATTGGTAGCAAATGAATATTTAAGAGCAAGATTGTTAACTCTTCCTCAGCAAGTATACTGAGTGTGCAAGTAATATAGACAATAAGTCCAGAATCGTATCCTCAGGGAACAGAATATATAATCGGAGATTAAATATGTATAAGATGTTTGTGTAGTGAACGAATAAAATTAAATAACAACTAAAATGTGATTTAAATTTAACAAAGATGTTTAAAACCTTGAGATTGAATAATAATATTCTCCTTCGCATGTATCCTTAATTTAATTTAATATTGTCTTTTCCAATTATCAATCTGCGCAAATAAAAACCTATTCAACCTGATTTTTCTAGCATTGAATTTCATAAACCAAAGTTCCTAACTTCTATGTCTAGTTATTAGGATAATTTAATTAGCTTTAAGATAAGTTGCTATATGCAATCATTACTCTATAATTCATTTCTGAACTTATAAACATAATGCATTAACGTTTGGTTCTAATTCCAAAAAATGCTTTTCAGTCACAATGAGAAATCTAAAGTATGACAATTTAATATAAAACGTTAAACAAAGATGAATTGAATAAAGCAATATCAAATATTAATCAAGAGTATAATTAAAGTAGAGAATTTACATTCAATCCCAAGAAGAAAGAACTTAGTTACACATGGTAGCCATGAAATCACAAAACAAGATGAAAAGAAAAGATCTTGATCGCAAAAGTGCTTCCTAAGATGGATCGTAATTGATGGATGCCTCCTTCCTTAGCCTGGTGGTCCTTTTAATAACATTCGCCCTAGCAATCAGTTACTTTGGGCTGTTATTTTGTGATTCGCTCCCCAACAGTTACGCTCAACATTAGGGCTTCCTTGTAACAGAATTTAAGTGGATTTTAGCCCAAGCTATCTTCCTAGCTCAAGCGAAAAGTCACTTAGCCTCTTTTCCTTCAATTCTGCGTCATTCTCTTTCTTCAGTCAATTTTGAACTACTTCTCCACAAAATCCGCTCTTTGCAAAACAAAACTAATCAAATACGAAATAACTGAAAAAATCTTAAATTAAAACAAATTCTGTTAAATAAAATATTAAATTAAAATAGAATCATTAACAAAATCCTAAAAATATTCCTTATAACTAACTGCTATCAAAGATAGATTCAAAAAAGTGATGTGCAAAGGTCCAAGGTTTGACACAAAGAGATTTACACAAAAGGAAAACATTAACTATATAGATCTTCTTTCTCTAGTTTCTCCTAAAGACTTTTTGAAAATTATAAAGATATTGATGGTCCATTTCAATCTTGAGTTACATAAATTGATTACATTGATGAGATAATTTATATGATATTATTCAATAACTCTATTTCAAAAGATTAAAATGATTTGGTTTCAAACTCAATAAATTCACTTATGGGCTTAAGCAAGCATCTCTACCTGTTTTAAGTTTCATTATATGATCCTCTTGTGTAATCTTGAGTTGAATTTAGTCAATGATTATATATTCCATGAGTTTGATGGCACAAATATATTTTTCTAGTTTGTATGTTGATAATTTTTTCTTGCTCGTAACAAAAAAAATTATTTTATAAAATCAAAGAATTTTAAATTAAGAATTTTGAGATAAAGAATTTTGGTGATGTATCTTTTGTATGATACTCGTTTCAAAGGTACTATCGAATTATCCAAAAAAAATTATATATAAAATATTTTAAAAATATATGAAATGCAATATTATAAACTAGGATAATATCTTATGAATACGGAAGATAAGTTTAATTTCGTTCAATGTGTTTAAAAAAAAATACAAAACAATTCTTTATGCATGAACAATATTGACTCAATTTTATATTTAAATATTTGAGAAATCCAAAATTATATCATTAGAAGGTAATTAAATGTCTCATGGGATTTTTACATAAAGAAAGAAAAAAAAAATACTATATGTTTGTATATGAGAGGTAAATCAGTCTACTTGAGTTCTTCGAATATACTAACTTTAATTTTCTTAAATTCTGTATACATGTTTTTCAATATATTATTTCATGTATATGATGTACGACAGCAAAAGAAAAAAAAAAAGACTATGAATTTTAATTAAAAATATAAAAATTTATGATATATTTAAAATTTAATTAAACCTAAAATAATTCACAAAATCACTACCATTTTTTTTCTTACTCAGCGGGTAAATTAT
>Ga0209700_107743_pt1 | contig 14714 bp, 6 predicted proteins | sample SiratroredBW_FD_187528 | JGI IMG/M metagenome (GOLD analysis project Ga0209700, IMG submission 187528) | Root nodule microbial communities of legume samples collected from California, USA - Siratro red BW (SPAdes) (version 2) | ecosystem: Host-associated > Plants > Roots > Nodule | place: USA... | reverse complement strand
TATATATATATATATATATATATATATATATATATATATATATCAAAGTACATTCTTTTATTTCTGAGAAGTTAAGTTCTTTATGTTACATTATTATTTTTCCTTATTTCTTTTAGTGAACTTAGCATATAGATGAGAAATATGGTGAAAAAAAAATTTATTTAGTTTAAATGTTTCCTATATTTCTTCTATTTTTTTCGAAAAGGTTCTACTGTGTTGCCCACCTTTTTTTTCCACAAATCATAGATACTTTACACTTTTTTTTTTTTTTTTTTTACAAGTAATGCATTATTAGTCCCTGAAAGTGAGATAAACTATTACCCGAGATTCTAGATTTAATGAAATGTCCCCACACGCGGTCAATCATATAAGCATATACATGTACATCATTCCAGTTACATAAAATTATTCATCTAAAGCTAATAAAAGTTTTGATAAGCGGTGACAAACTTTTCAAGAACACGACATTGATTAAGAAACTAAATAACACTCTATTAGATGTAAAGAAAAATGTTTTGTTATAATGAATTACGCATTCAAAGATTATCTTTCACGTGTATATAATTATTTAATAATAATTGTTAACACATCTTTTATGAATACGAGCCACACGATATTTTAAAATTGAGAGTAAATTTTTTATTACATTTAACAATTAGATTGGGAAGTTCTTAAAAGATAAAGACCACCAATAGTGCATCTCACCAACCATGCAACAGGTCACACACAACCACTTTCCCTAAATAAGTTGTTTGTTTCACTTGATTTTTGGTTAAAAAAAAGAAAAAGGAGATGAAAGGGATTATGTGATATTTACTGCACTTAATCAATTATATTACACACATATATAAATAAATAAATAATAAATAATAGATATTTTCTATATTCATAAATAAAATTATTAACAATAAATAAAATCAACCACATTGAAATAAAGAGTGACAATTTTTCAACAAAACAATTACAGCGACATTATCTTGGCGAAAAGAATTATGACAATTTTTCAACAAAACAATTACAGCGACATTATCTTGGCGAAAAGAATTATGACAATTTTTCAACAAAACAATTACAGCGACATTATCTTGGCGAAAAGAATTATGACACGAGGTTATTGTTTGTTTGGCAATATAAAATAAAATAGTTTCCTCTAACTCTGGAACACGACCACAACCTCTTCCCAAACACAGTCTAAGGTTGGTGGTTTGGTTTGATTACATTGCATTTTGTGGTTTTGACTTGGTCGGAATATGTGAGTGTCTTTCTCTCCTACAGTTTTGGTCCTAATCCTATAAATATATCGTTTGCTTCTTCTTAACACCTTCTCATATCGATTCTCCACCCACTCTATCTGTTTCCGTCTATTCACCTTCACAACTTCTCTTCTTCTGAATCTCCTTTTTTTTTTTCTGTTAGTTCCTCTCTCTCTCTCCTGTTATGTTTTATTCTTCTGTTTCCGTTTCTCTATCACAGATCTACCAACATTTGAATCTAACTCTTCTTCAAACTTTTCAGCTTCTATTTGTTTATGTTATTTATATCTGTTATGTTGTTTCTCTGAAATGAAACATACATGTATGTGTGTGCGCTTGTGAATTTATGAGGCTCTGGAGCGTGGTGATGCTTCATTTTATAAATCAAATTGAATTTCCAAATAGATTGTAATATTTGATTCTTTCCTACTGTGTTTATTTTCGAACAATCTGAATTACACCATTAACTGCTGGTAATTCCAGATCTGGTGCCTGTCTGTGCTTCTGGGTTTTTCTTTTTTCAGGTATAGGATATTTGATTCGTCTTAGAAAATTAACAGGTGTGATAAATCTATCATTATTAATTTCTTTATCGGTTCGTTTAAATATTAATTGATAATTAATATTTGGTTCGATCCTTTTTGGTTTTATGCTGAGATTTGTTGAAAACACCGGAAGCTTATCTTTGTTAGTTGTTTATCTTCGGTTTGGTTTTTTTAGATCGAGGATTATACTAATATCTAATACGTATTTGCATTGAAAAGAACTGCGATTTACAATTTTAAATCTGCAGATTTTGAATTTTTTTTTTCTCTCATTGATTTTTATATCTTAAATTGTTCTTATTCTTATGTGAACTTTTTCTGTATTTGATCCATTCAGACCATATGAACTTGAAGAAAATGGAAGTTTGCGGTGGCTAAGTCTTGGCAAATTCTATGGCCTACTCTGGTATGCCTTTATAATTTTGTTGATTAACGTTAATTAGTTTTTGCATTTGACTTCAAAATATGATAATCTTTGCCATAATGGATAGGTATCTGGGCAATGTGTGAGGGAGGATACAGCTTAGGCAATTTAATAAACAATTTGCAGAAGACAATTAAGAAGAATCACAGTGGGAGCAGAATAATAACTGTTATGGAATTTGAATCAGACTGGACAAAGCATAGAAAATCATCTGTTCGTACTGCTCAAGTGATTCGTTCTGCAACATCGTTCATGCCTTGGTCTCGTAGAATCCCAATTGTTGAAGGATTTTATGAATTTCTTTAGTTATATGCTTCTCAGTAACACATTTGCGCACTATTTGGTTGATAGATCTCTACTAAAAATTTGTACACCCTCTAGATATTTGCTGGTTTAAAAAATGCCTGACTTTTCTGTTGGAAAGAAGAGATTTATCCAGCCAAATATGTGTTTTACCAATTTGACCAATCAAGATAAATCAACTCTTTCACAAAGTGATAATTGTTTATTCCCTGAGGCACTGAGTGAAGATTATAGCCCTATTCTACCTGGGCTGCCTGATGATGTGGCTGAGTATTGTCTGGCACTTGTGCCTCGTTCCAACTTCCCTGCTATGGGTGGTGTCTGTAAGAGATGGAGATCGTTTATTCGAAGCAAAGCATTCACTACTGTGAGAAAATTGGCTGGGATGCTTGAGGAATGGCTCTATTTCTTAACAACAGATTGTGAAGAAAAGGAAAGTCATTGGGAGGTTATGGACTGTCTCGGTCGTAAATGCAGATCTCTTCCACCAATGCCGGGTCCTGAAAAGGCTGGTTTTGGAGTGGTGGTTCTCAATGGAAAGCTTCTTGTTATGGGTGGTTATTCAGCCATTGAAGGAACTGCCTTTGCCTCAGCAGAGTTTTACCAATATGATTCTTGCCTCAACAGGTATGTATCTTCCTTCAGCATTTCACCTATAAATTGTTTCATGTGATAATTTCAGCTTTAAAATTAGTTAATTTTACAGTACATTCAATAGTCTCGTATCAGTTTATCGTTTAGGAGTTGAGGTTAAGATGTGTTCGTCCGAGTTCCAAAACGGATAATACCTGATGATGCAATTTTACTCTATGAATATTGCCATCGTATAATTGTGTAAGTGTGTGTTTTTTAAGTTTTGTTTTGACTTGCTTCATTCTCTATTGCCATTGCAGCTGGAGCAGTTTGTCGAACATGAATGTGGCTCGTTATGACTTTGCTTGTGCTGAAGTGAATGGTCTGGTTTATGCTGTTGGAGGCTATGGGGAGAATGGAGAGAGTTTGTCCAGTGCTGAGATGTATGATCCAGATACTGACGAGTGGACACTGATAGAGAGCCTTCGCCGTCCGAGATGGGGTTGTTTTGCTTGTGGATTTGAGGGTAAGCTCTATGTCATGGGTGGAAGGTCAAGCTTCACTATTGGAAACTCCAAGTTTGTTGATATATACAACCCTGAGAGACACAGCTGGTGTGAGATCAAGAATGGCTGTGTTATGGTCACAGCTCATGCAGTAGTAGGAAAAAAGTTGTTCTGCATTGAGTGGAAGAACCAGCGGAAGCTGGCTATATTCAGTCCAGAGGACAATTCATGGGAAATGGTTCCAGTTCCATTGACAGGGAGCACAAGTGTTGGTTTTCGGTTTGGGATGCTGGGTGAAAAGTTGCTGCTCTTCCCTCTGGTGGCAGAACATGCTTATCAAACATTGTTGTATGATCCAAATGCAGCTCTGGGGTCAGAGTGGGGGACCTGTGACATTAGGCCATCTGGTTTGTGCTTGTGTTGTGTAACAATCAAGACATGAAACCATGTTCCGCTCTGAACTCAGTTTTCAGTTTACTAAGATGGATTGAGACTACATGGTACGATGTCACATGGTCCAAAACAATTTTTACAAAACACATAATCATGTTTTGTCTTGTGTTTGTGCAATTTTAATTGTGTTTTTTCTGGTGTTAGCATGCATGCCCTTAGTGTCTATGGACTATTACGAGGGATTAATTTCCCTTGGCCTTGTAATGATCGACTTTTATTTGCACTATTTAAAACTGTGGTGGGTGAGCTAATCGTTTGTCGTTCTCTTTGGACTTTTTTGGTGTAATAAAGTGACCACTTTAGAATTTTTTATCCAATAGTTAAGAGGTTGTTGGTGCACGTGGTTGGCTTTCAAACTTTATGACTGAGACGGAAACAAGTTGAGCATATTAGGTTAAATATCAGATACGAGAGCGACAGGCCAATGAATTTCAACCATACCATTCACATGGATCGTTAAATTTTTACTGTCAATATTTTTTATCATTTTCTCAGAAGTTAAACAAACTTTATATAATGATTTTTGTGATGGCAAAATGAACAATATAAACGGTTTTAGACCTTTATTATATCACTGACTTCGATGAATAAAATAAAGTGCATCTGGTTTTTACTTTGTTAGGATTTTATATTTAATAAAACACTTGAAAATGTATGTGATTAAATATATAAACACCAAATCATGTAAATATTAAATTACTTTAAAATAGAAACAAAAATTATGTAAGTCTAGAAAAGGTTAGAAGCACAAATTCTGCATCTGTCTCTGCTTTCTTTTTATAGGCTATATATTCCTCCTTCCCCTCTATACATCAAAAGTAGAAATTGCACTGTGAATAGATAAATGAAAAAGTTACAAATAAATAAATAGCAATCACTAATTGCGCTCTCTTCCTCCCCGTCATCCTACAGTTTCTTTTGGCACTCCATAACTATAGGGCATTTATTAAATATCCTTGTCCATTACCTAAATAAATAAAATATCCCAATTATTCCAAAATATGTCGAATAGATTACATATTTCTGATAGGTTTCGCGACTGTTTATCTAAGAATATATGTATTTTAAATTATCCAATTCGAAATATTTTATATTATATAATTTAAAATATTTTTGAATATTTAATTTAGAATATAATCTGAGACTTTGTAGTCTAAAATATAATTTTGAATTGATTATGGGATGTCATCATGTAAATATTTTTGTGATTTTTAACGTTAGAAGGGTGCTAAAAGAAAGTATGGGATGTAGGAAGAATATACTATCATTAATCAAGCTCAAATTAAACTAAAAATGGTTTTTGCTTTCTGTAACCCTATAATTACTGTTTGCACTCCTATAATAAAATGACAAATCTAATCTTCATGATATATTTCAATGTGACTTTCAACACCTAAAATCTTTGGTAACAGACTTTCTAAAATAAGATTTTCATAACAAATTCTTTAAAATTAATTTTTTGAAACAAGCTTTCAAGAATATACTAAACGTTTTCGCGAGACTCAGTGACAAGTTTGCTGACATGCATCAGTGCAGGCAATAATGATGGAGTGCAGGAAGCAAACCTCAAAATTGTCTATAGTAGCCTAATTTAGCCCAAACATAATCCCTCGGGTTTAATGTGATGTTGGGCCAATTTAAATGGAAATGGTTGCATGTTTCATAATTTTAATTTAATTTAAAATATGACATGTGAATAGAAAAGCATTATTCCTAGTTGTTATATTTTTTTATTATGTATTATATATTCATAAATCCATGTTAAATAAATTTTTAAGTAAAGGTAACAACAACTCAATGTATTTATAGTTGTGACAATTCCAACTTTGTAAAGTATTTATTGTTATAAAAATAAGAAACATAAACCACAACTCAAATAATAAAGAAATTAAAGTTAGTATAATAGTAAATCATAAAAAATATTGTAAGTTTGAATGTTAAATGATGATATATTATTGACTAAAAACGATCAACTAATGTCTCAATGCAAACTTAAATTGTAATTATATTTTAAAAAATTTGCTGTTATTATGACTTTGTATATAAATATCTGTGTGTACGTATAACTTTATATATAATCTAAATGATAGATAATGGTATGTAAGTAAATTAAACGAAAAATGTTATAATTTTAAACAATATTAAAACTGTATTATTTTCTAAATAAAATAGAAAATTTTTCACATTTTATGCAATATATATTTACATTTTCAAATACTTATATGCAAGGATTTATTTTCTATTATTTTTCAGACATAAAATATCAATAGCAACATACCCTAATAATATGGAAAAGTATATCTCTAATAATAGTAATCGTTATTTTTTATTCATATCTCTAATAATATTAATATAAATAGAAAGAACTAAAAATAAATTATTATCAATAAAAATAATGTTATAAAATCACAATTTGTTAAGTTCTTTTACCAGCATAAAAAAACAAGGAAAAAATTATTACGAGAGAGGAAGTAGTTATTTTATTTGTTATTACACACACTACCACTACTAGCCGCTCTCCAAAATATATGTAAAGAAAATAAAAAACAAACATTTCGTCGAACACCTTCTCTGCACCGCATCACGCACTCGACCGCGCTTTTTTCTTTGAACTTGGGAGCCACAAATCAACACCAATCTCATCTTCCATTTCGCTCTTTCCTCAATCTATACTCACTTTCACAGCAACACCATGTTTGGCTCCGCTCAACCTTCTTCATCTCCCTTCGGTACCCCTTCTTCCACCCCTGCATTCGGAACCCCTTCTTCAACCCCCGCCTTCGGAACCCCTTCTTTCGCCACCCCTTCTTCTACCCCTGCATTCGGAACCCCATCTTTGACACCAGCTTTTGGCGCTTCTTCTGCCCCTGCCTTCGGTTCCTCCCTCTTCTCCACACCTTTTTCTTCTCAACCACAACAGCAGCAGCAGCAACAACAAACTCCACTGTTTCAACAGCAACCAACTTCTTCTGCTTTCGGCTTTCAAAATTCCCTCGCAGCGCCGCAACCCTCGCCTTTCTCAAATGCGCAATTAACCACTCAGATGGCTAACGCAGCACCTGTTTCTTTCTCTCTCGCCGATCGCGATGTTCAGGTATTTTTTCTTCCATAATCCAGTTTTCATTTTTTATCGAATTTTCGCTTTTGAATTTTTTTGTTGATTAATTCTGTGTTTGCATGTTGTGCCACAAGACAATCGTCGATGCTTACAAAGAAGATCCTGGAAACCCCAAGTACGCTTTTAAGGTACCCTCCTCACTGTGTAATTAAAATAAATAGATACAAAAAGGTCTCCTTTGTTAAGTTCTTGTTTTTAGTGTTTGCCCCATTTGTGTAATGAGCAGAGTTAATGTATATACTTGGGTTTGTATTTCATACTAAGCGCATTTTTTTTCTTCCTAATTTTGAAATTAGGGTTCAAGTCCAAGTCTACATTACCAGTGGTATTTTCTGATGCTATGTGGTAAATGTTAGAATTGCACTTGTTGGTCTTCATTCTTTTTTCTCACGTTGGTGTTTTTGTGTTGTTCAGCATTTGTTGTTCAGTGTGACAGAACCACAGTTTAGAGTGAAGCCTGCTGGTGTATCAGACGTAAGTTTTTTTTCTAGTAGACATTATGGTTAGGAGGTTCTTTCTTTTACCTTTTTCCAGCACTGGCTAATTATGGGAATAGTTTATGGTTGCTAGATCATGTGGGCGGAGGCAATGGGCAAGCTTGAGGGTATGGACAGTGCGGATAGAGAACGTCTGTGGCCACAGCTTGTCCAGGGTTTTAAGGATCTTTCGCAACGCCTTAAGGTAAGCTTTATTAGGCTATATTTTGATTTTGATAGAAAGGAATAGAATGCAGGAAAGTGGAATGAAATGGCATTAGTTGCAGTTGTTTGAATTATTTAAACTTGGATGCTATTCCAAGTTCCAATTAATTTCATCCAATGCCTGGTTTTACTCCTTCCAATTTGGGGTGTGAGGTGAAACTTGCTTGTTTCTTGATCTCCTTACACAATTTTTACACTTCCCTAAGAGTTAAATGATAACTTTCTTCCATCCCACCGCATAATATCGAAATAGTAAGGCAAATTTATTTCATTTTACGTCATTTGGTTGCACTTTGCTTGCCGTTAGATGTGCAAACAAAGCATAAACTTCTAGCGATTGTATAATATAGAAATGTACAGATTTTGATAGGTTAACTACTAGAATAGTACCGGTACGTTAAATATAAAATATGAGAAAATCAAGGTTTATCTGGAACTTTTTGGCCAGTTTCTGTGATTCAGTGTTTAGATATCTCATATATACGATTTCAAAATTTAGTGCACATCATTAGCATTGATGCTACCTGACAAGTGAACATCGTTTTATATGCAAAAGTTGTTTGTAAGATTAGCAGAGGACCAAGATTTTGACAAAGAAAACGTTGTTTGATCAAATGTATCAAACATTTTTTATAGACAATATTATTTGAGTATTGAATTTTTTAGATGAATCCACCAGTCAGTATTTGATGTCTAAATGGGAGAATCTTTCAATTTTTTATATAAAAGTTGTTGAAGTACGAGGATTGTATATAATCTAAGCTCTGAGGATACATTTTTGCTCACATTGTTATGTAGCTGCAAGATGAAGTCATTGTTTCTGATGCAGAGAGATTGCGTATAACCCAAAGCAATGTTAAAATGGTACTGCTTCCCCTTTGCTTGGACCGTAGCCGTGTTAATGTGATACTGGTTTTTTTATCATGCATTGTTGTTGATTTTTCTTTCCAATTGTTTGATGTTTTTGCAGCTCCAAAGACATTTTCAGGCTGATACTCTTCCATGGATTCAAAGGCTAAAACAAAAAGAACAAATTCTCCAGCAACGTCTTTTAAGAGTAGGGACAACTGCTATTGTTTGTGAATGAAACTATTTTCCCGATTGTAAATTCTCCCTGCACATAATCAGCTACTGTAATAAGCAGTTATATAAAGTTTTTACATTACTCAATTGTCTAGTGTTCCTCTCCAATTATATGCCCCGACTGTAGTTCTCTATTCTGAAAGTCAAATTGATGAATTAGGGCTTTGGATTTTTTATTTTTATTTTTTATTTTTATATTTTGAACAGCATTTGGATTTTTATTTGTTGCTCCTTAAGTATATCTTCTCATGTTGTGTTTCAAGGTAATGAGAATAGTGGAGGCATTGGAGGGAAAAGGCTGCCGCATACCCTTAACGAAAGGGGAAGCTGAACTTGCTGAGAAATTAGCCACAATAACAAGACAGGTAAAAATTTTATCCAACACCATTTTCTGCCTTTCTGCTTTGTTTCTGGAGATGGAACTTATATGGAAATATGTTCTCAGCTGAAAGGATCTGGAGCGGAACTGTCTAGAAGGGTCCAAAATCTGCTAACTGTATCTCGTGTTAAAGCTAATAGCAATGGATTTGGCGGCTCCGTTTACCTTCCAGGTTCCACCAAAATTCATGATCAGAGTCTTGCTGACCTACAGGAGGTAAGATGGAATCAATTTGAGAGATTTATTATTTAACATCTTGATTCTTGATTTTCCTTTTTCATTTTTTTAAAAAAAGTATTATTTGTATGAGATAATGCACATGTACATTCAAAGAATTCAATACGAGGATGCCCTATTTTGTGCGAACAGGTTTTACAACAGCAAATGGAGGCCATTGCAAGACTTGGTGGTGTTCTGAAGCGAGATATACGGGATATGGAGATTATGATCACTGATGACACAGGAAGAATTGAAAATGGGAATTTAATTTGAACTTAGTCTAGAAAACCTATAACATTCTTGCGTCGTTGTATTCGAATTCTATTATATATTTTTTGTAATGTGTCATGATTTGGCAACTAGTGTAACGAGAGCACATTAAAATATAATGTACTACATCCGCTGCTGATTGCAGAGAAAACGTTATGCAAATTGATTGGTTGCTACATTGCAAACTTTTGCATACGACGATAAGAAAACCAAAATTTGCGAATGATAGGTATATTTCAGTTGGTCCAGATTATGAAATATTCTTTGGTTCCACAATTTTTTTAAGGCTGGTCAGACAATATTCTTAATTTCTTTTAAGTTTTTAGTTAACGTGTAGTTCTGACACTAATCATTCTTAATTTAAAATTTTCGAGAAAGCTATAATTTTTCTAATATATATAGTTCCCTTAACAAAATAAGGCATCGTCATCTACATTATTGTTGGTAGTGTTTACCTATTCATCATTAAAAGTATTCACGCTGTCAATCCGTGTATCTGCATACGATTAATCTATCTAGTATAACATTAGCAGCGTAGTTCAGATTCTAAGGCATCATATTCATAAAATTTGGACAAAGCTATCGACATTAGTAAGATCCCCCATCAGAAGTAGCAATTTGAATTTCATGTAATGATGTTTACTGTGGGGATTAATGACAAAAACTCCACTTAGTTGCAACAACAAAGAAAAAATAATTAACAATATGGTGGAACAAATTTGTATCAAGGCCTCCGATGAAATCGTTAGTACAAACTCTCATTTCGTAGATCTGCAACTTGCTCATAAAACTGCGGTAGACCCATAGAATGAACGCCCCTGCAATGCATCAAATTTCAAAATTGTTATTGTTGACGATTACCAATGAAAGGAGGAGTCATTCCTATATAATAGGGGCTTAGAAACTGTTTTAATATTTATGTACGCCAGAAAATTAACTCATTATTTACTCCTTGTCATTAGTTTCTGACTAATATGATATTTGGGCATAAAATAATAATAACTTACTATTGAGTAACCAAAGCTTAGAAGAAGATAATAGAAACACCCATCATAAAGCAACCCACAGCTACCCACGGGCTTAACCGTTCACCTGTATAGCAACCACGTGTATAGTCAAGATAATATCAGTGATTAAATTCCACATCTCATGAAATATACAATTCTAAAGAGGACATACACCCAGATAGAAAGTGTTACATAACACAAGCAGTAAAAATTCTCCATTAGAATCATAATGAGCAGCTGATTGAATTTTTTTGTTCACACTTGCTTTGTTGCATATTCTATTCCATAACAAGTCCAACATGCTGGTACAGCACTAAATGTGAAAAAACAAATTCAAGAACTATAAGGCCAGGCTAGAAATCTAGTAGCCCATGTCACAAACAGCTTTGGAATGACACTGTAATGTAGCATTTTGAAGCTCACAAGGAATCGAGGATCTGGAGTTATTGAGAATGAGAGTTCCATACTCAACCAAAAGAAGATTTATGAAAATGACAAGTAGCATCAAAATGATGAATTTTGAAATAAGGATATAGTACATACTTAATTGAGAAAAATGTTTCATAATAACTAAAGGATTGATAAAAAGAATGACATAAGTATGAAACACATACAAAAAAGGTTGAGATGTAAAAGGCATAATCACGATGTAGCACATAAGTAAAATAAGTAAAATAATGTTTTCCACTGCGAATGGGCAAGTCATAAACATAAGTATGTTCTTTGGTCCAAGTTAATTAATTCAATATGTCAAACTTGACAAATCTGATGCCGTTAAGGTATTAATCACATGGGGGAAAAAGCAAAAAATCATCATAGAGAATATCAAACGAAATTTTCTAGGATAACCAGGACCCATTTTAGAAGTCCTACCACACCTCCACCCCTCCCGCCTTCTTTTCCAAAGCTTAAATAAAAAAGAAGATTTTTAAAAATGCATTCAAAAGCAGATGCAAACAATAACAGTGTAGTAGCAAATCAAACAAGAGATATATCTACCTATTCTTGCCGCCTTCCAGAAGAAACCACGAAATCTGTCAGCAAAAGCATGTATGTCTTGTCAGCAAGTTCTAAAAATCTGTTATAAAGAATGAAAGCACTATTGCAAGCTGTAGGTACAATGGAACAAGGGTAAAAAACTCATGATACGTTGAATTTTGAACATGTAAATTTCAGATGTACAAATTATCGAACACTCAATAAAACGGAAGGGTGAGGGAAAAGAATGTATGGTTAACAAGAAATTTCCATCCCTTTGCTTCGATGTTCAAAATTACTTCTAGAGTAACATTAAAAAGTTCATAAAATTAGCAGGGGGGAGGATTTTCATGGGTGACATGATAATCCCCCGTTTTCTTTTAATCATTTCATAACCTCTCAAACAAGAGAAAGGTTCAAGGTAAACTTTTATTTCCTTTCCCTTCCCTTCCTCTCCCTTTATTGTACTCTATCCAAACAAGCATAAGAACATTGCATACTACGGTATTGCTCACTACTAACAACATTGCACCAAAACCAATATTGAAAATAAGACCTACACTGCTACACTACACAAGCTACGCTACTCGAGTGAAGCATTGTCAACATACGCACAAATTGTATATGCATTACCGTTCATATTTACATATGGCAAGAGATGAAAACATATATACCCAGTTTTCTGGTCTAGGATTGCCGGAAACTGCATCTTGAAATAAGTGCAGGCACATATCCCCAGAAGTATCACAGTTAGAAACGAGTGGAAATTGAAAAGCGCTGACTGAAACATAACAAACGGATGTCAAACGCAGTGAACAACCATTCTACGGATTATATCACAATGATTCAAAATTTTCAGTTCCCTCACCATCTCAACGTATTCTTAGAATTTACCAATCTTCACCTTCCTCCTTCCCTATAAAATATTCCATTAACAATCACATTAGAAACAATATGCAATAGTACAAGTAACTAAACAGTGTATCGATCAAGTTCAATCACGAAACTCAAATAAAAAAGCAAACCCTAAAAATAAGAAAAATAATGACGAAACGAGTAGATCCTTAATAGCTAAAGGATTGTGAGATTGTGAATTTAAGATACAATAGGTCAAAGCGGAATTGATCATGGATCTACGTTAAATGAGTTTATTGATGAAAGAAAAAACGGTGAAGCAGCGTAAATAGTGAAATAACAGTGATTTGAAATAAAAGCAGAGAAATAACAAAACGAATAAATCAATTACCCGAATCGAAGTTGCGAGTTTCTGTGGCAGAAGGAATGTGAGCGTCAGAATTTCCGGTGATAGAATCGTGGTTCTACGCCGGAAGAATACCCTTTTGGTCCCGTTAGTCTTTAGTTCTTTTCTTTACTTAATCGCTTCCCTTACTTTTTTTTTTTTAGAAGTTATTTTCGTTTTATGAAAGAATAACATTTTATAAAACATTTTAAAATAAATAAAATTATTGTGGGATATAACCTCTCTATACTTTATTTTATTTTTTTAATATCCTTTTTTTTATAAAGAAATAAGTTGTTTGAACTTGTGTTATTTAGAAGAATGATGTCAAAACCACAAAATTATGATGTATTTTTATTCATCATATTATGATTTTATATTAAGTATATATTCAATGAATATTAAATTTATAATTTTTTATATTATTATGACTCTTTTAAATATATTTGTCCGTCATATTTTAATTTTGTAAAGTTAAATGTTAGTAAATGTGTGTTTGAATTGCATAAACAAGGTTAAAATAGAAAATTAATTCCTCATTTCATTTATATTTTCAAAACTTGGTCTCTATATTTGGAAAAAGCTTCATTTTAGTCTATATAATGTAACATGAGCCCTATTCTAAACTAAAAATTAAAATAAAGAACAGAAATTTCATTTTATTCTGCACTATCATTTTAAAACACAGAAGTGAATGTTTTAAAATTAAAAGACTAAATTGAAAGTACTTCATTTTTCACTTTTCTGTTCTTAAGAATTTATTTTCGATTCCTACAGGTAAAAGTATGTTTACTAAAATACATTTTGAAATAAATTAAAAATTATTTGAAAAATTAGAAAATGCTGGCTATGGGGTTCGAACCCATGCGCAGTTGACTGCAGAAGATCTTAAGTCTTCCCCCTTAACCTCTCGGGCAAACCAGCTTCTTTGTTAAAAATCAGTAATTGAAAAATTAAAATTTTACTTATTCAGATTAAGTAGTATATTTACTATCTTTTGTGTACTTTACAGCAATTAAACACATGAGGTAATATATAATTTACAATAAATTTTAACTAAATTTATTTGGTTTATAGCATGTATAAGGAGAATCTAAATTGTTTATATTTTTTCACTTTTATCTTTTACTTCTTTCACTAATTCTATTTTGTTATAAAATTATAATAGGTTTCTTCTTCTTATGTATGGGCTACATCGGAGGAAAGTTTAAGTAGAACAATAAGCTAGTCACTTAGCCAAAATTAAATTAATTTTTAATTGATCAACAATATAAAGATATTTGCATTAAAACTTAAATTCCTCCTTAATATAATGCACATGCTATTAATTTAAAAATCTTGTTATCCGTGTCTTAATAATACTGGTGAAATATAAATCGTATAAAAGTGTATTAAAAATATTGGTTAACATTTTTCTTAATTTAAGCCTAAAATACCTATACTAACAATTTCGCATTCATTAAATAAACATTACATCGACAGGGTAATCCTAATATCAAACATATTTTATATAATAGCAAGTGATGATTCTTATGTTTATAGTGTTTGAACTAAAATATATTTCATAATTTTCATAAAACAATTACTTCACGCACGAGTCTATTTTTAATACCGGTATCTAAATAATACTTGTGGTGTATAAGTTTTTTAAAACAAATCAAT
>Ga0209700_107738_pt1 | contig 14721 bp, 13 predicted proteins | sample SiratroredBW_FD_187528 | JGI IMG/M metagenome (GOLD analysis project Ga0209700, IMG submission 187528) | Root nodule microbial communities of legume samples collected from California, USA - Siratro red BW (SPAdes) (version 2) | ecosystem: Host-associated > Plants > Roots > Nodule | place: USA... | reverse complement strand
ATATATATATATATATATATATATATATATATATATATATATATATATATATTTCTATCATGTGTATTTATTATTAGACATTTCCAACTAAATGTAATTTAATATCTATTATATTGACAAAAGAATGTCTTTGAGTTTCCCGTAACCAAATAATTTTTACTTAAAGTTATTATTTTACTAACATTAATTTCACATTTAAATTAAAAATTGTTTTAATTTTTTATTAAAATTTCAGTTATTTACTCGGCCGAGATGGTCAAAACCATATAAAAGAACACTAACTAAATCTGAGGCAACATAAGCCATATATACACTAGGAAAGTTGGAAAATTGAAAAATTGCATTATCACGATACACAACACAGCACATGGTGTGATTCTTCATCCACGTTCATCCTCATATTAGGTATTGTAAGTTCACGTGGTACATGAAATATATATATATATATATATATATATATATATATATATAATTCCATCCTCATAATTTTCTTCAAAGTAATGTTTTTAATAATTGATGTTATTAAAATTATTATATGTTAATATAATTTACTTATAATAAAAATTAGACAACTTATTTAATCCAAATAATTTTGTTCGGGGTAATATTTTAATAAGTTGATATTATGAAAATTATTATATAAGTTAATATAATTTATTTATAATAAAGATTAGACAACGTATTTAATCTCGTAAGATTTTCTTGACATTAATTTAACTCCTAAAAATTTAAATAATCCCTTCAAATAAAAAAAAAAGAAAAGAAAACACAACGCAAATATCAATAATTCACGTCAATAAATTTAAGTGTGGATTAGCCTTAGCAACCTCAACATATCATGAATGTCTAACTGTTTGAGTGTCTTCCTGTTCTACTATTTTTGTAATTAAAAAAGCTAATGTTAAAAAAGTTGCACATAACAAAACAATTTTTCTTGCTACAAAATATCACTTGAAAAAAATATCAATATCCTGCCTGTGGCTATGAGATCCACCCTTTGAAGATGAATTGTGATTGCTTTACATATTTGTACATAAAAACCCCCTTTTAAAATTAAAGATGAAAATGGAGTGGGATTGGATTTTTTTTTTTTTTACATTTATGACTATTCCTGTACCCTTCATCCAACTTTCTTTTCTTTTTACCAAGTTCCATACGTGAATTGTTTCTAAAGGACCATTCCTTATCCTTGAAAAATAATTTTATGAGATTCTTTTGGTTAATTTTTTTTATCTAAACCCAATGTAAAAGAATGTGAGATAAATAATATTACAAAATTTTTTATCTATTTTCATTTATTCACATGCTTTAGTTAAGTTTATGAACTTTCATTATTATTATTATTATTATTATTATTATTATTACCATTTTGTTTTTCATGTTGATTGCTCCTTTTTTTATTCTAAACCATGTTCATGGTCCATTTGTTTTAAGGATGGAAAAGGTAGCTTTGAGAAGCTCAAGCACTCACGCCAAAATTCTGGGTTCGTCCGTATCCATATTAGGTGCACTAGTAGTTTTACTGTATAAGGGTCCCATCATCTTTTCGCCTTCATCTTCACAAGAATCTCCTACACTTCATGCTCCAATGGGATCTACATCACAAACAAATTGGGTTCTTGGTGGATCCCTACTTGCCGTTGAATATCTTTTGGTTCCAACCTGGTACATTGTTCAGGTATTAAACACAGTCAGAAAGATTTTTTTCTTTTCACTTTATTTTTTGTTTCTGAAGATTTATATAAAAAATTAGATTAAATCGCAATAATCATATTTTAAAATTTGTGAAATTAGATAGCTCCTTTTTTTGTTTCGAAAACATTATATCAACTCATTTTATACATTATACTAAGCCCTTTAATTGATTAGAAACATTCCGGTATTCCTCCTACGTGGAAAAAAAAACTTTTAGTATAATTTACTGAAAAAATTAATGAAAAAAAAACTATTTTTTCTCTCACTATTTCATGTGTAAAGAAAAATAAACAAAGTACTTTAGTGGATTTAACTAAGAGAAAAAAAATATAAGTAAATTTTAACTACTTCAACCTTATTTAATATAATTATTTCAAAATAATCCTTATCTGTAAATGTAAGCATCCTCCAACAAATATGACTAAAAAAATTAGAAAAACTGCCACTTTTTTGAAAAAAAAAAATATTGAATTATTTGAATAGAACGGTATGTTGTCATTGGTTATAAAAAATAAAAGCAAAAACTAAAAGCATTCATTACAGAAAAGAAATACTGAAGTACAATTTCGGTTGCTTGGAAACAGGCCAATATTATGAAAGAATACCCAGCAGAGTTTATTGTGGTGTTCCTGTACAACCTGAGCGGGACTCTGATATCTGCACCAATTTGCTTGCTATTAGAAGAAAATTTGAGTGGTTGGAAGATAAACCCTGATATAAAATTGGTGGCTATTTTATATTCGGTGAGAAGCTGACACAAATTTAATTGATACACGAATCAAGGAAATGAAATTGAAACCGAGTTTTACTTTCACTTGATGCAGGGTTTCTTTTGCACAGGCCTAAGTAGTTTGGTTCACACTTGGGGCATTCATCTTAAAGGTCCAGTTTATGTATCAATCTTTAAGCCTCTGTCCATTGTGGTTGCTGCCGTTTCGAGTGCTGTCTTCCTTGGTGATGCACTGTATTTTGGAACGTATGGAGTTCATTTCCTTTTCTCCTTGTTGGATTTTAGTTCTGCGAAATTGGAATCTACTGAAACTATTAGAGAATACGAATATTTGATTCACTTTTCAAATGCACTTTTTGACATTTACATTTCTTGTTTCAAACTTTGTAGTGTTGTTGGAGCAGTGATACTCACATTTGGGTTTTATGCTGTCATATGGGGTAATGCAAAACAAGATGAATTGAGTGAGGACTTTGACGTGCGTCCTCCAACAAGTAGCAAGAGTCCTTTGTTGCTGAACTACAATGGGAAAGATAACGAAGAGATCACCCATTGTTGATAATGATTTCTAATACTGCTTTGTGAAATCCAATAAAGTCTTCCACAAAATTAATATGTTGTTTGTGGAGAAAATGTCCCTTGTACATAATTTACAAGAATTTAAATATATTGCGATTTGCTTTGGAAAAAAAAAAAAGCTACTGTCTGATTGCCTATTCCTGCATTTGAGTAAGAATTTATAGAAGTAAGCTCTTTATCAAAATTGGTTTAAATATGATTAGTAGTTGTTATTTTTCGATCTTATGGCCTATTATCTAATTCATGGAGTTACAAGAGGATTTTGCTCTCTGCACCCCGTTATTTGCTAGCTGCACCTGTTTTAATAATCAAAATATAGTATAACTATATTAACTGTTATTACAGTTATACAAAGAAAACAGTTCAAATAATATATGAAGTATATTCTAAATAATGAGAAGAGAAAATTCAATCTTGTTTTCTTGGTATATGAAGTATATTCTAAATAATGAGAAGAGAAAATTCAATCTTGTTTTCTCTGGTATATCTGGATAAGCTAAGCCGTAAGTATATGTGTACTTTACTCTGTGTGTGCTCTGTATAGTCTCAACAGATTGGTACCCAAAGTTATGGTTGTAGGACTGTGAAGGTGTGTGGCAAGCACTGTGTTGAAACATTTTTGTGGGGTGTTTCATGGTTGTTGCAGGTATACCAAGAAATTTGCCCATATTTGATGGAAAAGATTATGATGATTGGTGTGTTAAGATGGATGCAATTCTTGATTCTCAATGAGTTGATGAGGTTGTCAAGATTGAGTTTCAAGAACCTCCTGAGAATGCTAGAGAAGAGTTAAAGGTTGCTTTCAAGGAAAACAAGAGGCTAAATTGTAAGGCTAGGGTGTTGCTGTATCAGTGTGTTTCTGCAACAAATTTCCAGAAAAATTCAAAGGCTACAACATCCAAACAGGTGTGGGATACGTTGAAGGTGTATGACAATTCTGGAAAAATAAAGAAGGTGAAACTGCAGTCACTTAGAAGGCAGTATGAACTGATTGCAATGAATGATCAAGAAACCATTTCAAATTATTTCAACAGACTTCAAGTTTTATTGGATTTAATGTGGGCGTGTGATGAGAGTGTAGAAGACTGCAAGATTGTTGAAAAGTTACTTCGAACACTAACTCCTCAATTCGATCATATTGTTATTGCAATTGAAGAATCAAGGGATCTTGAGAAGATGATTGTTGAAGAATTACAAAATTCTTTGGAGGTACATGAGCAACGGGTGCTTGAGAGAAAGAATTCTGAAAAAAATATTGTTGAACAAGCCTTACAAGCTAGAACTAGCCAAAACAAGAATAAAAGTCATGATGGACTAATTAAAAGATCAAGAGGAGGTAGAGGTGGTGGTAGAAATAAAGATTCAAATTCTCAAGATAATGATGGCAGTAGTACTGAGCAGAAAGATAATCATATATGCAGGGGAGGAAATCAGCACTGTGGCAGAGGAAGAAAGAATTTTGACAAAAGGAAGATTAGTGTTACAACTGTGACAAGTTTGGTCATTACTCTTATGAGTGTTGGCAGGGTAACAATACAAACAAGAAAGGTAAGAATGATGCAGCACACCTGATGCAAGATGATGAAAGTTTTGATTCAAAACAAGTTTTGTTGATGGTAACCACAAACTGTGATCAAGAAAGTTCGTATTGGCATCTTAATACTGGATGTTATAATCACATGACTGGAAATAGAGATTGGTTGATAGATCTTGATTCAAGTGTCAAGAGTAGTGTGATATTTGCTTATGATATTATTATTTTAGTTGAAGGGATTGGCAAGGTATTAATTATAAGAAAAGATAGAAAAAAATGCTTATATGTGTGATGTATTATATGTTCCTTCAATGAAGAATAACTTGTTGAGACTTGGGCAGCTACTTGAAAAAGGTTACATGATGACTATACAACAAAATCATATTGAGGTTTATGATTCTAAGAAGCAACTGTTACTCAAAGCATCTCTGTTAAAGAATAGAACCTTCAAGATAAACCTTGATGGTACTACAATTCAATGTATGTTAGCTATTAATGTTGAAGAAGAAAGCTAGTTATGACACTACAGGTTTGAATATTTGAATTTCAAAAGCCTAAATATGCTTAACAATGAGAAAATGGTATGTGGATTGCCATCAATACATTGTCCAAAGAAGACTTGTGAAGGTTGTGTGATAGGAAAGCAACCCAGAAAAATGTTCAAAATTGCTGCACCTCAAACGGCTAAAAAGCCTTTCGGAGTTGTCCATTCAGATGTGTGTGGATCATTTCATGTTTCATCTCTTGGAGGTAACAAATATTTCTTAACCTTTGTTGATGAATTTACTAGGAAAATCTGGCTATATTTGCTGAAAGAGAAGAAGGAAGTCTTTTCTTTATTTGTGAAATGGTGCACTCATGTAGAAAGACAATCTGAGTGAAAATTGAAGATACTCAAAACTGATGGTGGAGAGTTTAATTCAAAATAATTTCATGAATATTGTATCGCAAAGGGAATTGAACATGAGGTAACAACCCCCTATACACCTCAGCATAATGGTTTAGCTGAAAGAAGAAATAGAACTCTGCTGGATATGACCAGATGCATGCTTAAAGGAAAAGGGTTGCCTCATTGTTTTTGGGGTGAAGCAGTAACTACTACAACATATGTGTTGAATAAATGTCCTACACAGAGACTAAAATTTGTCACTCCTGAGGAAGCCTGGTATGGAGATAAACCAATGGTGCGTCACTTTAGGATCTTTGGATTTGTGTGTTATAGACACATTCTTGATGAGAAAAGGAAAAAACTGAATGATAAGAGTGAAACTCTTATATTAGTTGGATATCATCCAACTAGAGCCTATAAAATGTATAGTCCAGTGAAGCAACAAGTGCTCATCAACAGTGATGTAATTGTAGATGAAGCTGGATCATGGAATTGGGTAAATGAAACTCAAAATCATGTTCCCTATTTTCTAGAAGAAAGTGTTAAAATTCTTGGAAATAATACCATTTTAGAAGATCTCAAAGAGTTAGATTTCCCTCTACTAGACTTGTGGATCATGAATAGTTCAGTGATAGTATTATTTCTGATAGTGGAGAATTGGTGCATCTGGCTTTTCTTGTTGATACTGAACTAGTAAGTTGGAAGCAAACCATTGATATTAGAGAATGGAAGGATGTTATGATGGAGGAATTTGAGGCTATTGAGAAAAAACAAAACTTGAGAGCTAGTGGATCTTTCTAAAAATAAACATCCTATTGATGTGAAATGGGTGTTTAAAGTGAAGTAAAGACCTGATGGCACGATTGCTAAACATAAAGCTAGGTTGGTTGCCAAAGGATTCCTTCAAATGCAGGGAATTGATTATACAGATGTTTTTGCCCTTGTTGCAAGGTTGGAAACTGTGAGATTAGTTATTGATGTTGCTAGTTGGAAATATTGGTCTATATGCTAGCTTGATGTCAAGTCATCTTTCTTCAATGGACCTCTACAAGAAGAAGTGTATGTACTGCAACCACCAGGTTTTGAAAAATTTGGAAAAGAACAATTTTACAGATTGAGAAAGGCTCTATAGGGTCTTAAGCAAGCTCCTCGGGCTTGGAACAAGCTAATTGATACTTTTCTACAAAAGCAAGGTTTTGTGAAGTGCACTGTTGAGTTTAGAGTCTATGTGAAGGAAACACAACATCAAAATTTGCTAATTGTATGTCTCTATGTAGATTATTATATTGTAATAGGAGATATGCAAAGTGAAATTGAGCAGTTCAAGGCTGAAATATAGATAACATTTGAGATGACTGATCTTGGAACTCTTAGTTATTTCCTTGGTCTGGAATTTGTACAAACTTCCCACGGAATATTGATGCATTAGAAGAAGTATGCAAGTGAAGTCTTAAAGAAGTTCAATATGATGAACTGCAATTGAGCACCTATACCAGTCCTGGTGAATTTGAAATTGACTGAAGAGCTGGATGAAAAGGCAGTGTATGCGTTGAAAATCTCACATCAACTAGAGATGAAGCCTTTCATTTAAGTGGGTGCAAACCTCACCTTACAAGCCGGTTTTGTAAGGTTGAGTTAGACTTAAAGTCCACTTCTTAATATGGTATCAAAGTCTATCCTAGCAAGGTTGTTGAGTCTATCAGGCCACCTACTATCGGGTCGTTGTCGGACCACCCTTACATATAAGTTTCACGCTCGAGTTGAGGAGTCTCGGCGTGAGAGGGTGTGTTGGAGATCCCACATCAACTAGAGATGAGACCTTTTAATTAAGTGGATGCAAACCTCACCTTACAAGCCGATTTTGTAAGGTTGAGTTAGGCTTAAAGTCCACTTCTTTATAGTATGAAACCTTGTTCAACCAAGTTGTTGGATCTCTGAGATATCTTTGCAATAGCAGGCCTGACATTAGCTATGGAGTGGGTTTAATCAGTAGATTTATGAACAATCCTAGATTATCTCATATGGCTGCAGCTAATTATATCCTAAGATATCTAAAATGTATATTTGATCTTGGCTTATTTTTTCCTAGAAAAACATATAAGAATGAAGTTAAAAGTTGAACTATTTTGGAGGCTTGGTCTGATTCAGATTGGTGTGGAGACAAAGTGAAGAGGAAATTGGCTACCTATTCAAGTACATGAATGCACCAATTTCTTGGTGTTCAAAAAAGAAAAATGTTGTAGCACTCTCTTTATGTGAAGTTGAATATATAGCAGCAGAAGCTACATGTCAGTGTTTATGGTTGGAAACACTGTTGGAGGAACTGAAACTAGAGCAAAAGAAACCAGTGCAATTGTTTGTTGATAATAAATATGCTATTAGCCTATCTAAGAATCCAGTTTTCCATGGTAGGAGTAAGCATATTGAAACAAAATTTCATTTTCTTAGATCAAGTGAGTAAAGGAAAGTTGGAGTTGGTATATTGTCACACTGAAGATCAAGTTGTTGATGTCTTCACCAAATCTCTTAAACATTTAAGAGTTGAGAAGCTCAGAGATCTTTTAGGGTTAAAATTTGTAAAATGTTTTTATTAAGGGGAAGTGTTGTAATAATCATAACATAGTATAAATGTATTAACTATTATTACAGTTATACAAAGAAAACAGTTTAAATACATGTATGAAGTATGTTAGCACTAGTGGGTTGCTGTGATGATTTGATGAAGCCAACCAAGTGAAGAAGTTCAAGACCATGTGATCATATGTGGAATGCATGAAGATTTCATGAACATTGAAGAGCTTGGTCTAGAACCTAGGATTGTGTGTTGTGGGGTAAATTTGAGTTCAAATCGGTGAGGGATGCAATCTTAATCAAGGATAAGCTCCATAAGTATTTTCTGAATTAACAAAAGATTTGAGAAATCATTAAAATCTGAAATTACATTTTGAATAATTGTTTTAACTAACTCGAGAAAAACAATCGACTGTTTGCCAGAACAATCGATTGAATTTTTAAGAAAGTTGTCTATGAATATTTGGGGTGGTTTTTGAAAACAGATAAGAAATCATTCTAAACATTTTTCCGAGCAAGAACATTGTGTTTTCAAAGAGAGAAAAAGTGCCTTCTTGTCTAGTGATCAAGATCAATCAATCGTTTTCATCAAGAACTATTTCTCGAACTACTACTGGAGCTTTGAGTTGACTGAGACAGTTTCCTCACTGATCTGATCATCAGACTAAGCCTTCTATACCCTGTCTTCATTGCTTTTGTAATCTATTGTATAGAAGTGCTTGCTTTGTTGAGTCTGTGATAATTCTTTCATTGTATTGAAGTTTACTCTGTTGTGAGTTACCTAGGTTGGTAATTTTGTTTGTATAGTGGGTTTTGTACAGGTTGTAACTTGCTGAGGGGATCAACAAGGGGTTTTCTGGAATATATAGAGGAGTCTATATAGTTCTGGGTTCTATTATAGGTTCAACATATTATTTTATGCGGGGAGCAGTGTTTACTTGCGGGTAGCAAGTTGTTGTTTTTATGTAAATTGATCTAGTTTGATCTTTTTATAGTGTAAATCCTTACTATGGAGTAAGGGACTGGACGTAGCCCTTGAGGAAGGGCGAACCAGGATAAATTTGTTGTGTCTTGAATTTCTTTGGCTCTCTCTTGATTGTTCTTGATAAATCTTGTTAATCTTCTAAATTTTCAAATTCTAATAAAAATTCATTAACATGTTTAATTGATTAGTTATGGTTAATATTTGAATATTTCTTAAATCATAAAATACATCTATAATCAGTTTATTCGATTCTTTTCTAAAACTGACAGATATCTAATTCACTGTGTTTACTGTTCATCAGTCGATTTTTCCAAAAAAATTGATTTGCATAATTAGTGGTTAAAATTTTTTTTCTGATATTAAACCAAATCTATTTTTGTTTGATAATAGGTTTTTGAATATGTAATTCATAATAAATTTGGAATTGATCTAATTCTTTGAGTTCTTGAATTAATCTTTAAAAACTGCTTGTACAACATATTGTATTTTTCCAGAATCTGCTTAACAGTCTACTGCTTTTCCAGAATTACAATCTGTCTTCAATTTACTGATTCTGGGTGATTACCTTTATTCTGGAATTTGCTTTGAACCTTTGTTGGTTGCACTTTACATATCATCTTGAATAGTTTTCTATAAAAATTATTCATTCTCCAAACAGTTTGCGAAAAGTTTTTCAAGTGTTCAATTCATCCCCACTCTTGAACATGGCCAAAACATATTTTACAAAGTATATTCTAAATAATGAGAAGAGAAAATCCAATCTTGGTTTCGCTGGTATATCCTGGATAAGTAGTAAGTGTGTGTGTACTTTACTCTGTGTGTGCTCTGTATAGTCTCAACAGCACCCACATAGGTTATGCGAAAAGTCAAAAGTGTCATTATGAGTTTTATCCTTCAACCCTACTTTTTTGTTCTCCCAATGTTGCTTGGTTTACTAATAATTGGTCTGTGACTATTGTGTGCATATCCATGTAGTTGCATTGCCACCGAAAAGTACTAGTTCTCTTTCATAAGTTCCTTGTCGCTGCTTCAATTAAACTTTTCTTTTTACTTTCCGAAACGAGAATTTTGGAATTCTCCTGAATTAGAAATTCCAGAAGGGGAGGGATGGCAAACAGAATGTGTTTTGGAATGATCATTCTTTGATAGCTTTTCGAAACATTCATTCAAGAACATGAATTAAGTGTTAGGTATTCAAGTGTGAGTAAGTCTCACATTGAGTAGAAATGAGAAAGTTGAGTAATATATAAGAAAGAAGACTCAAACCCAATGTCTTAAGGTTTTGGGTGGAAGGTGGTGTCATTTCTTTGTGTGGGTCTGACCCAATGTCTTGAGGTTTTGAGTTGAAGGTGGTGTCATTCTCTTGTGTGGGTTGAACTCTTGTCTCATTCTTATTCAATCTCGTCGGTGTTTTCCCTCTCAATTTTCGGAACATTAAAAAGTATAATAATATAAACATGTTCTAGAATCGACATTCCAAAAAGTTATTCTAAAATGACCATTATAGAATCGTGTTCTCGGATGGATGTTTTGGAGACATATTCCAGAGTGGATATTTTGGAAAGCCATTTTAGAATGATCAATCTGAAATACCTTTTTTTTTTTAAATACTGTTAGTATTCTCACAATACTAAAGGATTTGATGAAGCCATGCAAGACATAACCAGCAAGCCAAAGCAAGCAAGTGGAAATGTGTTCTAGGCTGTGTCTTAGTGTGAGTGAGTATGATTGGCCGTGAAACAGAACCTATGCACATCTAAGGAGAAATTCATTAGCACATGGGTTAAATGATTTAAATCAAACCGTAAAAAGGTTTTAACTTCAGTTAAAAACAGTTTTGGAAAATAAGGTAGTTAAAACAATTTTGAAAAATAAGGTACTGAATTATTACGAACTGATTTCAAGTTAAGCCGAATCAATTTATTCGTATCTGAGCATAACTGAATTAACAGTTTTGGAAAAAAAGTACTAAACTATTACAAACTGATTTCAGGTTAAGCCGAATCAATTTATTCGTGCCTGAGCTTAACTGAATTAACTGTTTTTCTGAAAATCTGGTTCGAGCTCTTCTTCTATAAAACAGTGGGTTTTTCAAGTGCGAAAAAAGAAAAAAAACAAGAAAAAGAAAGAGCACGAGAAAAGAAAGAACGTTTGTACTGGTTTGGGCTTTAGAAGTAAGCCTGTGTTTTCTGCTGAAATTGATTGGAAGCTGCGGGGAGCAGTAGATCAATTTGCAGGGTTTTGATTTCTACGGGGAGTAGAAATTGACTGGTCTGGGCTATAGAGCCTGGGGTTTCTGCTGAAATTGATTGGAGGCTGCAGGGAGCAGTGGATCAATTTGCAGGGTTCTGATTTCTACGGGGAGTAGAAATTGACTGGTTTGGGCTATAGGAATTAGCCTGGTGTTTCTGCTCAAAATTGTTTGGAGGCTGCGGGGAGCAGTGGATCAATTTAGCAGCGTACTGATTTCTACGGGGAGTAGAAATTGGTTGATTAATTGTATGAGAACAATTAATTGAGTTAGTGGAACTTTCTCTACAAGTTGTGCAGAGAAGACTGGACGTAGCCCTGTGTGGTAAACCAGTATAAAATTGATTGTGTCTCTTCTTCTTGAACCTTTTTCTTATCATCTTGATTTGTTCTTGCACTGCACACTGAATTAAATTGAAAGCTTGAATTAATTTTCGGTAATCTTGAAAAAACTGGTTTAAGTCCTCTACTGAATATTGATGTGTGCATTGTGTGTTGATTCTGATTATTCTACTATAGTTGTTCTTGAAATCTTGATTAATAGATTGTTTCTTTTCAAACATTGAATTACATACAGCATTAACTGGAAATTGGTTGCATTGCTGGAAAATTGAATAATCTACAATATCACATCAGTTTTAATTCTGAACAAATCTGATCTGAAAGTTATTCTGCAATGTTAAGAATCTGAGTTGCTGCATACTTAAGAGCTCATTACTGCAGTGTGATTCTTGATACTTTTGTGTATTTGATCCTGTGCTGACATTGAAAATTGACTTTGGCTGAATTACTGTAATACTGTAGAATTGATATCATTGTGGTGTATTCTTGGTGAAACTAAACAATTGAATCTGCATTCTGAATAATTTTCAATTTTGCATCAATTACTGTGATAGGAAACTTTATCAGATTTATTAATATTGATTCAAATTAGTGTAGTGCTGTGTTAGAAGTTTTAAATTAGTATTTTGTAATACTGCTCTTCTCTGCTCTCATTCAAGTTTGATTTTTGTGTGTTTCTGTTCTGAGTGTATACTGAAATTAAAACATTGTGAACCTGACCTGATTAATGTGCTGCTGTGAAATTGCAATTCAGTGTGATTGAGAATCTGCTGTGTGCTTATATCTGTCAGTATAACAAATTGATTCATTCGTGCCTTGAATCAATTTATTTCTTTACTGCACCTTATTTCTTTAGCACCAAGATTCATTAAAGTTTTTCAGATTGCGAAAACTATTTTCAAAGGTCTAAATTGGTTAAAATCTTTCAAAGTTCAATTCACCCCCCTTTTGATCTCAGCCTAAAACGATTTCAAATACTTATTCCAAAATATAATATGTTATCGGGTTGGGTTTTAATGTTTTTAATTGTTACTTTTTATTAGGTGTTTAACAGTTTATATTTATACTTTTCTTTATGTATTTGTCGATAATCAGGGTTAGAATTAGATGAGATGGTTCTCAACATGATTGTGTATGACCAAATGTGTCCACATAACGAAAAGAACATGGGGTCCTAGTGATATTAGTAAAGATTACCACTATTGTACTTGAGGAGCCTCGTGGAGGATGATGGCTATTCAGGAGGGCTAACAACAGATATGTCATTACTCTTTAATTGTGAGACATGTAACTTGTTAGTTAGAGAATGAAAGGATAAGCAATCAAGCGATTATATATTAGGTTATATAAGTTATTCATTTTAAATGCTAAAATAATATTTATTAGAATTTTTAGGATTATGACAAGTTGAAGTTGTTAGGACTCTAGATAATTTGGATGATCTGCCCAAATGGTCTATTAAGTTTCTAATAGTCTATTAGATGGTCTAATGGTAAAAAAAAATTGATGGTCAAAAAAATAGTATGTGGAGTTTTTATTTTGATGATAACAAAAAGTAATTAAATTATTGATCTATCTTGATTGTCTTACAATGTTTTGCACAACTAGACTACATAATATACTTCTAGAACGTCTACAACATGTATTTATAAATTATTATTATTATTATTATTACTATTATTATTATTATTATTATTATTATTATTATTATTATTTTAGTCTTATGTTACATTATAAAATTTTAAATGCTACAGTGCACTACAAATCAATATTTCAAATTCCCTTTTACTTTTATCTTCAACATTTGAAAGTAACTTACTTTTATTGTATTTTTTATGAGCTCCATACCAAGTCTTGGAGTCATGAATATTGACTCAGGGCAAAAACTTCCTCCACCCCATCAATCAATGCTAACGTACACCTATCACAGATCCAGAAGTATCAAAATACTCTTATTATTAACTTTTGAAAAATATTTTCTGAAAAAGTTGTAGAAAGTATTTTTTTGGAACATAAAATTTATATTTTAAAAAATATTTTCCAGAAATATATTTCAATTTTTTTTTCAAAATATAAATTTTATGTTTTGAAAAATATTTTTCAAAAATATATTTCAGAAAGTTATTTTTTAAATATAAAATTTATATTCTAGAAAAACTATTCTGTAATGTATTTTTAAAAAGTATTTTCTCGATATATTTTTACTGAAAAGGTGTTTATGGAATTTTATAAAAATATGGATGCGTTTATATTCTGGAAAGAAACTATTCTAAAATGTATTTTCGAAAAGTATTTTCCGGATATATTTTTACTGAAAAGGTGTTTCTGGAATTTTATAAAAATGATGGGATGCAAGTTAAAAGTGATCGGGTGCAGGAAGTTTTTGCTTTGACTGAGGTACTCACGAATGCATAATTATGGATCTTGTGCACCACACTACTTTGCTTGTAATAGAGTTAAGTTACAATTATGTCTACTCTACAAAGTATATGACCCTAAAATAATATAATTGAACAATGTTTAGAGGAGACTTGATGAGAATTGAGTCACAAAACTTGCTTAATGGAATGATGTCTGTAAGAAGAAACATGAACTAATATGGTCATATACAAAGACTCTTACACCATACATAAATTAGTTTCTTATCTACTCAGTTTTATCCAGTACCTTAATAACATCCCTAATCTGCTCTTAAGTACCTGACATCACCACACATATGACGATAAATGATAGATGAACATCATTTGCATAAACAAACAATTTGACACTTCTTTTACTTCTTCTACTTTATCTAAATTAGGTTATACACCATCACATGAGTGTGCAATATCAATACTAAGTTTTTCATGTAGGTGTCCAACAACAATCTCTTACCAAACAGCAATCATCACCACTAGAATAATTATAGTGAAGAGAAATACAACATGTAACAAACGTTGACAAGTATGGAATCTCATAAATGTATTAAAATATATTTATTTAATCAAAATCTTTACTAATATTCATCATAATTAAATGTTCTTGTTTCAAATTTATTTCAAATTTAAAGTTTATATTCATCATATTAGTTCGATACACTTAATATTTATTAACTAATTTAATATATATATATATATATATATATATATATGATATATATATATTAT
>Ga0209700_107735_pt1 | contig 14725 bp, 8 predicted proteins | sample SiratroredBW_FD_187528 | JGI IMG/M metagenome (GOLD analysis project Ga0209700, IMG submission 187528) | Root nodule microbial communities of legume samples collected from California, USA - Siratro red BW (SPAdes) (version 2) | ecosystem: Host-associated > Plants > Roots > Nodule | place: USA... | reverse complement strand
TATATTTTTATTTTTTATTTTTTTATTTATTTTTATATATATATATATATATATATATATATATATATATATATATTATTTTCTCGTATGCAATTTAAAATATCAAATATTTTATATCTATATCTATATCTAGTTAAAACGAAAATTAATTTTCTATCAAGGGGAGAAAAGTTTTGGAGAATACTCAAAATAAATTTATTTCTCATTCGAATGCTTACACTATTGTAATTAACTTATAAAGTTATATGCAAAAGCTTTAAAAAATCAATTTGAAAATAATTTATGATTTTTTCTAAAAATATCAAACATCAACCTCTCAATAAATAAAAATAAAATATTAAATAGATATTTCAAATTGTGTATACTTCTTTTCACATCTAATAAAATAACAATAGTCTTACTTATTTACTTTTGGAGGGCAAAGCTTTCTCAATTTAATAAAACATATTTATTTTTTAACCACAAATCAGTTGAACTTAAAGAGTTTGCTTATTTCATCAAACTATTTATTTTCAAAAAGTTTATTTTACCACTAACATTTCCTTTCCGCGAAATATTTATTTATTAAGATAGTTATACAAACATCTTGACTATTCATTTACATAATACAATGAAAAAACAAGTATTGAAATGTCACACAAACTAAAAAGATGTCACGTAGCTAGGTACCTCTAGAGCTAAAAAAACAGCTTCTAACATGTAACATGTTGTAGGAGACAAGTGAGAGACAGTTAGAAGACACGTGCAAATAGCTTCATCTCACATGACTGTTAAACAGATATTGTTGTAGTTTCTTGAATCCCTTTTTGACTTTAGGATTCTTCAAAAATGTTTCTGACTTAGGCAGTAAGATTAAAAGTATTTAGAGTAAAAAATCAAACATGTTTTTTTTTTTTTAAATATATGTTTTAAAATATTTATTCGAAATCATGTTTTTAAGTTTAATTATGTTACTGTAAATTTAGTATTTTTAATTTAATTTGTTTATTGAAGATATAATTCGGGTAAAATTGAGTGGATGAATACTTTTGTTTAACTAAATTGAACTCAAACATAAGTTATAACTATAAGCAAAGTAAAAAAAAAAATATGCTTTTGAAAGATATCACAGACGAACAATGTAAAGTAATTTTACACTATCAATATAAAACAATTTAATGTTATTATCAAATACAGTAATCTTTAACACAGTTATTATAAAATTTAATAGATATACCACACGCGATAATTTATAAATAAATGATTGTGTAATATTGCTCAATTCCATTAAACTATTTGTTTTACAAACAGCATAATTTTGAAATTACTTAAAAATGGGTCACGTAAATAATGTTTTTCCATAATATAATTGACCTTTTTTGCTTGTTAATTATCACAATGGTGCCTAATGCATCTCATTAATTTTTTTTCTTATTTTAATCATATTGTCATTTGTCAACATGACTGACTGTTTACATTTAAAAATATTAATTGGCCACACAAAACACAGGAAAACATGATTTAAAGAAATAAAATAATATATGAATTGGTTGAATTTTGTTGGCTAAGAAAGTTGTCTCAAATTACAACCCAAGGCCTTCTTTGTCAGTTGTTTAAAGGCTACCTATCTAATAAACCCAATCAAACTTAATGGTGCATTTGGATTTTGACTTTAAGGAGGAAACACAAAAGGACAGAAAAAAAAATGAGAAAAATAAAAGTATATATTTAGTAGTTCAGTAAAACTAAAACAAGTGAAAAATAAAAAATATTTAAAAAAAATTGATGTGATAAAGTATATAAAAACAACCGAAAGAATGTCATCATATTTTAAAATTAATTTTGTTCCTCTTCTCATCACTTCACCAAATCAGTAGAATAAATTGTGTGAATGCCTTCTTTCTGAAACAAACCCTTAATTTATGGATAGAGATGGATCACAAGTTGTAAATTGGCAGATTGACATAAGTTGATAAAGAAAAGGCAAGGTCCACTATGTAATCATAACACAGCCATAAATTATTGATATAACATTTCACCCCAAGAGAGAAAGATATGGGGAAAAGACAAAAAAAATTGCAAGTTTGAGAAGTTCATCCTTCATGGTTTTGTATTGCTACCAAATATCTCTACCTTATGGGACCGGGCCAAGATGAGTTGGGGAAATTGGATAACCCTACTCAATAAATATGAGTTGTGTTGTGTTGTGGTGTGGTGTGGGTTTGATTTTGGTTGCTTTTCCAGGCTTCAGCAATGAACTCAACTGTCAAACCATATGATGAAATGAACAAATAGGTAGTTGCCAAACGTTACCACTTTTCAGGGACTGAAAGGAACATCCCAACCCTTCCCTACCCTATTCCTATTAAATGCATATTACTTTTTCTTTCCACTTATTTTACCACTTCCTTATTCTTTTCCATCATAAATATAAATAACACCTTTCTAACTAGTTATACACCTTCTAGAACCAATTATAGAAGAAAAAATATGTGGAGTTTTGTAAGACAAACTTATCAAGTTGACTTTTTTTCTCATATGATGATGATAAGTTTGTGGAGAAGATTATCCTAAGATAAGTATTTTTTTTTGGTTGAGTGTTATTAAGCAATCAGAGTTGGGAAATTAGAGATGTGATTCATAGAAATGAGTTTGGGCACAGCTAGGCCTCCCTCTACCAAATTGTGACAGCGACATGGTTAGAGTGGGAGCAGGATTATTTGTTGGCACCTGGTGCAAGATAGCAAAAACGTAGCTGGTAGGAAAAGTTGACAAAGTTAGGTGGCATGTCAGTGATTAAAATGATGGGAAAGAGTTTTAGATAACACAGCAAGAAGAGGGATCGTATCAATAACTGCACACTGTGGTATATACCTCAATTTTTAGGTCTTCGTGAATGCTCTGTTTGGTAGAGAAGAAACAAAGTACAGCAGGAAGTAGAATACAAATAGATCTCCTATTTTGCTACAAAAGAAAGAAACAGAAGTGGAAGAACAAACAAACAAATTATATACAAAAATCATGTAGAAAAATATTTTTTAGTCATAAAAAATAGTAGAAAGAAGATATTTCAATAATTCATAGTTAATTTTTCATTATTATTATATTTTTGAAGTATTTGTCATAGGTTGAAAAAAGTTAAAGGATAAAGATGTTGATAGTAGTCGAGGTACATATTAGAGGATATAAAAACAGATGTGGCATATGGTCAATCAATTCCTAGATGTAATGTTAGATGAGACAAAAGTTGGTAATAAAGTAAATGGCAGTTAGACAATCGAATCATATTAAAATATTATGAAAACTTTAGCTTTATATTTTGATTGATCAGTTTCAACAATTTTAAGAAATTGATTTCAAAAAATTGATTTTAAGAGATTGAAACGTAAGATATTTAAATTAATTGTGGTTGATTTTTTTTCAATGTTTCACACCTATCGGTCTCTTTTGCACCATCCAAATAATGGCTAAACCTCTGTGTTTGTTGGTACACAAATCTGAACCGCAACATTGGCAAACAATATTGTTAAATTACGAACGTTACTTATGTTTGTTTTGCATGTCCTTAGAGCAGGTACGGCTAAAGTTGATAAAATGAAAAGGAACGGAGAAGCTCCTTCTCAATTTCACAACCTACCTCAGTACTATTTGCTTAGTCTATATTTGCCATGTCATCTCAAAACTAACACTTCATTCTCATTACCAAACCAATTAAGATACCTTCCAGGAAGGACATTATAATCATCATTATTAGTTTGTTGTTGTTAGCTAATACGTGGGGAAACAAGCATTCAAACCACGTGCTACATTATTCTTTTTAGACAATGGACCAATTTTTCAAAAACAATTATCTTATTATCAACTTTATTTCATAACTTTTAATTTTCTACTGTAAAGAAACTACGCAAAAGATGGGTCTTATTGTTTTAGGAGAATGAATAGGTATTACATGAGTCAGGACTAATGTGTTAAAGCTCTTCAACACTATATCTTTTTCTATTTACAGGATTGGAAGCTAGTACTTTATCAGAGAATGCTGACACAAGGATGAATTTTGCTGCCAACATTTTACCAAACATCCATTTAGAAAAATAGCAAGATTTATAAATTTGTGGAATCGTGCAGCAATATAATATTGGAAGTTTGGTGAATGATTTTAGACAGGACATTGTGATCACATGTTGTTGGGCCCTTTATCCTGCAATCAAACTAAAAGTTTCGAGACATACCAACGATGAGCTTAATTATGATAATGACATTTTAAACGGTAAGCTACAATTATTGGATTTGTTTTCTCACTTTCTTCACTCTCACGCATCTGAAATCAGTCACAGTTTTTCACAAAAAAATAATAATAATAAAAAAAAAAACTTAGAATGATAAGATCGGATATTAGGAGACTATTTTGGTTATTTTAAGATCTCACTTTACAACGGTGTGCCCCCAAATGAATGCCCTCAGCTTTGGAAGCAAGAGAAGTGAAGAGCTAACAGTAGCCAATGGGCATGGTTGAGTTTGACATCATTACCATCGCCATTGGATGTTGATGTGACGTTGATTTGTGGTCACATTGGCAAAACCATTAATTACTCTAAAGACGAACTAACAACTTTTCCATTTATTTGCCAAAGAGTTTCGTCAATTCCGTGTGGAATGGTGTGGTTTATGAAGAAAAGGATGGTTGGGGTAGTCAGATTCCAAGTTCATAATATCTAATGCTAGTGGGTGACTAGTTCGACAAAACTGGGATGATGACATTTCTTGTTTCTTCACTCAACAAATTGCCTTTGGGAACCCATTAGTCTGTTAATGTTGACGCAAAGCAAAATTGGGCCTTTAAGCCTGGGCTGCTTTAAATGGCTCCAAAGCTTATGGGTTGGGCTTCATGAGTTAGGAATGGGCTCTACGTAGCCTGAAATGGAAGGCTTCATAAATGAAGTAGGAATCCATTTAGTGTTATTTCAAAAGAAAATGTTGGCCTACATACATATTATAAAACTTGGAATTTCAATTGCCCAGCTCTAAACCGATTTAGAATTAAAATGAATTTTATTAAAATAATTATAATATTTATATATTTTGGGATTCAAAATTACTTAATAAATGTGATGAATTATTTTATTTAATATATATTTCTTGATTAAAAGTAAATTTAACTTCATTTATCTATTTTTTTAAGTCTTTAGAGGGCCTCTAATGAAAATGTGCATACGAGTTACTTTTGGTTATTTGAAGCAACTCTTCCACTCCATGACTCCTGGGTTTTATGTGACATTTCAAAGTTGTTTAAAGAAATTTCTGAGTTACTTCTGTAAACAACTTTAACAATTAAAATATTATTTTGTTGATTAAAATAGTAAATATTATTATGTAGAATAATTACATCTAAATTAAAAATATAAGATGAGTTTTTTGTAAGATTTCTTTTATAGGAACATAATGTAAATTTGTTAGCAATAATGTGATATAATATATACTAGTACAAATTACTACTTTCAATATATAAAGCAATTTATCTGAATTGAAAAACTTTTATTTTTTAAAGGAACAACTACTACCATAAGTTACTGGTATTATGCCATAAGTCATAGAAAGAATATTTTTTTTGTTAATTTAATTGAGTAAGCAAAATAGCATATTATTTTTCTCTTGTATAAATTATTATAGAAGATTTTAAATTCTGAGAATATATTTAAGAGAGCGTTGCATGTCATTTTAACTATCTTTTGTAATTAATTTAACCAACCTATAAACTCGTTTGACTTAAACAAATATGCTTAGCGGAAAAAAAAAAAACTAGTCGTACTGATTTATACACATCCTTTAACTATAGAAATGTTCGTTTTTAAATATCTTTTGAAGTAACATTTAACTTTACAAATATTAATTTGCTATTCTTAATATTTTATTAAAACGTCACATTCATTTCCTCCTTTAGTATTATACATTTTATTTTAATTATTGTAACATTTATTCTATTTTCCTTAAAATATTTTTTTTTTTGTTTAAACAATATTTGATAAGGTAAGTGATCTACATTAACTTAAAGAATTAAAACATGTCAACTTAAAAATATATTGTTATATATAAAAAAAAACGTATAAAAAAAATATAATAGCGTCCTTCTATTTTATTTATCCATTAATGCGATTTTAATAAGTTTTTCTTATAACATTTTTAGCTTTTACTAAAATTAATATATAGTTTAAAAAAAAATCGACTTCCTACCAATTATTTAAACTGTAACTTTTTTATCAAAGTGGTGTCCCATTTGTGACAACACCACCTATTTCTTAAATAATGTTACTCGATTTAGTGAGTGATCACCTTAATACAAAATTATCATTTTCAAATAAATTTATAAGTGATATTTATAACTAAATTTACGTGATCACGAATTTAGTTTGATTAGACTCGTCTTATTTGTAATCTATTGATAATTTATTATAATCGGAATGAATTGGTGGTCATGATCCTTCCCACCAAAAAATTTGATCATGGATGGATTGTCAAATTTTTTTAAATTTATATCTTTAAATGATATTTTTATCATATGAATATTTTTTAAATATTAATCAATTACTTATGGTATTTATTCATTTCAAATATGTTAATTTTTAATGAAAACAATTTAATTAATTAAGAGTGTTTTAAGAAAAAACATTTAATGCATTATTCAACTACAAATCAGAGGAAGTAATAATTTAAATTTTAGCAAACAACAAAAGAGTTTTTTTGTATAAAAACAAAAAACTCATCAGAAAAGAGTCACAAATTGATTGGAGTTGCATTTAGTTTGGCACCATTAAGAGAGCCAAATGCATTTGATGTGGAATGCATGGGTGCGTCAGAAGGTATTCCCCACCAACACCACTACAGTAGTTGCCTTTCGTTTTTTCCTTACAAAAATTTGCTGCACAAAACCAAGTTCATACCGTGCAATACATAGTATTTGCTTCATAAATGAAGATCCATATTGAAGTATTCACTGTAATCTAAATGGAGTATATCTACACTCCCCAAATGAAAAATCGCATTAATATTCATACAACAGAAGTATAATTCATATTCTTATTTAGAACTAATTTTGTGCACCTTCAGAGCGATAATGTTGAGTGAAGAGAGCATATATTTTATAAATTAAGTTCCTTATCATAAACACTCTGTTAAGTTTGCTCTAACACTAAATGGCAAAAACAACTTTATCCTGTTCTTACATTCAATGTTGACCCTCTTTCCTTTTTGAAGGATAAGAGCATGGAAAACTTAAGAAATAATAACTATAAAGCCTTTTGTTCTTTCTTTGACCTTTGACCAAGGACACATTAACTACTGTTTCAAAATAAGCTTCATTTTCATTTGACATCTGTTTATTTTAATAAAATATTATATTTTAATAAAATAATATTATTTTAGTAAAATAATATTATTTTTAAATGTGAAACGAGTGTAATTTACTGTTACCAGTGTAAGTCAACATATCTCTGCTCAATTTGTAAGTCTTTAAACTATATCATTTTAATATCTTAGGCAACATGAAAATTAAAAAAAAGGTAAATGAGTCCATCTACCCTATTCAACGGGTGACTTGGTAAGGTATACAAGATAGGTGAAGATGGACTGACGAACCAAAAATCTCACCCTTTGATTTGAATTCAGACTCATAAAGAAAACGAGTCAAATCACTTAAAAATATTAAATTAGCTGATATTTTATGTTGTTGTCGAGTGAAGCTTTGATATTTTGTGCTATTTATTTCAAATATGTATTAATTTTTAATGAAAACAATTTAATTAAGTAAGAATATTTTAAGAAAAAACATTTAATGCATTATTCAAAGTACAGGAAAGAAAACGACAAAAGAGCTTTTCTGTATAACAAAAAAACTCATAAAAAAGAGTCACAAATTTAAGTGTTGTGATATTGGAGTCCCATTTAGTTTGATGCCATTAAAAGAGCCAAATGTATTTGATATGTAATGCATGGGTGCTAACAGTTCATATTGTTATTTAGAGCTAATTTGTTCTAATTTCATAGGAATAAAGAGATTATATATTTTATAAACTAAGTTCGTTATCATAAACACTCTCTTATGATTACTCTAACACTAGATGGCAAAAAAAGGAACATTGAATGTTGACAGCATGTAAAACTTAGAAAGAAAAATAATAACTATAAAGCATCTTTGTTCTTTGACCTTTGACTAAGGACACATTAATTGAGAGGGAGCAAGCGAAAGTTTCGGAAGATTTAAAGCGGTTGAGTTTGAGTAACAACTATGGGGCTACGAACCACGTGCTTGCCATCGGTCCAGGAAAGCGACCCGAATACCGCTCCGGTCTCACCCAGCACCATATTCCCTGCATCTCCCGTCACCGTCACCACGAAACTCCTCTTCTTAATCCTCTCCGAAAACACTAGCCTCGACGGCCTCACCGTCACCGTCAATCCCTCCGCCTGCGTCTCCACCCTCACCCAATACACCGAATTTGCCTCACCCACGTTCGTCAACGTCCTGAAGAACGTCTTGCTCAGCAACGTCAACCCTCTGGAGGACGACGATGGCAGGACCGCCACAAAGGACGGGTAGTTTAGATTCTCCGGCAACGGCCTCCTCCGTGGACAATTAGGCGGCGATCGTGTAATCACCTGGATCAGCCTGGGCTCGTAGCCAATGGCACACAAAAACATGACATACTCATCGTTGGTGATGTCGTAAATCAATCCAGGGTCGATGGCGTGAGCGAGGTTGAGATATCCAGCGCCGAAATCGTAGGGCGTGGAGGCATTCCCAGTGGCTTGATCAACCATGTGACGGTTGGTGTTGTCAAGAACCGTAGCGGTTGTCATCATTGCAGACCTTATAGCCGCAGGGCTCCAATCAGGGTGCGCGGATTTCAACAACGCCGCTGCCCCACTCACGTGAGGACACGCCATCGACGTGCCCGACAAAATGTTAAACTCGCTTCTTCTCGTGTCGTAGTCCAGCCCCGAAGGCCCAACCGCATCGGTCCACGCCGCCAGAATGTTAACCCCGGGCGCCGTCAAATCAGGTTTAAGAATTTCCAAACTCAAAGCGTTGGGTCCCCGAGCTGAAAACGCCGCCACTACGGGTGCCGGTTTGATTCCCACCACAGTTCCTTTGAAATCGATAGTGGCCATTGGGTTCTGCGAGGACGAAATGTATGCTTTTATTTCATCTCCCAAGTTAGCTCCAAGGCCACACGCCGGAAGAAGATGAGCGTCTCCAACAAGTCCTTCGCCGTTGGATATTCCGTTTGCCAAAATCATTCCCACTCCTCCTGCTTTCTTTACCTCCAAACCCTTCGCAACTCTCGGATTACTTCCTCTGTCGCAAACCACTATCTTCCCTCTCACAAGCTCCGGGTCTAACGAGTTTTCCATGCACAGTGAATCCGTAAGAACCCCTGATTTTCCCGGATATACTAAGGGAAACATTCTCCCCCTCAACGGAACTCCGGAGTAGAGAGACACGCCGGAGAGTCTTCGTCCGTTTCCCAATATGACCTCCGCCGGAAAATCGCGATCAATGGTGCCTGCTCCGACAGTGGTCAACCAGGGTGCAAGGTTGGTCACCGACATTGCACTGGGCCCGTCATTCCCACCCGAGGATGACACAAACACCCCTCTGGAAACTGCACCGTAGGACCCTATCGCAATTGGGTCAAGATAGTAAGGAGAGGAAATGCCGTCGCCGCCGCCGATGGACATGGAAATGACGTCGACGCCGTCGTTTATGGCAGCGTCAAATGCTGCGAGTATGTCAGAGTCAAAACAACCAGAATTCTTCCAACACACCTTGTACATGGCAAGTCTGGCTTTGGGAGCCACGCCCTTTGCAACTCCAGAAGCATATCCCGCCATGCTGGCGTCGAAAACGTAGCGGCCGGCGGCGGTTGAGGCCGTGTGGGTTCCATGACCGTCAGCGTCCCTTGGAGAAAGGAATTCGACGGTGTCGTTAACGGAGGTGCCACTTGCCTCGTGACCTTTGGAGAAGAAGCGCGCACCAATCAACTTCCTGTTACAGTTATTGGGAGAAAATCTTACACCTGTCTCGCAACGCCCTTTCCAGCGTGCAGGAATGGGGCCGAGGTTGGAATCACTGAAGCTCGGGCGCTCCGGCCAGATTCCGGTGTCGAAGACTCCGATGATGACGTCGGATCCGTAGTCCGTTTGGGACCAGAGTCCGCGCTGATTTCTGAGGCCAACGAACTGAGGAGAGCGCGTGGTGTGAAGGTGGCGGCGGCGGTCCTCGAAGACAGCGAGGACGGAGGGGTGGTGGGCGAGAGAAGAGACTTGTTGGTGGCTGAGCAGTGCGGAGAAGCCGTGGAAAACGGTGTCGTAGAGGTGGACAATGCGAGTTGGGTGGACGAATTGGGAGGTGTACCAGTGGTAGTGTGTGGGGAAAACGGAGGGTTTGGAATGGGAATCGATTCTGAAGATGAATGTTTTGGAAGGTTGATAGTGTGCTCTTACTTGAGAAAGTGAAATGCAGAGAATGATGAAGAATGTGCACGAAAGTAACGTGGAAGGAGCATGATGCACCCCATTCTCACCCATTTCCTTAACCACTACTTCTCTATGTCTGTGCTCTCTGTGTGAGGACTCATATAAATACACTCCATCACTATAATCATAATATCTTCTTCCTATTTCTCACTTACCATTTCACTTTTCTTTCTTCTTCCATTCCTCACACTCTTTTTCATATTTATAAATAATTATTAAACCAAAACTATATTTTATTTATCATTTTTTCACTTTATATATTCCCTTTAGAATTCACCTTTTATTAATTCTAGTACTGTTTATTTAACTATGATGATGTAACAATGCAACTAGTGAATTGCTGTAAAAAAATGGTGCTTAGAATTTCATGGTGTGATGTTCCATGTCACGACTGTGCTTTGCATAATATTGGACAAATAAGTTTCTATTCAAACACTGGCATGGGATTCCCTAATTATGCCTTAACTATTCCAGTAGGTTATGATAAAGGCTTAATTTTTGATAAAATTTTAAAAAGTGTTTTTCCTATTCAAATCATATTTTTCTTGGTTATTATTATTTTTAATTAAAACTAGTCATAGTTGTTAAGATGGAGTTTTAATTTTAATTTAACGACAACATTACTAATTATATACCACGTCTCTTATTTATAAGCAAAAATATCACATATCTTTTTATTCTTAAATATAAGTTAAAGGTTAACTACTTTTACTTCATGTGATAATATTTAATTTAAAATGTTTTAATTTTAATTAATGTATTACTTTTGATCATACAATTATAAAGTATATTACAATAAAATCATTTTACAAATTAATGAAATTTAAAATACTTAATATAGTTTATTTACAGTTAAAGACTAATAGTTAATATAGTTTTTTTTAATCTAAAAAACAATAATTAATTTTTTTATTTACAAATTATTATTTTTAATCAAATATGTAAAAGTACACTGCTTTGTGATTTTTATTATGCTCGTATATTATTCTTAATAAAAAAAGTTATCGTATCAATAAAATAATTTATTAAAATATGTAAAATTAACTCGTTTGTGATTTTTTTTATTGTGCTCAGATATAAATTTTTAATCAGAGCTTAAAAGCAAGTAAGAAAAAAAAAAACACTTAAATTTCTTATCAAAGTGAGTGGAAGCAAGTCATCAGTCCACCATTTTCTAACTCTTTGGGAAAAACATTGAGAGCACAAGGTAAATAGTAGTTACTGGGTGTCATTGACTAAATGCTAGTGGATAAAGTTTATTAGTAGTAAAAAAGAAAATGAAGTTCTCATTCCTATATTTAATAATGTCATTATATTAGACGGCTCACTTATTTTTATTTAATAATGTTGTTTTTATTCACAGTGAATTTATTGTATTCAAATATATTGAATATTTTACCTGGGTGAATGAGAGCGCATATCATGAATGTGCTATGAGTTATCTTCTCAGTGTCCCATGTACTTCACGCACTTTTCTATCGTCATATCGCAATTAAACTGTCATGTAATTTTCTCCTTTCAGCTACTTCCAAAATTAAGCTTCGCACAAAATCCCTAATCATCATTGTGCTTTTTCTACTTTTTGGCTTTAGGGATAATTTTGCTTTTTCTACTTTTTGTACCCACCCACATCTACAACTTTTACAAAAATAACTCATATTCACAAAAACAATAACCTGTTAAACTTTCTTTTATTGGTATCAACTTTATTCAACTTAATAGTACACACATCACGGGTTTAATAGTATCATGTATTATATTAACACAATTTTACCGGTATAAATAAATTTGGACTGATTTGATCCCCAAAAAACAACTTTATAACGTTTCAGTCTCTTACTAGATATTTTCTTTCTTCCAAATTATTTGTCGTTATATTCTAATTTATCCCAACATAAGTGATGTTACTGTCTTACGACGTAATATAAACTTAATCTATTCTTACGTAAGTATATGTTAACCATTTAATCACCATAATTATCACACTCTTCACTTAATGTGTTTACTGAGAATGTAAATTAATTTTAATAAATTTGCATACAGAAATGTATTTACTGTTTTTAGAATCTATGTACAAGTTTAAAATTGCTGATGAATGGGTAAGGAGGTAGTAAAATGCATATATGATTTAGTAATGATATAGACAAATCAAATTCAATTCACACATAGGGATGGAATTGTTGGCCAGCCAATTTTTTTTTTTAAAAGATATACATATTTTTAAAATATTTTATAAATTATATCTGATTAATTAATATTTCTAACTATATAAACTGAAATGATTCAAATTTAATTTACCACGGTAGAAAATTTAAATTTCAATATTATTGGATATATTCTTTCAATAATATAATAAAAAATTATAATTCTTTAAAGTATAGCATTTTATATTTTAGTTTTAATATGAAATAATTCACTCAATTGGTAATAACTTAACTGTTATTTTACTATAAATGGCTATTTCATTTGGGGAATTCGCACCTGAATTTGAAAGTCTGAAAAATAAATTTGATTTTCTTATTGAATTTTACTTTTATTTTCTAATTCTATCTTACATCTTTTATTCATCCCTCTTAAAAGAAGTGGAAAAAATGATTTTGTTTGAGAAAGTGAAGCATGATGAGGGCGAGATGAAGGGTGGAGACTACAGGCGCACGCTCATCACGGCGGAGCATAAGCAGTGTAGTTTGTGGGCCCCGCTGGTCAGCGGTTGTTGAATGCTGACGTCATCCCTAAATTTGTTGTGTTAATCTGTGCTGGAAAGTTTTAGTTGTGCCTAGTTGGACGGATAGGATTTGAGGAGCACTTGAGTCACGTTACATAAATATCAAACAAACACATCTTCCATCCCACATTACTAATCTTTTAACATAAATGCATTAAAGAAGTTGAAAGAGATGAGAACGGTGTAGTTGTTCATTATTAATTCTTATTTAATTTATTTATATATTAATTTCACTATTTTATATTTTCCTTTTTTAAGAGTCTTTTACACAAAAGTTACTTTATACCTTTAATTTACTTCACTTTTTATGTGTAGACAATATTCCGCCTAGGTACTTTTCATAGTGTTAACATTCACTTAAATTTATATAATCTATGCCAAGGTTTTACTTGCAGAGGGTAAAGGCGGAGATAAAGTAATTTTTTAAGAAAATAATTTATTGGGGAATACAGAAAGTAAACTACAATATGAATACGTGTAAAGACAAAAGTATAATATACAAATAAATCTGCAAATGGTCATAGTTTTTCTCTTTTTCTTTTTGAAATTGCCATTAGTTTTTTCACATAACAAGACCGAAATAACAATAAAATAATACGTATACAATTCGTTTGAAATTTTTAATATAGTTAAATTACAATAAAAATCAACTTATATATATTAACATAGATTTTTAAAAGAATTTTTAGGGATAAATTGCAAAAAGTCACAATTCAACTAACCAAACCCCTGCAATTTGTGCGACATTTGTGTCACATCCGAGAATTGGATGCATAGAATTATAGGGATAAACACAACACAAAACTTTAGGATGATATAAAAAATCGTATTTAAGGATATACATTTGTAAAATTTATAATAGATAAAAGATGGATGGTGAAATAAGTATTACAATATATACCTTAAATCCTTCTACTTGTTTATTTGAAGGGCCAAGGCGGACATTAAAGTAGCCATACTTATGATGTTATCTTGTTATCACTAATTATTGCGAAACTATTATTTAAACGTGCTTATTTTAACTATTTATTGCCAAGCTATTTTACTTATTATTAATGAACCAAAGTTCTTTCTGTATTAATGTTAGGAAATATTAAATTAGTTAAGTGAACTAAAATTTATGACCACTACTAAATGAAATACAATTTCAACGCATATGTTAACCTTAAATCTAGGCAAGTAACATATAAGACTTGTTTTGCTTTTTATACTAGTCAAAAACATTTCATGAATACTTAAAAAGTGTGGTTTTCAATAAAACATTTTTCTACTTAAAGTACTCATCTACATTTAGAAAGAGAGAAAAAATATATAAAAGTTGTATCAGTGTCTTGAATAAATGGATATAAATTTATTGCTACCTTGAATGCAAATTAGGATTATTTGAGATGAAAAATATGTTTGCTTGATTTTATTTTGTAATCGCAAAAAAAAAAAAAAAAAACTTAATTTTTTTTTTTTTTTTTTTTTTTTTTTTTTTTTTTTTCTTTT